>SDBT01000805.1_pt1 | contig 51723 bp, 83 predicted proteins | sample 2277101 | NCBI WGS metagenome assembly SDBT01 (sample SAMN10404973, study PRJNA504765) | marine sediment metagenome | isolation source: marine sediment core GS10_PC15, 103 cmbsf | place: Arctic Ocean: Southern Knipovich Ridge | collected 2010
TTCGACGGGTACGGCAACTGGACAATCGATCCAACGTGTATCGAGAAGGTGGAACAGGAGGCAAGCGCATGAAGGCGTACCGAATCGAGTTCTGGAGATCAGGCGAGATGAAATTCGGCCGGACCGTGAGGGCCGTCAACGAGGTGACCGCCCTCGCGATCGTGCTGAACGATCTTCAGGACGATCCGCAAAGCTTTATATTCGAGTGGCTTACCGAGGAGGAATACGTGATCAAGATTTCAGTGGTGAAAGAGTGACCATTGACGAGATCAAGAAGGAGTTGAGGGGCGGTGGTTCCTGGCTCGGAGCCGCGCGATCGTGGCTCCAGTGGCACAAGCACAACGGAGGCACGGTAACGTGGGGAAGCGAGGAAGTTCTGTCTCCCCCGATGACAGTGAAAGATTGCGAGGAGCTGGCGCGCGACGCTGTAGCCGCAGCCATTCTCCAGGAAAGGAGGAAGCGTGACCACAGCTGAGAAACTACAGGTGACCCGCGCAGCATCCAACCTGATCGAGAAGAACGGATGGGCCCGCGACTCTTACGCCAGAACTGAGCGGGGACTCCCATCCCTCATTGGGAGCGAGGATGCGTGCCAGTTCTGCCTAATGGGTGGACTGGTGAGATCTGCGATGAACCTCGGGATTCAAAGGAGAAGTGACGAGACGCTCGTGGTAATAAGTCCGATCCTTGACGACCTTAAGAAACTAATTGGTGGCGAGGTAAGGCTCGGCGACTGGAACGACAGGCAGGACAACGTCGACGACGTCCTCGTTCTCCTGGAGAAGTACATCGAAGACCTAGAAAAGGAGGCGGCATGATAACGATCATGGCACACCAGACTCATGGGAAAGTGGTGGAGATCAAGGGGGATTTAAGTGTGGTGGGCGGCGAGACGTTCGCCGACATCACGCTCGAGGCCCAGGGCTCGCACATCCTCCACATGTTCTTCGACAACCCCGAAGACTTGCTCGCCCTCGGCAGCAAGGCGGTTGCGTTGGGGCATAAGCTCCAGGAGGGAAGGGATAAGAAAAAATGATGAGAACGAAAGCAATCCAGATCCGAGACTCCGGCACGAACATCCCGGCACTCGCCATGAAGTTCGGGCCCGAGGAGGATCGGGAAGACCCGCTGGCCATGAACGAGATACGGATTGCCAAGCGTGCGGGGTTCACCGACCTTTCGAACTACCTGATCCTGATGAGGTTGGTGGATTTGAAAACCAACTACGACCCGCACAAGTGGGGAGACAACCGAAGCATGGTGATCGCGCACTACGCGCTCGCCGGCAGGCTCGACGAACCCACGTGCCGAAAGCTGGGTCTCGTCTACAGCCGATGCGTGGAGTTCGCGTTCTGGAATATCAACCGGGTCTCCCCCGTCATCGACGTGGAGTACATGATGGGTGCGACCGATACCATTAAGGAGTTCGAGTAATGGAAGCCAAGGAATTCGCGGAGGGAATCCTCGCACACTTTCCGAAAGGGAGTGACGAGAAACTCAAGGGGAAGAAGCTGCACCTCGGCGGGGGTTACTGCGATGTGAAAACCGGAGTCGGATGACCGGCCGCCGTGGTCCTCGGACTCGAGGCCAAGCTTGATTCCGCACACACTCGATGGGACTTCACCTCGGAGGAGCAGGGGAAGATCGACGGGCTTGTGCTTGCCGCGATGAAGCGGTGGGGCAAGTTCGAAATTAACGACAGCGAGGAGTGCCATGACAGGAAGTATGATCCGGGTTGGCGAAACATCAACGACCGATACGCCTCTGGATTGAAGTACCTCGTCATCGAAGAAGCGGTCGTTACCGCAGGAAAGGAGTCCAAGGAATGAATTCAGTAGACGTGAGCAAGGGAGTCCTTCAGCACTTTCCCGCCGGCAGTGGGGAGAAGTTGGAGGGCAAGGACGTATGTCTCAACGGAAACTACTGCCACCCGAAAACGGGAGTAGGCTGACCCGCCGCGGTGGTCCTCGGATTCGAGGCCACGTTCAACAACACCCTGAAGAGATTTACGTACACCGATCTGGAGAGGTATGAGATTGACTCCCTCGTGTTTGAAGCATTCGCAAAGTGGGGGCACTTCGAGACACGGTTAAACAAAAGTATCGAGGGCAACGAGTTCTGGGACAAAGATTACATCGAGGAGGATTCCCTTGACCCGGGCGCATGGCTCCAGATCAACGAAGCCTATGCCTCGGGACTCGACACCGTGGGGCGTGAAGGCGTGCTGACCATCATCGGAAAGGAGTCCAAGAAATGAGTGAGGTAACCGACTACGTCGACATCATGAAGCAAAGGGTTTCGGCCATCGAGTTCCAAAGCCTGTGCGAGCAGGCGCGAGACGGCCGGATGAAGTGGGGCAGGAGGTTCTTCGACTGGGCGCCGGACGCTACCGGAGACTCCGGCTGACTTGCCTTCTGTCTCGCAGTTGCGAGAGGCAAAGAAATTAATCTCTTCGAGGACTCAGAGTCACTGGATTACCCTTCGGTTATTAAACCGGACTTTAGAGGTGACGCCCTAGGGCGCGCGTGGCACAAGTCTCTTAACCTCGTGATCGAGGTTCACCGAGCGACGGTGAATGACAGCGAGAGTCACCATTACTCGCAATGGTCGTTCGATAACGCCAAAGAATTGACGGCGGAGTTTGCGAGGAGGGCAACAGGATGAGTGACGTAACAGACTACGTCGACGCGATCGAGGCTGACCTGAAGAAGGAGCCGGGAGTATTTCAGGGCATGGCAATCATGGCTCGTGACGGGCTGATGGCGTGGGGGGCGGGGGTTAGCGACTGGGCTCCGAGCGTCGACAGCGAGGGTGGCTGACTCGCAGCATGCCTCGCAGTTGCGAGAGGGCACGTGATGCAGTATCACCTGAAAAAGTGGGCGAGTGGAGCCAAGGTGATTCACCCCATGAACATCACGGATACGCCAAGTGCGCCGATGGCTGCGCTGAATCAGGTGGACCGGATCCACGAGGAAGTCTTCTCGTACAAAGAGTTGGGTGATGAAGAAGGCTACGATAGTGACGCTGATCTATACGTGGCCTGGACATGGAAGAACCAGGACGACCTCGCGAAGGAATTTGCAGGGAGGGCAACGGCATGACACGGAAAGACTACGTCGTCCTGGCGCGAGCGATCAAGGGCGCTCGGTCCGTGACCAGCGGGATCCGACAGAACGGAGTACTCGACGCGCAGTTCGCGATCGAGAAGGAGCTGGTACTGGACAATGCGGGGTTCGACGTGAAGAGATTCAGGGAAGCGTGCGACCACAAGGAGGGGAAGTGAGTACCGACGTTGAGAACGATACGCCCCGCCCTAAGCTATCCGACATGGGGACGACAGGGCTAATCAACTATGTGGCCTCACAACTACCGGGCCGAAGATTTGCACTCGCACTAGCCAACGCATCTCGCGTTATCCAGAAGCGTTACCGAGACGGTCGGGTTGTGAGTAAGTTTCAGCGAGCCTGCTACAAGGCTCAGGACAAGGTGCTGCATGGGTAAGCGAATGCCGTTCGTCCGTGGATGGGGGATTCAAGAGAAAAAGACCGGCGAATTGATACACAAGCTTTACTCCCACGAGCTAGACGCCTTATGTATCGTCGACTCAGCAGTCATGAGGAAGTACTGGCGAGTAGTCCGGGTGGAGATGAGGCAGGTGCGCGGATGAGGCGTAGGCTAACAACCAGGAAGCTCCGCGTATGGGGAGGAATAACTGGCGCGAACACCTACACGATTGTCGCGGAGTACACGAAAAAGGCAGCCGTCGAAAGGTTGAAATCTATGTGCCGCATGTCGCGACACCACTTCGACGGCTATTGGAGTGAAACCGGGAACGCCAGCGCGATTCAGACGGCACGGTTTCCGGGCGTGTGGACTGAAGTAGGCGACCACAGTAGCAACGAGTTCAAGGAAAGGAGGTGAGTCATGGGATTCACAATGAAGAATAGGGGGCGTCAAGTAAACATCACCGGAATAGGCAAGCCGCAGGAGGATGGAGCCATGGCGATCAGGAGCAAGTGCCACCACATTATCCTGCACGCCGTCACGAAGGAGGAGCGAGCCGAGGTGAACAAGCGGCTGGAGTACAGCCGAAGCATCGGAGACAGTACGGGAGTCATCTTAGCTCTCGCCCAGCTGGGTGGATGTCCGATCAGGAAGGAGAGTAAGTGAACATCCTCAACGCCCAGGTGGAGTGGAATCGCGGACTGACCAACAACCCTCGGCTGGTAGTTCTCGCCGAGGGGATCCCGGACCACGATGCCCTTCTCTTTAGAAAGAGAGATGGCCTGTACTTTGGTGAATTGAATGGGTACGTCAAGTTCTACTGCTGGAGTGGCGGACAACAGGAGGGATTCGGTGGGGATCACCGGAAGATCTCCCTGATTGACGGATCCGAGGTCACGCTCATGGGGCCGTGGTCCTCCCGCGCGGGGGTCATGAACGGGGCAGGCTTTCAGACCTGCATCGACGTCGCGCTGACCGGGGATCACGAGGTCTGGAGGAAGGGAAGGGGGTTCTCATGGGGGGCAATCACCCTCGCTATGGGGAAAAAGGCTGCCATAATGGCAGGCGTCCACCTGGCCCGAGTAGACGACGATCCGGAGGAGATCTGGGCACCGTCGACCCACCCAAACAGGGTGGAAAAACCTGCACACGTTAGCGGGATTTAGTCACACGTTTGTATCTGGATAGCGTGTGGTTCGACCCTATCTATTCACACGTTAGCGGCGGTTTGCGAAGAATACCAGAGAGAAGAATGGCTGCCGGGATCTGAACGCCAGAGCATTCGACCCCCCTTGGGTCGGGGCCGTTGGCAAGTTTGGTTTCCGGAACCCCATTCTCTCCACGAATTCTTCGCAAACCACCGATGAAGTCCCGCAAACACGTGCAAAAAAGGAGGCCCTTATGGGTGACGAATGTACCCACAATGGGGAGCGGCTGATCTCGATTTTGAGGACCGTGTGTGTCAAATGCGGTCACACCAGATGTCCCGAGTGTCGCCGCTTCTACGACCCAGTCCTGGGAGTGAAGGACAACCGAGGAGTCAAGCGTGCTGTTGGACTGGTGTCGATCCAGAACGAGTTCCCCGGCGTGCCGGGGATCCAGAGGGAACAGTTAAAAACCGGAATTTGTTCGGACCCATGCTGGAATAAGATCATGGACGCGGTGGACGAGCTGGAGGATCCATCGGACAACGACCTCGACCCACTGGAGCCTGGCGAGTAGTGGTCATCGTCGGAGTGGTGGTGATCGTCGCCCTGTTCGCCCTCGCCTGGATAGGCTCCCTCGTGGCGGCGCGATCGCGCCAACGAAACGAGGCAGCCGACCGCAAGGCGGAGCTGATCATGATGAAGCGGAACCTCGACAGTGAGATCAAGATGGTCGCCGGCCTCGAGAGGGTGGAAAGATTGAAGACGATCAAGTCACTGGTGACTGGAGAAAAATGTCGGGGCTGCGCTCGTATCGTCGACCATGAGGACATGGAAGACGTGGGGGAGAACCAGGCCACGGGGAAACCTGTCAGACTTTGCCGCGAGTGCCGAGGACTTACCAAGTAACTCTCGCATAGAGGGACGTCGATAAGCGAATTAGGCTGCTGCTCTGGGAGCGGAAGTGGGAACGTCGTAGGGAGAATCCCAACGGGGGAATGTCGTTGCGAGAGTCCTGCGGCGACACACCTTCCAAGGTGTGTCGTTCAGGGATCTTGTAGGGTGCTCCGGCCTGGTCGTCTAGCGGAAGGACGTCCGTGAGTCCTATCTGCAGGTAGGTGGAAGCGGGTTACGTGGGTTCGAGTCCCACCCGGTGTGAAGATAGGCGAGTTGCAACTCGTTCTACCGGAGTGCTCTACAAGATTTCTGTTAAGGAGGAACGCGTGGACATCACGGAAATTATGAGGGACCGGGAGGGCGGCAGCGCCTTTCCGAGTGAACACAGCATGCCCGGCACGGGTACGGTGATCTTCAGAGGGATGTCGATGCTGGAGTACTACGCCGCGCACGCGGAAGACGTGGACGGCAACTTTTTCGACGGGGAGTCCTGCGCCGATGCAGCCAAGGCGCTTGGTGTTGAGAAGTGGGGCGGGTGGAGTGACGCCGTGAAGCTTATAGCCAAGCGCAAGTTCGACTACGCCGAGGCGATGGTGGCCGAGGCGGCCCGACGTCGCGACAAGAAGGGATGATGTTCTTCGCGGAGTACGAGGTGGACGGGGAGGTTGAATCGGTGCACGGCATCAAGGCAGCCAGCCTGTCCACGGCCAGGGAGCTCGCCGAACAATTGGTAGACCCACTTTCGAAACTGTCGCACCGTGTCTACGTGCTGAAGGGAGTGGCCCAAGAGTTCCCTGAAGGATACACCCACGACGAGGTGGGGGTGCGGATCCTTGAGTGGGCCGCCAAGTCACTGAAGGATTAGGCTCGAGGGCCTGGACCTTGAGTGTCCATGTCGGATACTCGAAAGGAGGTAACGTGGGAAAGAACGTCTACACCGCCGCACGTGCATTCGCAAGGATGAAGCGTGACGAAGCGGAGGAGTTCGAAAGCATGGAGCAGCTTGGCGCCCACCTTGAACAGAAGGCGGAGACGCAGGCTGACTACACGACGACGTTGATCGGGAGCCGACCGTCGATCGAGCGCGCGGACGACGGGGTGGCCTGGAGCGCGGGGCTGACGATCAATGATAAGCGGTATCCATTCCGCGAGCATGCGTTCAGCCAGTTCAGCTCGGCCATCGGGATCCCGGCGTCGATGTTGACCCGATGCCCGGAGGTACTGGCACGAGACAACGTCATGTTCTTTGCGACGTTGGGTGCGACGGACAAGAGGTTCGTCCGCACCGAGGGTGGTGACGTGCGCGCGTTCCTGGGTGGAGGATACACGGCGATCGATCACAAGGAGATCGTCGAGAGCTTCCTCCGATCGGACATGGACTGGGACGTCAACTTCGCGGGCGTGACTCCGAAGCGGATGTTCATCCTGGCGATCGAACCGGACAGCAAGTTCGAGGGTCCGGACGGATCCGAGATGTCACATTGTACGTTGGTCGGCAACAGCGAGACGGGCGAGGGATCCTTCTTCGCGCAGGATCTCTGGTACGACTACATCTGCCAGAACCGCATCATCTGGGGTGCGAAGGCGAGGGGTGGACAGTTTCGAAAGATCCACCGTGCCGGTGTGAAGGAGGGGTTGACCGAACTGTTCCAGTGGATCAACTCCGATCGCCAGCGTGTCGTCGCCGAAGCGAAGGAGGCCTTGCAACGTGCAGGTCGGGACTCGCTTGGCGGGGACGACGAGCGCATCGTCGCCTACATGCGGAACCGAGGGTTCGCGCTGTGGCAGGCGAAAGACTCCATCGCATCCGCGCGGAGTCGGTGGCCCAACAAGGAGATCACGAGGTTCGGGATCGTGAGTGGACTGACGGACATTGCACAGAGGTTGCCGATGGATGATCGCTACGAATTGGAACGAGCGGCCGGTGACTTCCTGATGGCGACAAGCTAGGAGGAACCATGGGACAGGATGCAACCGCGAGCATCGCATACGGAGTGGAGATGCCGGAAGGCTTCGTCTATCCGTGGAGCGAGCAGTTTGACGACAAGACCGAGAAGGTCACCCGGGAGGAGATCGAGCCGGAGGAGTGGTGGCTCGAACACAACAAGTACCAGGCACCCCACAAAGTGTGGGACGAGAAGGGTGAGAAGATCGCCGGTGTGTCGAATGCCCAAGTCGACGAGTGCTACGATCACAAGACGGCTTTCCTGGAGAAGGTGCCGCTCCCGTTCGAGGTGATCACGCTGTACTCGCACGACTCCGACGACTACGTCCTCGCCGCGGTGGGGAGTGAGCACACCGCAAGCGAAGGTGCGGAGAAGATCGACTTCAAGGTCATCACCGAGGGGTGCACGGAGCAGGCGAAGGCCAACTTCGAGTACTTCATCAAGCACAGCATCGACCCGCTGGTTCGAGAGCAGGGGGTGACGATCGAGAAGGCCCACTGGCTCCTGTCGGCACACATCAGCTAGGGATCAAGACCTGCGGATGGTGGCTCCCGGAAACGACCGGGCCGGGAGTCACCTCCATAGTTCTTTGTCGGAAGGAGGGATCATGGCATTCAAGGAGGTGCCGATCATTCGCGGCTTCACGGAGATCAAGGACATCTTCCTGGCTGCGAAGGAGTTCGGCTGTCACATTCTCGGTGGGTACGCGAGGTACTGTTGTTCGCCGAGGAAGAGTGGGCTTGCGTTCCCGGGCGACATTGACATCTACGCGGAGAATCAAACACACTTCGATCAGATGGGTGTGTGGCTCGAGAAGAATGGATTCACGCCGGAGCACAAGAGCCCGATGGCGTGGAGCTTCAAGGCGGGGGCGGGAAGCCAGCACGAGTACACACCCAAGGTGCAGTTGATCAAGCCGATGGAGCAGGGGCGGATCGTAACCGAGGGGTCGCTCGAGAAGATCCTTTCGAACTTCGACTTCAGCGTGATCCGGATCGGATTGCTGAACGAGCGGACCGCACTGGCCGACGAAGACTTCATCGAAGACGAGAAGAAGAAGCGGCTGAGGATCAAGAACATCCACTGCCCGATCTCGTCGATGGTCCGATGCATGAAGTACGCGAGGAAGGGGTACTTCATGCGATCAGCCGAGGCCATGAAGCTGTTCCAAGATTGGGACGGCCGCGACGAGGTCTATCGCGGTGGCGTGATCGATCTCCTGGAGCGATTGGGCGATGACCCGAAGAAGTCGAAGCTTACCAAGAAGGAGAAGGAGGAGCTGAGTTGGCTCCTGTACGTTGATTAGGAGGGACAATGATTTACCTGGTAGTTGGAATCGACGAAAGCAATGGCAAGAGGTTCGCCTCGCACGTTATGGCAGGCGACCCAGCCTTGGCCGAGAGGCACGTCAACCTCGAACACCCCGACGTCAAGGTGGCGGCCGTCATCACCGGCGAGAACGTGGAGGTGGTGGCATGACTAACTGCCATCATACGGGCGGGACCGGGTGGTGCGAAGAGCATAAGCAGTCGATCGCATCCTGCGCCACCCAGAGGGAGCGCGAGCGATGCGCGAAGATAGTTTCAGCCCTCAAGGACGAGGTGAGGAGTAAATCCCCAGGGCTTGAATACCACCTTGTTTTGGCAGAGCAGCAAATCAAGGAGGGGGGATGATGGGAGAACCTAAGCACACACCGGGGCCGTGGAGAACGGACGCGATGATCATGGCGAAATCCCGGCCTGGTGATTCCGCCTTCGAGTGCCCTGACTTGTGGGTAGTAACGTCTGGGGATAAAATAATCACGGAACTTAAGCCATGCGAGTGGCGTCCATTCCCGGAAGCGGATGCTCGTCTGATCGCGGCTGCTCCGGACTTCTTCCGCGTGGTGAAGGCATTTCTAAAACACCGGGATGAAGTGGCGAATCATCCGAAACTTGAGGTTCGCCTGTCAATGAGGACTGTAGATCTTACGACGATGTACGCCGCCGTTGATAAAGCAAATGGGAGGGCAAGTGGATAGACCTGAGCTGATGCAGCACCAGAAGGATGGAGTGCTGTTCATGGAAGAGCGTGACCTGGTGGCCGTGGTGGTCGACCGAGGGTGCGGCAAGACGGGGACGGTGATGAAGTCCCTCGAGGGGAAGGTGGCGTCGGGACTGGTGAACCGGATCCTGTACGTCGCGCCGCTGTCGACGCTCGAGAACATCTGCCGGGAAGCGAGGATGTTCGCCACGAACATCGTCCCGCAGATTATCTACGGGGCCAAGGTGAAGCGGATCAAGATGGTGGAGTTCCCCGGCCGGCACAACATGGACGTCATCAACTTCGATGCACTGAGGATCATACAGCCGGAGTTGCTTCAGGCGAAGTACGACACCGTGATCCTCGACGAGTCGACACGCATCAAGGACAAGGACACGAGGACGTGCCGGGCCGCGACGATCATCGGGTCGATCGCGAAAACGAAGATCCTCATGACGGGGATGCCATTCACCGAGGGGGTGGAGAATGCGTGGAGCCAGTTCCACTTCCTGGACCCGAGCATCGTCGGCGACAACTACTACGCCTTTCGAAACCGGTACTGCATCATGCAGTCCAAGGAGATCTGGATCAAGAAGAAGGTCAAGGATCGAGCGACCGGCCAGTGGGTGATGAAGGCCATGAAGAAGACGATCTACTCGATCAGTGGATACAAGAAGCTGGACGACCTGCAGGAGAAGATCGCTCCGTTCACCTACCGGGTGGCGAAGGAGGACTGCCTCGACCTGCCGGCGAAGACGTACCAGGTGCTCACGGTTCCGATGCTCGAACAGCAGGCGAAGCGATACGCCCACGTCGAGAAGAAAACCCTGAGCGAGATCGGCAGCAGCACGATCAATCACGTTGCCGCCCTTTCGAAATTGCAGAAGTTGAGGCAGGTGGCGGCCGGGTTCATGTACGACAGCGATCACGAGGCGGTGACGATCCCGTGTTCGAAGTACAACGAGCTCGAGACGTTGCTTGGCGAGCTGTACGGGAATCAGAAGGCGGTCGTGTTCACAAGCTTCCGGGCCGAGCCCGAGATGGTCGAGGCGATCGCCGACAGCATGAAGAATCCGGTCAAGGTGTTCCGCATCCCCGACAACCCGATGGACCGTCAGGGTACGATCGACACGTGGGGAGCGTACGACGGCGTGGCGATCCTCGTTGGGAACGTGATATCCGGAGGGACCGGACTGAACTTGACGGCCGCCCACATGGCGATCTTCCTGTCGAACGTCTGGCAGATGGAGCCTCGGGTCCAGGCCGAAGACAGGGTTCACCGAATCGGGAGTGACATCCACAAGAAGATCATCATCGTGGACATCGTGACCGAGGGAACAATTGAAGAGGACATCCTGGTTTCGCTGAAGAAGAAGCGTGACCTGGTCGAGGTGTTCCTGGAGCGAATGAAGAAGAAAGGAGGGAGATCATAATGGTTTCGATTCCGCCAAGGCTTGATCCAAGAACGTTGGCCGGGAGACTCCGTGGCTTAGGGTCCTGTTCAAGGTGCGAAGGAACGTGGAATTGGCGTAAGAGTTTTAACATCCCCTTGAGTGGGCGCAGCGCATGTTTCCCGATTTGTACGGAGTGCGCTCCAGAAATGACGGCTGACGAGATCATGGCTGCCTGCGAAGAATTGTGGGCCAGCTGGGGAGAGTCGGTTATTACGCAAAGGGACAGAGATCGCGCGGAAGCTTTTGTCCGGAAATTCAAAGAAGGAGGGCGCCGTTGATCAAGCTGGAAGGGGTAGATGCCGGAACAGTCTACATGCTGCAGGAGGAAGACATCGCCAGTGTCGTGTTAGTGCCGGCGGGAATGAGGATTTTCCTTAAGGGAGGGAAGGACGGATTCGAGATCAGCTCGGAGCAGATGGATCTCCAGCGTGCGGCTTACGTAATCGAGCAGGGGATGAAGTCGGCAAGCAAGGGGAATATCTATCACATGAAAAGGAAAGGAGACCCAGGATCATGAACATGGAAGAGATGTTACGGCAGCGGGCGTCGGTCAAGCAGAAGTACGTTGACGCCGACCAGCTGAAGAAGGACACCAAGAAGGAGCTCGACGACTTCGACGCCGCGATCTTCGCGAGGTTCGAGGCGGAAGGGGTGACGTCGGTAAAGATTGCCGGCCTCGCGAACTTCGTGATGGCCGACAAGGTGTACGCCTCGATCCTTCCGGACAAGAAGGAGCAGGGGATGGCGGCGATCAAGCGGCACTATCCTGACCTCGTCAACGAGACGATCAACGGGAACACGTTGTCCGCGTTCGTGAGGGACGCGATGAAGAACGATCGGGAGCTCCCCGCGGACATCAGCGAGTGCCTGAAGGTTTCTCCGAAGAAGGAGCTGCGTCAACTGCAGGCGTAGCGATGGGTGAGATCGCAGACGACATGGTGTCCGGAGCGTGTTGCTCCAGGTGTTCGTGCTACTTCGAGAAGGAGCATGGGTACCCTGTTCTTTGCGTGAAGTGCTGGAGGGAGTGCCAGTGGAATGGAGGGAGGAAGGATTTAAGTGTTGCGCTCATGACGGAGCTCAACGCGGACAACGGACCTCCTGAACCTGACGACGATCCCGAGGAGTGACCGTCCATACTGCATGTACTGACCCCATACTACCCCATTGACGATGCAAGATGAAGCGTACCGGGCCCGGCGGGTGTAGGGTAGTTAGATCAAGACCCGCTTAAACCTATTCTAAGAACCATTTCCGGTACTCTCGCCGGTCAAGGAGCATCGAGTGGTGGCTGCCGCTCGATGCTTCCTACCGGACAGAGTCTATTGAAAGGAGGCGATATGTCTGATAAGCCCATGGGGATGACCTTCGGTGAGATGGGGAATGAAATGGCTCCTCTTTCCGAGGATCAACAGCGCGCGTTGGAGGATCTTCGGAACGAAGGGATGGGCCAGGAGACGCAGGGTCTCCCGATCACCTACCCCCGCGTCAAGATGCTTCACGGTGGCGCGGCGCTGTTCCAGTTTGAGAACACCGAGGAGACGATGAAGGAGTTTCGTGCGCTCCTGATTCACGTCGAACCGAGCCGGGTGTACTGGAAGGAGGCGATGGGGACCGGAGATGGAAAGAAGATGCCGGACTGCTTCAGCCGAGACCTGATGGCTCCGGAGTCCCAGATCAAGGAGCCGCAGTCGACCAAGTGCACCGGCTGTCCCCACAACGAGTGGGGATCGGAGGTCAAGGACGACGGAACCTCCGGGCGCGGGAAGGCGTGCAAGGAAATTCGCCGCCTGTTCTTCATCCCCGAGGGGCACTTCACTCCGCACTGGATGTCGGTCCCACCGTCGAGCCTTCGTGAGCTTTCGAAGTTCATGACGACCGTGCGGGACAAGGGGTTCAAGAAGCCGCAGGAGGTATTCGCCCACTTCAAGGTGAACGGCAGGGAGAACCCCGAAGGCGTCGCTTACTCGGAACTGGCCCTGGGCGTGGGGGAGAAGCTTCCCGATCAACTCCTGTTCATGGTGGCTGACTACAAGAAGAAAGTTGAGGACATGCTCACGACGGCCGCTCCTGTTACAAAGGAGCAGGTCTAGCAAATTCTGTTTTCCCCCCAGCTCTGAGGAACCGGGGCGAGGTACGGCGGGTCTTGATCTCCCACCCAACACCTCCCCCGGATCCTCTTTCAGGCGCCGGTGAGTCCGACGTCCGGAAGAGGGTAGACCCACGAAACCCTCGCGGCCTGTAGTCGCGAGATCGCAACTGTGCCCCGACCGGAGCGCCAATGCCGGTCGGGGTGCTTTTATGTTTGGAGGTAATAGATGGCGAAGGTGACACTGGAAGCAGCGAAGAAAAAGGCACTCGCGGAGTACGGAACAAGGATCAAGGCGAAGGGGTCGAAGGCCGGTGAGGCAATCATTCGGAAGTACGAGAAGAAGTTCCCCGACTTTCGCAAGTGGGCCTACGCGGTTGGGATCATGCTTCGCAGTGACGAGCTGATACGTGAGCACCTGACGATCTGCCAGAAGAAGATGCCGAAGCTCCTTAAGGTGCAGCTTTCGGGCAAGGCCACGAAGGATCAGAAGGTGATGCTGCTCGACCATCTGACGAGCTGTCTCTGGTGCCTTGGCGTATTCAAGTACGAGCTAACGACCCAGCGCCTCAAGAGGCTGCGAAAGCGATGACCATGAGAGACGACGAAGCCGAGGAGCTTGCGAAGAAGCTCCTGTACGACGGCTGCTGGACCGTGCTGTCGATCGTTCTCATGATCTGTGTCACGCTCGGGTGGTGTGTCTGGATGATCTGGGGGAGGGACTAATGGCTCATACGGGTTGCCTCGACCTTCAACGAACTTCTTTCAAACGTCCAGTATGGACGTCCAGGGGAGCAGGCGTGTCGTGTGTGCAAACGCGGCGGGGAGGTTGGGGCAACTTTAAACATAAATCAACTATTAGGAGTAGCGAGTGATGCCATATATAGAAACCCCAAACGAATTAGCGGACGAGCTTGCTGATTTGGTTGGCGTGTACGGAGCCCATCCAGACGGAGCCGAGTGCGTCGACCTCAGAAAGATGTGTCGAATGTGCTTTGTGGATGTGGTCTCCAACAGAATCAGGGCGTCGGTGAAGGGTGAGTCAGATATGAAAATGATTAATACAGCCAGTCGGAGCAAGTGATGAAGAAGAAAGCAAGGAAGCCGAGGTGTAAAGAGAAGGCCCGCTCAAGGCTTCCTCATAGGTGTCATCGCGTTAAGGGGCACGAGGGATTCCACACCGCTTCGGACGGTTATGGCGGCTTGTTTGATTGGCAGAGAACACCCAGTCGGAGAAATCCATGAAGAAGAAGCGATCAAGAAAGCTCAGATGCAAAGAGATGTGGATATTAAGGCCCAAGCACAGGTGTCATCGAGTTAGGGGCCACAAAGGAGTCCATACCGCTTCTGACGGTCGCGGCGGGTTGCTTGACTGGTTTACGTAGATCACGGAAAGGGAGCATATGACTTACAACGTTCACTTTAACATTCCCAATCTCGGGAGCCTGACAGTGCCCGTAACCGCTGGCGATATGGACGAAGCCCAACAGCTTGCCAAGGAGTCAGTTAGAGGGATGCTTGGGCCGTTGATGGCTGACGCTATAGGCGACGGGTCAGTGAGTACCCGCACGTGCGGGGGGTAGTGGTTCGCGGAATGAGGAGAACGAGCAATGCAAAATCAATTCTGCCAAGGATGTGGAGTAACGGTGACCTTGGAGAATAAGGCTAAGCCCCCTTTCTTATGCGGCAAGGTGAGGTGTGCCGAGAAGATGATCTGTCAGAACGTGCAGATTCAGAAGCTCCCGGGAAATCGGACAAGACTGGTCTCTAAAGACACGGACTAGGGATTATGCGCGACGCGCCATCGGTGGTCGACGTCAAGGCCGTTCGGCTGGATCTGACGACACCGAGGCTAAGGGTTTCCCCTTCGTCGGCCGGGAGCCCCGTCGCTAATTTGAATGGGAGGGACTGATGGCTGAAGAGCCAATGGAGTTCATAACCTCGACGCAAAGCAAATACGAACGGGAGTTCATGGAAGTCCAGGACTTCATGCTCAACAGGATACTTGGCACGTTTCGAATTCCTCCGTTAGAGAAAGGAAGTCAGATTGACAGTATTAGAGAAAGCCAAAGAAGCCATCGTGAACGTCTTCAGCGATACTTCGGTATCCCAGTCAGAGACGAGGTCATGGTTGGTCGAGCTTCAGGGCCAGATAAACATGATGCTCGAAACACTGTAGGAGTAGGAAGGGAGAAACCCCTGTGCCTGGCGATCGACAAGAGGCGAAAGGGCCGGAGGTGTGGGCTCGAGAAAGGGCACAAGAAACATCACGAACTGAGATCCGGATTCATGGTAACGCGGTGGGCTCGCCCGGGGCAGCCACCGCCGACAAAAACGTTTTAGGAGGGATCATGAGTACATGCCAGTTGTGCGGCCAGGTGAGGGAGTGCCGGCTGAAGCAGGTCGACACGTCGTCGTGTCACGAGTACAAGAAGAAGCGGGTCAACCCCTTCAACAAGCTTTCGAAATCTCAGGGCTCGGCGCTCCTGTCGGTGTGCGTGGAGTGTCAGTCGTAACTTTTTTTCTTACTCAAAGGAGGCAGCATGGGCGAATTCGAAAAGAGCATGGACGAGCTGGAGCACCTGTTCACTCACCATCCCCCTACTCCCGATCAGATTCCGCGGTACGAGAAGATCAGAGCCGCGGCCAAGGACTTCGCGAAAGTTGTGTATGAGAACTGCCCGGGCTCGGCCGACCGGACTCATGCAATTCGCCTGATCCGCACGGCGGTCATGACCGCGAATGCGTCGATCGCTTTGGAAGTCAAAGCGAAGGAGGGCGAGGGTAGCTAAATATTCCCCAAGGGTAGGAGGGTTAGGCGCCTCCGAGAGTACGGGAGCAAAGCGGGAATTGCCGTTGCGTCGTCTTCACCCGCCGGGAGGTGACCTATAGGAGTTGTCGGTACCGACGCTCTTGGGTCACCTCCCGTTGGCGAGACAAGCCCCGGATAGCTCAATGTGGTTGGAGCACCGACGCAGTCATAGTCGGAGGTTAGCAGGATCGACACCTGCACGGGGCATTCGAAAGGAGGTGCGTATGGTTAAACCCAACGCGGAAGTGAGGATGGCGCTCCACCGTCTGGCTCCATCCCCATTCAACAATCGGAAGATCCAGGACGGCGAGGCAAATGGTGGCCTCTGTGCGAGCGTGAAAGAGCGGGGCGTGTTGACCCCGCTGCTCGTGCGTAAGAATGGGAAAGGGTACGAGATCCTGGCGGGGTCGCGGAGGTTCGCCGCGGCGAAGATGGCGGGACTGAAGGATGTCCCGGTCCGGATCCTCGACGTTGACGACGACGAGGCGAGGGAGATTGTCATCGTCGAGAACCTGCAGCGGAAGGACGTTCACCCGCTGGACGAGGCAGATGGATTCCGCGACCTGCTCGACAAGTCCAACGGTGACGTGAACGGAGTTGTCGCCAAGGTCAACAAGCCGAGGCGCTACGTCGTTCAGCACGCGAAGCTCGGCGACCTGTCGATGAAGTGGCGGGAGGTCTGGCTCGAGGGCAAGAAGCCGATGACCGTTCAGCACGCCTTCATCCTGTGCCGGCTGCCGGAGAAGGTTCAGGACCAGATCCTGTCCGAGTGCAAGCAATACTTCCCGGACGCGGAGCGACTCCTCGACGACATCAACCGTCGTGTTCATGCGGATCTGAAAGAGGCGCCGTTCGATCTCAAGGACAAGGATCTTGTCGGGGGTGCGTGCGAGGCGTGCCCGAAACGAGCGGGATCCAATCAAGACCTGTTCGAGGGAATCACCAAGGACACCTGCACCGACGCGATCTGCTTCACGAAGAAGCTGTCCGAGTGGATCCAGTCCACGAAGGCAAAGCTTGAGAAGGACGGGAAGGCGGTTCGGCTGGTGTCTCACAACGGTCAGTACTCTCGCGGGAAGAAGGATCTTCCGAAGGGCACCCTCCTGGAGGAGAAGTGGAAGGGCGTGTCGGACGCCAAGACGTGCAGCGGGTTGGCGACGGGGATCCTCGTTGACCGAGATCTCCCGTGGGACAAGAAGAAGTCGAATCGAACTTTCCTCGTTTGCATTGGCGGCGACAAGTGCTCGGTCCACAAGAACGTGAACGAGTACTCGAACGCATCGGTGCCGAAGAAGGTGGCCGCGGCCGCGAGGAAGAAGACGATCGAGAAGAACAAGAAGCTTCGCCGCGCCCTCGAGGAGCGTCACATGACGTTCACCCACGTCCTGCGAAAGTGGAAGACCAACGTCGAGGACATGAGATCGATTGCCAGCGAGGTTTGGTCCAGGCTGTGGAGTGACAATCAGGCCATCCTCGCGCAGCGTCGTGGCTGGATCGAGAAGAAGTCGAAGATCGGGTACGGAGGGCACTTCAACTTCGATAAGGACGTCCTTCCGAGCATGAGCGAGAAGAGCGTCCTCGCGTTCCTGCTCGAGTGCACCTACGTCGGAGACGTGAGCGACAGCAGGAGGTTTGGATCCAGCATCAGTCCACTCGCCAAGCGGCTCAAGGTGGACCACGTCCTTGTGAAGAACGAGGTCGACCGCAACGAGGCTGCCCGGGAAAAGGTTCGCAAGCTTCGAAGGGAAACGGCCGCTGCGGATCGGAAGCGAGAGAAGGCCAAGAAGAAGGCGAAGGCACCGACGCCTCCCGCCAAGAAGAAAAAGAAATAGAGACCGGGAGGAATGCGGGATGGGATTCATCGCAACGGACGTTCGGAACTTGATACTTCAGGGCGAATCGAGCGGTGAATCCCTCTCCCTCACCTCCAAGAAGATTTCGAAAGTGGCTGTCGGGTATGCCCGGGACCGCGCCTGTTTCGTCCTCGACGATGCCGTTCGGAGGTGCAACCTTTCGATCGACTTCGACGGAGACGTAACTGCCTGCCAGAGGTGGAAGATAATGATCAGCCGGGCCCGTCGCTCGGTTGAGCTCTGGGAGCAGGAGGAACTTAAGAAGATTGAGGAGGGCGCATGAGTTACATATCGTTTGACGATCTCAGGAGATTGAACGCGAGTCGATGCGAGCGTTGGCATCCGCCGACATCGACGCCATGGAGCGCGGCCGACTGGTCGAACGCCTTGTGTGGTGAAGCGGGAGAGCTCGCCAACGTGATCAAGAAGGTTCGCCGGCACGAGACCGGCGCCGTCAACGAGGGAGATCCCTCCCTCGAGGAGCTGAAGGTCATGGTGGCCGACGAGCTTGCCGACGTGGTGATCTACGCGGACCTCGTTGCTCGCTACTTTGGAATCGATCTAAACGAGGCGATCCGATCCAAGTTCAACAGAACGTCGGACAAGTTCGGATTCCCTGAAAAACTATAGGAGGCGACATGGATGAACCGAAGCCGCACCTGCCGGAAAAGAAAATCTTCGAGATGCCGGCGGAGGAGGACAGGACTCTCGAGGACATTGAGAAGTTGGGTCGGATGAATTTGAAAGAGTCGATCAACAACTTCCTGTTCAAGTGGGTTCCGCCTACGATGACGATCGCGGAGTTTGAAAAGATGGCGGTCGCGCTGTACGTCACTATCGAGGAAGAGTGGACGACGCGCGACGTCCAGGAGTTGGGCGATGAGGGGTGACGCTGAAGTAAAAGTCGAGATCAAGAAGCTCCAGGAGATCAAGCCGAAGATCCCTGAGTACACCAAATTCGGTGGCAACAACTGGGAGAAAATCGATGCCCAGATCCGCGTCCTCAAGGAGGACATGGACGAGGAGGACATCGATGCCGAGTGGGGCGGCCCGATCGAGGATATCGACACCGAATTGCTTAACAGCGCCGAGGAGGCGATGAACTGGGTGAACGGCGATCCGGAGGAAGCCCCGCACGTGGACTGGATGAGCCTGGTGAAGGAGTGAGTTCATGTTCTTGGCCAGGTGGGTACTCAAGAGGACGTTGGAGTTTATTCGAGAGGTCGTAACGTGTGTCATTCGCGAGATCAGAAGGCAAGGCATTGAGCTTTTGATCCGTCCACCAAGAAAAAGAAGGAGTAGAAAAATGCCAAAGGAACCTTTGAAGTACGTGGCGGATCCGAGGAAGTTATGCTCCGAGTGTGGGAGTGAGATGCACTACTGCTCCGATGAGAAGCAGAGTGGACACAACAGCAACGGTGACGTTTACAGGGGATGCGCGGCACGGAACAACAACTTTCACCCCTCCGAGGGCGACTGGTTCATCTGCCTGTTCTGCGACGTTTCCGTGAAGGCAAAAAAGAGGCGTTTAACCAGTCCCATTTGAGCAAAACAGGGCCATCCGTGAGGTCCATTTTTAACGATAGGAGGAAACCTTGAAACCTGACGCACCAGTTGTAGTGTGGGACCGCCATTCAGACATGGAACGCCCACAGGTTCGAGTCCGCGCTGTTTTCAACGAGGCGGGAATCGTAATCTTCGAGAAGTTCTCCGGTGAGAATGCCATGCAAGTTGAGTCGTGGGATAAGCTGGAGCGCGGAAAGGTTCCGGAGGAATTCTGCAGGGACGCAGCCAAGAACGTAATCACCATCAGGCGACTCGACGATGAAGCGTCCCAGAATGCGACCACGATTTTTATCCTGAAGAGCGAGGCCGAGGTTACGAGAACTGAAATCATCGACAAGTTCGGAGAGGAGGCCGCGGCCGACTTAAGGAAGAGGGTTGACGCCGAGATGGCTCCGGCGGTCGACGAGATGGCTCCGGCGGTCGACGAGACACCAGACGACGACATTCCATTCTAATTTCAATGAAAGGGCAATCATGAGTAATCACTCTGTAGATCCGAACAGCGACGCAATGAAGGCATTGAGGGGTCAGCTCAGAGACCCCGCTAAAGATAAGATAGCGGAGAAGCTGGGGGCGATTGAGGGGCAGTTGGGGGCGACCGGTCGGTTCCCAGAGGGGAAGCTGGATCCAACAGATGAGGGTGAGCTGGCCTTCGCTGTCATGACTGACGAGTCGAAGGGACTCATGATCCTGGACTTCGGGAAGCCGGTGGCGTGGTTGTCGCTCACGCCTGAGTCTGCCGTCAAATTGGGGAACACGCTTTTTAAGAGAGCTAAAGAGCTCGGACATACGGTTGTGGTCGACATCTAAGCGAAGGGGAGACCAGTGGAATTCAGGAAAAAGTTCTGCTACGTCGACGTCCACTCGTCGGCGCAGCGGCAATGGAAGCGAGTGAAGCTCGACGAGGTCGACAAGAAGTTGCTCGGTCCGTCGAACAATTTCAAGTGCTTCCAGTCAGTACAGCGATACGCCAAGGCGTCGGGAGAGGCGGACGCCTTCCAGGAGTTAATGTGGATGCCTCTATTCTTCGACCTGGACTCGGAGGATCCCGGGGACACGATCGAGGACGTCAAGAAGATTCACAATTACCTGACCGACATCCTCGAGATCGATCGGGAATACATTCGGATTTGGTTCAGCGGCAAGAAGGGGTTCCACATAGTCGTCGAGCCCGAAGTGTTCGGGATCAAGCCGGAGAAGCAACTCCACTTCAAGATCAAGAAGGCGGCGATGGAGATCTGCGAGCTGCTCTCGCTGACCACGTTCGACGCCAAGGTGTACAGCGTCCGACGTGTCCTGCGAGTCGCCAACTCGATTCACCAGGACACGAAGCTGTTCAAGACCGAGGTGAGTCTGGCCGAGGTGGCACAGGGAATCGCCTCGATCGTGGAGAAGGCGAAGCGGCCGTCAAAGCTCAAGCGTCGAGATGATCCCGAAGACGACGTCCCGACGATCGAGGAGGCCAAGGAGTTCTGGGACCGGGTCACCGCCGAATGCGAGGAGGCGAAAGAACTTCAGAACCTCAATCCGTCCCACCGTATCAAGGGATTCGGGGAATTGCCGGTCTGCATGAAGCATCTGCTCGCACTCGAGGAGCTCCCAACGGCCAACAGCGGAAACCGAACCGTGATCTCAATGGCGTCGTACCTGAAGGATGCGAAGCATTCTCTCGAGGAGGCGATCGGAATCATGGTTCCGTGGGCGCTGAAGCTGAAGAACATAGGGTGGAGCGATCAGCCTCGAAAGCTGGAAGCGTCGGTCCGGTCGACGGTGAAGTACATCTACCACAAGAGTCAGGACAAGGGGTCCACGCCATACCACTTCGCGTGCAAATACATCCTCGCGCTGAAGACGCCGGAGCACGCGATCCCGTGCCAGGGCCTCCAGTGTCCGGCTATCAAGGGGAAGATGCAGGCGACGAAGGAGACAATCAAACTGGATCTGGCCGACTTCTCCAAGTCAATCTACCTGGGGGAGAAGGTGAAGGTCCCGACCCTGCTGTCAGGCAAGGCCGGTACTCCGTTCGTGGTCCCTCAACGGGTCAAGTTCACGTGTGAGCCGGATCCGGACACGGGCGAGTTCTGCAAAAACTGCCCGGTCGCCCAGTTCGACGGCACCGCCACTTTCGATTTTGCGCCGCAGGATCCGGAGATCCTCGAGATCGTTAATACAACGAACGCCAGGCAGTGGGAGGCGATCCGGAGGAAGTTTAGATTCCCGATGGCGTGCAAGAGGGCGCGCGGGACAGTTGAGAACTACATGAACATCGAGGAGGTTCGACTGTCGCCGGCAGCAATCGACGTGACGGAGTTCAAGAAGAACGAGCACGTCAGTCGGCGAGGGTTCTACATGGGCTATCCGATTGAACCGAACAAGCGATACAACCTTACCGGGTACCCGGTGAAGGACCCGAAGACCCAGGCGTCGACGTTCATGTTTATGGAGAAGGAGCGCCTCGAGACGGAAGTCGAAACGTTCCAATTGACAAAGGAGGTACGCGATGGGCTTAAACTCTTCCAAGCGAAAGAAGGGGAGCTCGAAGAAAAGTGGAGGGAAATCCACGAAGACCTCGCTCACAATGTCTACCGAATCTGGAACCGAACAGAAACCGCATGGTGTGTCGACCTTGTTGCGCATTCCGTTAGAGGTTTCAGATTTAGAAGTGAGCCCTTTGTCAAGGGATGGGTGGAACTTCTCATCGTTGGAGATTCAGGTCAGGGGAAAACTTCTATCGTCCGACGTCTCGTGCAAGGGCATTACCGAGTTGGTGAATACATTTCCGGCGGATCTGCGCGCCGAACTGGTCTTCTCTATTCGTTCCAAGAAAACGGCAAAGGGTCGTGGATGCTCATCTGGGGGGCGCTCCCGCTAAACGATTTGGGCCTTGCCGTAATTGACGAGTTCGGCGACCTTCCCGAAGAAGAGTTCTCCAAGCTGACCGACGTCCGGTCGAGTGGAATCGTCAAGGCCACGGGAGTTGTGACGGCCGAGACGTTCGCCCGGGTCCGACTGATTGCGTTGACGAACCCGAAGAAGGGGAGGCACCTGGCCGAGTATGAATACCCGGTAGCATCGCTCAAGGAGTTGGTGCCGGCGGCCGAGGACATCCGGCGATTCGACTTTGCCTGTGCCGTGTCAAGCGGGGAGGTGGCCGTCGAGACGATCAACGACCCCGACATCAAGAAGGTGGATCACAAGTTCACGTCCGGGATCTGCTCGGACCTGATCCGGTGGGCGTGGTCCAGGACGGAGAACCAGGTCGAGTTCACGGACGATTGCTCACGGCTTATCCTTCACGAGGCAACGCGAATGGCGAAGGAATACTACGCCGGGGCCATCCCCCTTGTGGAGCCAGCCGACCAGAGGTTGAAGATTGCCCGCCTGTCGGCCGCGTGCGCGGCGCGGGTGTTCAGTACAGACGACACCGGCGAGAAGCTGATCGTCAAGCCGGAGCACGTGCTGTTCGTGACCGGACTACTTTCAAGCATCTACAACCACGCCAACTTTCGATACCGGGATTGGAGCCGATCACAGCTAAAGACCGATGTTTCATCCACGGACGGACTCGAAAGGGCGTTCAAGAAGATCCAGGAGTTCACCGACTGGAAGAAGATCTTCGGCGTCCTCACCATGCCCGGCCAGCTTGAGGCAAGGGAGATGGTGGACGCGCTTGACGGCAACAGGACCTTGGCCCAGAAGGCGATGAACGTTCTCCGAGTCTTCGGGGTGGTTCAAAAGAAGTGGGGCAAGTACGTCAAGACCGCCCGTGGCAACCAGATGATCCAGTGGGCGCTGAACGAAAAGAAGGTAACCAAGGAGGAAATCGAGGAGGCACTGATGGGCGGACGACTGGACGTGTTCGGCCACCAGATGCCCGAAGATCACAAGGACAGGGGCGACTAACGATGAAAGGAGGTTTAGTGAACATTCGAGAAGCGACGAAGAATCTGCCACTGCAGTCGGCCGAGATCCTAAAGCTGAAGGCTCTCGTGTCGTCGATGGTGAAGAGTGCAGGAGGGATGATCCGGATCAATCTTGACGCCATCGAGCAGCTCGACCAGAATTCGCGACTGATCGTTCAGGAGAGTCCGGAAGGATTTTACGAACTACGACTGGAGGAACCAAAGTGAACGAATTGATGGAAAAAGAAATCGATGCGTGGAGGGCAATGTGCAGGCAATTCCGAGGCGTCTGCGGAGACATCAACAACCCGAAGTACGATCGCTTCGTCAAGCTGATCAAGGTTTGGGGTGAGGAATTGGTCGCGCTTCGACTCAGCCAGGACGAAGAAGTTCGGGCGGGCGCCCTCGAGATGGCAAGGAAGGATGTGAAATGAAAAGGGAGCAATGGGACGAAATCACTCGGCGGTACAAGGCCGATGGCGTCGAAGCCCTTTCGAAGCGGGACATTGAAGATCTCCTGAAGGACGCTGAGAGGATTCAATTCCCGGCGACGTACGTGGTCGACGAGAAGAAGGTAGGTTTCGAGGAGTACGCCAATTACCTGCAAAGCAAAAACGACGAACTCGGTAGGCGCATGAGGCTCCTGGTTCAAGCGTCCGCAAAGATGGGCGTGTCGATCGAGGCTTTGCGGATCCACCTCGAGAAGATTGTCGGGTCCGTGGATGCGGCTCTGAAGGAGGTATCGAAATCGTGAAGACAGTCAAAACAGAATTCGGTATTGGCCAGGTCGTCACGGTGAAGATCCTCAAAGAGGAGGCGATCGTCGAGTCAATCAAAATTGGCACCGGTTACGGCGTCGAGTACTCCTGCTACTGGTTCCACGATGGAGACAGGAGGTCCGCATGGTTTTTCGGGAAGGCACTTGAGATGCCTGTTGGTCGCCAGAAGACCGGATTTGTAGTGGAGGTGAAATGACCGTAGACGAAATGCCGGCAGGGCGGGAGATTGACGTCCTGGCTGATGAAAAAGTAATGGAGAAGAGTCACGCAGCCGAGCGTCACCGCAATATTTGCGCCAGAAAAACGAGTGACAAGCCGGAGTTCTGCGAAGGCCCCGTTTACGAGGAATCCAACATCGTCTACCACCATTGCGGACTGCCGTCGTACTCCACTCGTCTCGAGGAGGCGTGGAAGTTGATGGATAAGATCCCCGGCACCGGATACCTGTACAAAAATTACGAGGGAAAATACCAGGCGACCACCCACTCCGCCACCATGGATGGGCACGCCGGATTCCTGTACATGGCTATGGCTGATACGCCGGCACTCGCGATCGTGCGAGTCGCGCTGAAGAGGATGGGGGTGAAATGATGCATCACGAAGTCAAGGTCGAGTGCGAGGACATGGAGGAGCTTCAGCAGATCCGCGTCACGTTTGCCGTGAACGTGAAGAAGGGGCTGCTCGCGAAGCAGTACGGGGAGGGCACGGTGTTCAAGCGAGTCTTCAAGCTGATGGAGGTGGTCTCCAAGATGGGCTCGATCCGAGCAGCCATACTTAATACAGACGCGGACCGTATTCAGCTATGCAAGATGATTGACGAGGCGATGAGATGAGATTCAGGGTACGCGGTGGCCTGGGAGACGACTTCGCCATGACGGCGCTGGCGCGCGAGGCGAAGCGGGAGATGCCCGACGAGTTGATCCGGATCGTTCAGCCGCGGCGTCCGGAGATCTGGGACAACAACCCTCACGTCAACCACGGGAACAAGGACAACGGCCAACTTGTCGAGGTCCGGATCCAGATGAACGAGGACAAGGGGAACATCGCGTTCTCGTACGGACTGCAAGCCGGGATCGAAATGAAGAACACGACTCCGGAGATCTTCCTTTCGGAGAGTGAAATACAGTGGGGAATTCTTAAAGTCCTAAAGCTTGAAGGGATAAAGCCAATCATCGCCATCGACACGGGAGCGAACTGGGCTGCACGGCGATGGGAGGAGTCGCGGTGGGTGCTTCTGGGCGAACGTCTTCAGAAATGGGCGAACGTCGTCGAGGTCGGGGTACCCGGTAAGGATCACTACGGATTTCCGAGGCACCAGAACATTCCGACTGCACACCAGCTTTTGAATCTGTCGATCAGGGAGAGCGCGGCGGTGATTGCGGCGGCCGACCTGTACATCGGCAACGACTCGGGCTGTTTCCACCTGGCCTCGGCCACGGGAACACAGACGATCCTGCTGTGCGGAGTCAAGGGGAAGACGGCGATCGCGTACGAGAAGACCATCGCCATCGAAGGTTCGAAACCGTGCGCTCCGGCGTGCAAGGAGTTGTGCCGGCGACTGAGGGTGGGATACGTGCCGCCAAGCCCGAAGATGTACGAGCTTCTTAGCGATCGACAGCTTCGGGCGGAGGCGAAGAAGCAATACCACTTCTGCATGGAGGACATCTCCATCGACCAGGTGGAGAATGCGGCGAAAAAGGCAGTGTTGTAGGAATATCTTTTACTCAGGAGGAGCGATGTCCAAGAAAGCCAAGAAAACCAAGAAGGTGTCGAAGTCTAAGCCGCCGTCGAAGCCAAGCCTGTTCGAGCAGTACCAGGAGGTCACAGCCGCGCTCAAGAAATCAATCGAGCGGTGGGAGGATCCGGTCATGATGTCGGTCCTCCTCCCATTTTACGAACTGACTGATTTCAAAAACGTCGGCAAGCTCGAAACGAGTGGCCAGGTGATCGCCGGGGTCCTCCGGATGCTGAACCTGATCAGCCAGAGGGGCGATCGCCGGTACGTGGCGACCACGTTCGGAAGGCTGTACGTCAAACACCTCCAGGAGACGAAGGTTCTGACCCCCTCCCACGGAGCAGACTTCATCATGCGGTACGGAGACCGATTTGGCCGGAGGATCCAGTTCGACCTGGTCTTCATCCCCGAGGCGACTCGATAGGAAAGGTGGCATCGTGGCAGAGTGGAAATTCTTCGTCCCAGGGCACATCGAGGGCACCAACAAGCGCCAGAAAAAGCACTATCACTCCCGATCCAAGGAGGATAAGGCCAAACAGAGGGTCTGGGGAGCCATAATCCACAGTAGGGCCCCTGTAGAAGCGTTTGTCGACAAGCCCCATCAGAAGCGTCAGGTTGCCCTGTGCGTCCTCCGACGGCATGAGCTGGACTACGACAACCTAGTAGGGGGCCTGAAGCCCTTTATCGACGTCCTGCGGTGTTGGAAGGAGAGACGCACCCAAGTCGTTGCCTACAAGGGGGTTATATTCGACGATACACCCGAATTTGTGAACTGGCGTATCGGCCAAGCGGTGATCGGGCCGAACGCTTTGGAGGGGATCTGGGTGACCGTTTCGGACGCTCCACCAGACGTCCCCTACACGAAGCTCGCGATCGTCAAGACCAGGAACATGGGAAAGACCTACGCCTCGCAGCAAGTCACCGGACTCGAGATCACGAAGATGATGGACGCGATCGCCAGGGGGGAGAAGCCGAAGCGATTTGTGATCGCCCGGCCGGATGGGGATTACGAGGTTACTGTGAAAAGGAGGAAGCCATGACACCGGAAGCGACGAAAATAATTGAGTCCAAGGCGGCGAAGTTGAGGGAGATTGTTACGGTCTGCGCTCCTGAGACAGCGGAGCTCGCGATGATTCACTACAGGGCCGGCAAGAAGGCGGGTATGACTGACAGCCTCGCCGAGAAGTTCGCAATCCAGGGAGTCATTGAAGTTCGCACAACGAATCTCAATGAGTGAGCGTGATGACCCCCAAAGACCAGGCTCGCTTCTGGGCCAAGATTAAAGTGAACGTCGAGACCGGCTGCTGGGAGTGGACGGGCGCGATCCGGTTGTGGAACAGGAAGCCCGGCGACGGGGGATACGGGGCGTTCTGGATGGGCGGCCGCGTGGTGCGAGCTCACAAGGCGATGTACGAACTCCTGGTCGGGCCGGTGCCGCGCGGAAAGATCCTGCTCCACGAATGCGACAACAGACGATGCGTGAACGTGGCTGCTCACATTGCCCCGGGAACGCACCTCCAGAACATGAAGGACATGGTGAAGAAAGGAAGGTCGTGATGAGTGAGCTTTTCTGTGAGAAACACGGACAACGCTACTTCAGTTTCGGGACGACGGAGATCCCTCGCCTTGCCTGTATTCAGTGCATTAGCGACGAGAAGGACGGCCTGAAACTTCAGGTGCGCGTATTGGGGGAGTTGGAGTCGTGGCTTGATTACCAAGTATCCTGCAGGGGTCCGGCTTATCGACCAGGGATAGAGGGCGTCCTCACGAAGATAGCTGACCTAAAGCGCGGAGCAAACGATTCGACTCCTAAAGGCAAATGCCCTGATTGTGGAGGAAGGGGAGATGGGGAGCACGTGTACTGCCAGACGTGTGGCGACATGGGAAAGAAAGTCACATCAAACGATCCAGTCATTGAGGAGCCCTCACGAAACCAATGCGTCTGCCGCACCAAGGCGGATGGGTGCCTGTGCGATGAGACGAAGCGGTACTGCGATTGTGCCGAATGCATAGAACTAAGTCACTGAGTGGAGACTCAAGGTAAGGGTGGACTCGACTGGCCCGGGTCACCCCGAGCGATGGGGGTGGGAGGAAAGGTCCCACCCCCATCTGCGCCTCGCCGAACCCGCCACGGCGCCCGCGGCCTATAGGAGGTATCCGTTGCTCCCCAGGGCTCAGTCTTTCTTCTTTGCCGCCTCGAGTTGACGGATCAGGAGAGCGCCAGTCCTTTTCCAGCTTTCCTTCTTCGCGGAACTGATCTTGTCAAGATCAATTTTCCCGTCAATCAGATCGTTGTGCCGTGAGACGATCGTGTCGACAGGCTTCTCGATGTCAGAGACGGGGATCATTCCCCTGCAGCCGACAACGCGGCTGAGGATGACGCAGATCGCCATCATCTTCGCCACGCCACCCTTCGCGAGTCCACGGGACAGGGCGAGGCCGCCGACACCCACCGAAATGAGTGTCATGGCGAATTCCTTCTCCCCCTTGAGGTAAAGAACGATTCCACCGACGAACGCCAGCACGCACATGATGAATTCCCGCTCCAGGAGCGGGTGCTTTTTCTTCACTTCTTCAGCCAAGGTGTCCTCCTTTCTAGAGCTTGATGCTGATTCCCTTCGAGGCGAGCGCAACACGCGCCAACCCAATGACCTTGGCGATCGCAGCTTCGGCCTGCTGCCAGAGAGTCTCCTTGAGACCGAGCCTGTGGATCGAGGCAAGCTGCCTGACCTGCATCAGGAGCTCCTTCTTCCACTCTTCGTCGTCGGCCTTCACAGCCAGGATGAGATTCTTCCCGATCTCCTTGCCGAACTTCTTGAGATCCTCCTCCGCGCCGGTGACCAGGCCCTTGAGGGCCACTATCGCCTCTTCGCCGAGCTGGTACCCGAGCTTCGACAACCCCTGGGCAGACAGGGTCTTCACCTCCACGGTGGCGGTTTCGACGTCGTCGCCGTCGTCGTCGCTCAAGGGTTCGGAGTCAGAGTCGGACTCCGACTCTTCCTTGGGCGGCTCTTCCACCTTCTTCTCCTCGGCCGCAGGCTTGGGTGGTTCTTCCACCTTCTCTGGAGCGGCCGGTGGGGCTTCCACCTTCGGGGGGACGACCACTTCCACCTTCGGGGGAACAGCCGTGGGATCCGGTGTTGCGGGCGTCCCTTCCTCCTTGGAAGCTTCCGTCGCCTCGGACTTCACTTCCTCCTTGGAAGCGTTGTCCTCCGTTGGGACCGGGCCCGTCGGTTCGTCAGCCATGGTATCTCCTCCTATTTCCAACCGAATAGCAGCATCAGTCCGCCGAGAACAATCCCGGCAACCACCGTGCCAACTATTCCTCTAATCCATTTCTTCGTTGAGTCCGCCGCCTTGATCGTGACCTCGGCTTTCCGGTCAGCCTCTTCGGCGGCGTCAAGGGCGTCCTTGGTCTTCGCCGCACACTTCAGGAGCTCCACGTCGACCACGTTCTTTCGAGCCATGGAGGCCCGTGTCTGGGCGTTGATCAATTCGGTCTGCGCGTCAAGCTTACCGTAGAAATCCTTCGAGCGATCGCTTTCTTTCTGCATGGAGATCGTCGCCGCGTCCTCGATTCTATCGACAGCCTTTTGGGTGTCGCCCTTGATGTCCTTGATCGCTTCCCGGGTATCCTTCTTGAGTTCAGCCACTTCTTTTCTCCCTTCAGAGCGAACCAGCTCAATTGAATTCCGGATCTCCGCGTCTTCCATAACGACCTCCCTAGGCGCTGTATAATCTGAGCGTCCCCATTACTCCACGTTTCCCCTTGCCGTCGTGTAAAGCAATTCAAGTTCTGCAACCTCGTTGAACTGCGCGTTCGCGTTCGTCTGTGATTCCACCGCGATAACGACGTGATCTCCCGGAAAGTAAACCGCGGTAGGAGTGATCGTTTTGACCTCCCACGTGAGCCCGGCCACGGCCTGGATATCTACGCCGCCGATGGAGGGATCAGCCGTTCCACCCTTCTCAACCGTCAACTGCAAGTGAGTCGGAGCCGACGACGATCGCCGCGATTTCAAAACAAGGGCTCCGGTCGGGAAACTTCCGAAGTCGTTCGGAATGATGAACGCCTTTCGAACCGTGGCGTTCTGAGCGCCGCCGGCCGTCGACGTAACCCTCGTCGAGAGGCGGGAGATACCGCCGTCAAATACGCGGGTGATTGTTACGGATGCCCCGCCGGGAAAATCATCGTACCCACTTTCTCCGATCGGAATGAAGTGTTGAAGATTCGTGATCCCGTCGTCACCGTAAACGACTCCGGTCAGTTTGTAGACCGTCTGACCGTTGTTGATGATCTCGTTCCGGTAGGGATAGAGTCCGTCAGGCATCTCTTATCTCGTCAGTTCCCGATTGATGAAAATACGCCCCGTTTTCACTACCCACACCTGAGTCTGCGGGACGTTCTCGACGTCGTTTCGACGCTCCAGGTACCCGGTCACCATCAGCGGCTTGCGAGAATACCCGGTAAAGAGTCGGCGCGCCACCCTGTACTCGCCGGGCACCATGTTGTCCTCATCCAATCGTATCGCCTGTTTCGAAATTATGACCGGCCCCTTGTTTCCGTCCCACGCTGCGAGGATCACGTTCAACTCGATTGTCTTTCCCGCCGGAATCGCATCGGAGATCTTCAGGTAGTTCTTGATGATGATCGTGTCCACTCCCGCCGGCTTCGTGAAGATGTACGTACCGAGAGAATTTAGTACGCCTGGCTCGAGGCTGTTGACGCGCTGAGTATTTGACGGACTCTCCGGTGGCGCCCACACGTGCTGCGCCTGTGTTGTACGAGCCCCGGTATCCACGGATGGGATTCCGGCATCGGCAACCGTAATCGCCTTCGGACTGGTTCCGGTTCCCGTTGGGCTAGGGTCTCCACCGCCAGCGCCGAGGGTGGCATCACCGGGATAGTAGGACGAGCCCGGGTGGTGAAACGAGAAGTCCTCCGTAGCCTCCTCCGGAACCTTGATCATCGGCCGCCATTCGCCGGACTCGTGACCGATGTTTGTGTCGATGTCGGCGAGGGCCAGGTCAAGAATCATCTCGCCGCAGATCGGCGTGCATTCCTCACCCTCTTCCTCGGTCGAACTGGCGTCGCTGTTGTCACCGACCGTCGTGTCGCCCGGGGTGGTTGACGACGGCGGGGCAACGACGGTGGATCCCGGCCCACCCTCACTTCCTCCTCCGGTGCTGCCACCGGACGGTTCACTGCCGCCGCCTACGCCGCCACCTCCAGAACTGACTTCACCTCCGGCGCCACTACTGGATCCGCCACCAGCAGGGCCAGTGGTTGGAACAGTGTTCCCGGCAGCGGCGGATCCGGAGGCTACGCTGGGTCCTTCTGGAGGCGACTGAACCAGGCCCGTGCTGGGACCCCCACCGGGGGTTGGCGTGCCGGTAGGAGTTGTTTCCTCCTCCTCGGCACCGACGCCTCACTGAAAGGGCTTCGTGAAGTAGATGCGGCCGCTCATGTACTCCGCATCGACGTTCGGGGCAGGCGGAAGTTCAGTGACTCGCTTGGTGAAGTGGCCGTCGTGCCGAAAAACGGTAATGCCGATCGGCTGCCTGAACCGATTCCTCCACCTCGGGAGTTTGAAAGGCTTCGATCGAGGGACAACGGTAATGATGTCGTGGATCTGGGACATCGCGTCCTGCACACCGTCGTAAATCCACCCCCCCTGGAACAACCTTTGTGGAGCCGTTCTCGTGGCGGCCGTCTGGCCGGGGACGCTCGGGGTTACGACGGTTGATCCCGGGCCACCCGGCAACCCGCCTGATAACGGCCTTGAGACCGGCCGCGGCTGGGCCTCGCGCTTTGAATCCTCCTCCGCGTCGACCGGAAGGCCGGAGATGTACTTGTGAGGACCAAATCCGTGTTTTCCGGGCCCGCCGTCGTGCTCGTTCTTCTGATCGAGCTCCTCCTTGATGGGCCTGTCGTCAACGGTGATGTTCCACATCCCCTTGAAGACGCCTTCGGTGTAATCCTTGGAGGCCGGGGTCGACTTCCTGAACCTGTCACCTCCGGAGAACTCTACGCGCTTCAGGGTAATGTTCTGAGTCGCCCATGGAACCACGACGTCGACCATTCTTCCGAAGTAGCGATCAGGAAGATCCGGATCACGATCGGACGTCTCCATTGGCTGCCTGGAAATGAGCAGGGTCGAACGATTCTCACTGTTCATGTGAGAAGGGTTCCACTCCTTCGTGTTATTCGCTTTTGGAGCAGCCATCGCCGGGCCACTGGCGATCGGCTTTACGGATAGGCCGGGAGAGGGCAGAGCGATCTCCGACTTGTGCTGACCATAATAATCGGAAACAGTGCTGAGCTCAAATCCAACGTCATCTCCACGAATCAGCCACTTTCCGGTTGTCGGAGATCCGCCGGGAGGATTCGCGAAGTGACGATAGTTGACCTGGTCAATTACCATGGGAGCGAACTTCGGACGAAACCCGTACTCCTTATCCGGCTTGTAGGAACGCTCGTCTTTCTCCTCGTCGATCTTCCCCCACTCGACAAACCTGGCGACGTTCCACCCCCGGGTCGTCGCCGGTGTTACAACGGTGGATCCGCCGATTGAGGGGGAGACGGCAGTGGACCCTCCCCCTCCCGCGGAGGGGCTCGCAGCAGGATTGATGGTGTCCGCAGGTCCGGACAGAGGGAATCTATCAGCCGTCGCTTCCCGCAGGGGCATCAGCCCCGCGAAAAACTCGTTGTCCGCGTTACGCGACTGTGAGGATCCCATCTTACTTTCTCGTCATCCCCTCTTCGGCATCACCGTAAAGGATGGATCCAAGGACGTGCCCCTTTCCACCCTCTGGAACAATTTTCTTGTTGTGAGCCGACCACGTCTCAATCGGGGACGGCCGACCCTCCGTGCCGCGAAGGAATCGATTCTCATGAATAATCGTTTCAGCCGTTGGCGGTTGACCCACCGCCATCTTGAAGCTGACCTCGGGAACTGTACCCGAAGTGAGAACCATGTGGAAGCCGGCGAAGCGGAGAACGGACGACACGGTGGCCTTTCGCTCCTTGACGAGGAAGTTGCCAAGCTGGATCTTTGCGAGTGCGTCACAAAGCTGCTTGTTGGACTCGCCGTCGATCGACACGTACTGGCGAAGACCCTTCACCTTGATCGGATATGGATTGAGCTCTGGAAAGTCGCCACCTCGAAAGCGGAACCAATCGTCCTGATTCCCATAGTTGCGCTCCCATCCCCAAACCCCTTCGATCTTGGGCTCAGACAGGATGCATTCAGAGAGATTGACTGTTTCGTTTACCAGGCCGTCGCCGTTGGCCTGAACGGAGATCTCCTGCGTGAAGGACTGGTCAAGCCTTTCAGTGACCGAGGCGAGGGTCTTTGGATCCAGGATGGGTACGTTCTTCGCAGTGATTTTCCATTTGTTATTCTTCAGGAAATTGAACATCGCCTCCCGGGCGGCGCGGTGTGAATCAACGTAGGGCCCGTCTCGACCCGCCGCGAAGATCCTCTGGTCCTGGATCTTCTGAATCTCGGCGGCAAGGGCATCGACCTTCTCGGCCCTCTGTCTGCCTCCCGAAGACAACCCACCGCCCTGGCCAATGCCCTCCCCTTCAGCGAAAACCTCGTTGAGGAAGGAAAAATCACCGCTACGATAGATGACGATTCCGCGCGGATCGTTGAAGGTGATGACTCCGCCATCGGCATCCGCGACCTTGTAGCTTTCCGGTGGCATCGACTCAAGCTCAAAGTTCTTGAAAAGCGCCTCTCCCCCGATCTCCCGAATGGCGTTCGGCGCCCAGCCGTCACAGAAGATTTGCGACGTCCTCTGAATCCCCATGTTTTCGAATCCGAGTTCGTGAGAAAAGCCTTCGGTCCGATTCTTCAGAATGGGGAGATACTCACGGAATGGGCCCGGAGCGACCATGAAGCTTCGAAAGAAGTTCGCCTTGAGGATCGAAATCCGTTTTTGAATTTTCGGATCTTCCTTGTCGCCGATGAACTCGTAGATCTTGGAGTCGTTCTTGTCCCAACTGGCGAGGACCGCCTTGGCAAGGTCGTTGAAATCCAGATCCCATGCCTTGATCAACTCTCTCGCGTCGACCCATGCGCCCTGGCGGCCGAGCCCCTTCTTGTTGAAGATCGTCCCGTCGTCGCGCATGACCATCACCCACCTCGGGCACATGATTTCCTCGATAATCTTTTCGCCAACGATCTCAACGGATATGGGAGTAATCACGTTTTCTACTGATCCACCGGCGTTGTTTCGATCGCTGTTGAAAACCTCGGGGACCTCTGAGTGGGATTCAAACGTCTTGAACTTTCCGCCAGCATGAGTCACGGCCTTGTTCGCGTTCTGCCCCCGATCGAAGATGGCAAACGTTCCCTTGTAAGAGGGCGCGATGACAAGGTTGTACTTATTCAGGACGTCGTCCACCGCATTCTTCGCGATAGTGGCACCACCGTAATCGATATTCCACGGTCGCTTGCTCGAGGCGTCCTGGGAAATCAGCTGTACCTCGGGGGGGCCGGCAAGCTGTTGTGCTGCCTCGACAATCAGGCCGTAAGCCGTCCACGGGCGAAGCTGGCCGAAAATCGTCTTGGGATCAATGATGGGTCTGCCGAGTTTGCTCTTGGAGAGATCTTCGGTGATGTCGATCAATGAAGACGGGTTGTTTTCGGTTGGATCCCACTGGAAGACTCTTCCAGCCATGGTCTCATTCACTTCGTTGATAAGCCGATTGCGTCGACCGAAGACGTATCCTCCAAGAGGCCAGAGAACGCGCTCATCGGCGAGCTCGATTCTTACGACCGCCTCTCGACCGAACTGGACAACCTTGCCCTTGTCGATCACACCAGCCTGATCGCTGTTAATCTCTTCGATGACGGCCTCGAGCCAGAAAATGTTCGGAACGAACATCCGGGTTTCCGGGATTTCGTCTTTGTCCTCACCTTCCTTTGCAGTCAGGAAAATAAGATCTCCGTATGGCCCCTCTAGATTGCTGAACCCCGGCGGTGCGGGCTTGGTTCTTGTGGACGCCACGGTTTCCCCGGGGTTCTTTTTGGTGGCTGGGCCTGGCAATCCTCCACCACTCTTTGAAGCGTCAGAACTGGACCCCTCACCGTCCTTCGAGTCCGTCTCTGCCTGGCTCTGCTTTCTGTGGGGAACGAAATTGCGTAAAAGGCGCTCCCAGTATTCCTTGAGTTGAATAAGCTTTGCAGCCTTGGGTATGGATCCACCGAGATCTGAACGTAGAACTCGAACCCATCCGGACCCGAAGTCGGTCCCTACTCGCTGCGTCCACTCTCCATCAATAATGGGAATGCCCTGGTACGAACCCGAGACGTCCACTAGCCCTGATTCCCAACGTGCCTCACGTCTGGCGGACGCTTCTCTTCGGACGGATGCACCTCGCCGGACAGGAGTGAATAGGAGTAATCGACCGCGTGCAGCGTTACCTTCTTCGGATCTTCTACGTCAAATTCAACGGGATAGATCCCGGAAATGCTGGGAGACTCGAGAACAATTCCGGTTATACCCACGGCCTCTCCGTCGTAATGATGGAGAAGAGACTGAACACTCGGAATCTTGTCCTTGTCGTAAGATTCGATGTGCCCCGACACGTTGATTCTTGACTCGCGCATTCCTCCACGAATAAGAACGCTTGCCTTGCGAGCAAAATCCCTGGCCACGGTCGGATAGAAGCGGTGCGTGAGCTGACCGGGATGGCGAGTTACCCTTTCGTTCCAAAGCTTGATCCCTTTGTTCTCCGGATTGTCTTCATCCGTCGTCTCAAACGTCCACGTGCCGATCACTCTTCCGTCAAAGTGAATTTCCTGAATTTCCTCGTTGATTAGATTTTTAAGACTCGGCTTCAGATCCAAGACGAACTTACGAGCAGGAGCAAGATCGCCGAACTCCCCTGTGGCTGAAACGGTTCTGGTGAACATGTGCTTGACCGTTTTGACTCCACTTGAAATTTCTTGCTTCTTTGACGTCGTGTCCTCGCGCGTGACGTCGACGAGATCAGGAAAAGTTGATCCCCTCTCCTCGGTAATGTTGAACGAAAAGTTGACGTGGTTTACGAATCCTCCGTCATGATCGATCGACTGGAGGTTCTGCATGTGCGCTTTTTTGAACTTGTAAATCTCAGTGCCGGATGGGTCCTTCTTGAAGATGAACGTGGTTGGCGCTCCGCTTTGGGAGATGTCACGAAGCCGATTCCATAAGACCAGCAAAGCGTCCTGATCGTTATTGCTGAACCATCCTTCGACAGGAACGGAATCCGTAACGACGACTGTCTTCCCATCTCGCTTCCAACCGAGGGTAAGGCTTGGAAAAAACTTCGGCGTAATGGGGAATTGGAATGTACCGACCTTATCCTTAATCGTCATGAGATAGTTTTCATTCGCCATCTCTACACCACCGTCGTAACTTCTGGCTGAAGAATGCCTCTTCGAATCTGCTCGTTGACCCTGGCCAGCCCCTCTTCATTTACCCTGAACGCCGGCTTCAGCGCATCGGCGATGGAGTCGCCCACCTGTTCGGGTTCAACATCACTCGCAACGTCACCGGAAACGAAGGCGGCTGCTCCACCACCGATGGCCCCGAGGCCACCACCAATGAGGCCGCCAAGAACGGCTCCTCCCGGCCCGAAGGCTGCTCCAATCGCCGACCCAAGCCCAAAGCCTGCCGTTCCCCCGGCAACCGCTCCAAAGATAACGTCCATCCATCCTGCCACTGCGACGAGGATTGGAATCAACTTTTCGAACAGGCGTATCATGACGACCACCGCCTTAATCAGGCCATCGAAGAAATCCTCCGCCACACCTGGCTGCTGAAACCTTTCGAGAATCTGTCCGAGGACGACGTCTACAGCGGTAAGCAACTTCTCGGCCGCTCCGGATTTCACAAACAGCTCACCGATTGCGTTTGAGAAGTTTTCGAAAACGGTGGTCAGCTTACTTCCAACCAACGCCTGCTCGATGTTCACGTCCTTGAGGGTCTCGAGGCGATCGGTGGCAGCCTTGACGATCGCGCTTTTGAATGCAATCGTTCTGGCGAGTGTCGCATCCCCCTTGGCCGCGATGAGTGCCGCTGCACCGAACTCTTTCATCACGTCCTTGGCGCGAATGATGACCGTCATGTCATCGACAATCCTGCGCTCCTGTTTGACGATGCCCTGGGTAAATCTGTTGAAGATATTGGTTGCCGAGAGAACCTCACCGGCCGTGGTCCGGATGCCGGCACCGGCAAGCTTAACAGAGGCCTCCGTCAGCTTTATGACCTCCTCGCGACTCAATCTCGCGCCAGCAAGAAAGGCGAAGTTCGCGGAAGCCATCAGGCCCATGTCCGAAATCGCTCCTCGAGACGCCTCCCGAAGGCCGGTCAAAAGGGAATCGGACGTTTCGTCGATCGCCTTGGCCGTCTCCTGGAAAGCATTCTGGGAACCGACAACGGCTGACCCGATGCTCGCCAGTCTCGTTGTCGTCCGGAGAAGGGCCGTCCCAAGAGCGATGACCACGAACGTCATTTGCTGGACTCTCGAAATCGCACGACTCAAACCCCGACCAAGCCCCGAGAGTCGACTGCCAAACTTCTTCGCGCTTCCTGCCGCCCTGGACTGACCCTGATCCATCCGACTCATCTGCTCGTTCAGGGCAACAGCGACGGCCTGGTTCTCGAGCATCCGCTTCTTAATGCGAATGAACCTCAGTCCTGCCTTTGGATCCCCTTGCTGACCGAATGTCCTCTGGAGGTTGGCCTTGGCCTGGAGCTCGACCATGGAGATTTTGAGTTGCTGAAGTCGGCGAAGGACCGACGCCGCGGCCTTCTCCCCGAACTCGAATACGATTCGTTCTACAGCTGCCACTCGTTACCCCTTAGCGTCTGCTTTTAACTGCGCGGCCTTCTTATTCTCATCATACGTTTGGAGGATGCGAACGGCAAGGTAGAGCCACGAGTCGTCTCGAAGGTATTTATCATCGGGCGGAATCCCGAACGTGTAAAGGAAGACGACCCGCATAATTCTAGGATCCCCGATGGCCTCGATCTCGGTGATCTTTGGACATCGCTCGCAGGGCGTCGGTTCTCCCTCGGGTCTCCTGGCGCCTCTTGATCCGTCCTTGTTAATCCTGAACTCTTCGCAAACCTTACAGGGCGTCCAGAGGATATTCTTCTGAGAGGCAATGAACGCCCTTATGATTTTTTTTGGTCTTCCTCCGTTGGGAAGGCGAGCTCAAAATATTTCGCAAAGGCGTCGGTGAGGATCTTCGGGTGCTCCTCAAAAAGCTTGTCAACAGCTTTCGGCTCCGGCTCGACCACGAAGCTCTTGATGTTCGTGGACTCCTTGACGACCTGGGACCCTAGCTTCGCCGACTTATCGACGGCCGCGAGGTACTTATCAAAGTCGCGATCTTCGGCCGGGATCTTCTCCATTAGCTCGATTGCTTTATCGAGACCCTGTTTGTAAGAAACGCGGGCTTGGATTTTCGCGGCCCACTCGGCCGCCTCCTCGGTCTTCATGACTCGGAAGCGAAGCATAACTTCCTTGTCATCTACGGTGATGGGTACTTCGATCATGGCGTAACCCTCCTTTCCAGAGTTAGCTTACGTTTAAGACGTGATCCACGCCCTCCTCAACAAGAGTGTCAGGAAGAGTTTCGGCTCCAGCCGCAGCGGAATTCAATTTGAAGTTCCAGAGATCCTTCGTCAACGTCTGAAGCCTTCCAGCCTCGTCGTTGGTGATGACGACTCGAATCTTGTCCCCAACCGCGAACGCCTGAAGGTCAACCTCGATATCGACGTCATCAACGGCGAACGTCGCGTTGACTGATCCAGACAGGCCGGAGTCATTCGCCTCTACCAGGGTGATGACTCCGTCACCGATCTTCGATCCGGTGGCGACAAGTTCAGCGGCCGCCCTTGTTGTGGCGTTGTACAACTCCACGGTACGAGTGCCCGCGATGTCGAAATACTTGACGTAGAGGACTCCGACGTTGGTGTTCGTTAGCGTCTCACCAACGATTACCCAGGTGTCGAGCTGTGCTCCACCGTCATTGGCGTCGACGATGAGTCGGTCGAGGCGGAGGCGTACACCGATTCGGAACGTCTCCCATATTTCGGAAATGGTAAGGAACTGGGACGCGGTCAGTGAAAGGGCGTCTTCATCAAGCATCGTCGGCGTGAACTGCTCCTGGAGAGTCGTGTCCTTTCCGGCGGTGCACTTGAAAGTAATGGTGCCGTTCCGCGCGTACTCCCGCGTGGCAACCGTGACAAGCGCCCCCTTCCCGACGTTGTCAAGGTCGAAGGCTGGCGTTCCGACCGTGACCGTGTTTTCCAGAACAGTCTGAACGGCGGCGGTTGTTTCGTCCTTCATGGCGTCGTCAAGTTCATCGAGGATGCCGGCGACAGTAACGTCGATGTCTCCCGTCGTGGCGTCCGCTGTCTCGAGGAACGAGATAACCGTGGGTTCGGCGCTTCCAAGGAATTCGCGCATCCGAGTCGCGATGAAATTCAGCTCAATCTCTGCGCGACGTGCACTGACAAGCGATCGCAGCGTGGACTCGATTGACGCAAGCGTGATCTTAAAGCTTCGTCCAGCGGCGGTGGACCCATCAGATATTCCGAAAGCTCTCGTTCCCTTGAGTTCTTCGTCCAGGTCGAGAAGAAGTTCAATGGTGAGATTGCTGGCAGCAACGGTTCCAAGTAGGGCGGTACCAGACAGACCGGAGTTGTTCTGCTCGGCAAGCGTTACGGCCGCGCCGTCAGCCGCATCTCCCTGTGCGACAAGGGCGGTCCTGGCCGAATCGCTGTAGACCTGAATTTGCGCCTGCGCTGCACCCGGGGTCTCGTCATTGAGCTTGATGAAGAGGCGGCCGCCTTCGGAGCAATTGTCGCCGCGGCGAGCTCCGACAAACGTCCACGCCGAAACGACGTTAGCTCCCTCATTAAGTTCAAGAACGCGAGTCTTCTGGAAGAGGAACTTTTCCTGGATCTCCCGCAGGATCTTGTAGGGATGGATGTACGTGAAGAATTCACGGAAGAAGTCCGTCCACTTAGCCTGCGTCTTTTTGAGGTCAGCCACTTTATAGATCCACCGTGACGGCTACCGGCGCATCAACGCCGTCATCGAAAGCCATCCACTCGACGTCGACTTTGCCGACGAGATCCCCATCGATCCCCGGCTCAGACAGAGTGGGTCGCCACCTCTTGAAGTCCATTCTCATCGTTCTCCCGGACAGGAGGTAATCGGCTCGCATGTCCTTAAAGCCGGCACCTTCCGCGGTATTGGAGCGGGCCTGAACAACAAGGGCCATAGTCTCGTCAGCGGACTCTCCTGATAGGGAACCCTTGATCTGAACGAACCCACGCTTGATCAACTTTTGAGGGATCGTCGAGTTACCGATGTACTGAAGTACGTTGTTCTCGAACTCCATGGCGAATTCGTCAACCACGGGGGTTGCGGGAGATCCCGATGGATCCACGGTGAGCGTCAATTCGGAATGGCTGTACGGAACCAGGTCAAGCTCGGTCTCCAGAACCGTAAGAACCTGGGCGGCCGTCGGAGTCCGACGCCTTGCCATGACGCTTACAGTAAACGCGAGCTCACCACTTTCCGAAGACGAGAACGAAAGCGCCTGAACAACGCAATCCGAGAGCACGACTGTCTCGTCGCCATCGGAGTAATAGAGTCGAAAGTATCTGGTGAACTGGTTTTCGAAAGCCATCGTAACCTTGTCGATGGTGGCCGTTGCGTCAGCGGTTGCGGCGGTGGCCAACGTAATCGAGCCACTCAGACCAAGAGCCCCGGCAGCGGGAACAAGGGCCGTGGGCGTAGCCGCGGCCGCTACGGTGGCGGTCGCCACGACAACCGTCTTGGCGAGGTCGGCGTAGAACGTACACACCACGGGGAAGCCGGGATCCTCCACCATCTGCACTACGACAAGGGGGACGGACGCCGGCGTCGAAACAAGAGGTGTGGTGTTGTGGTGCGGCCGAAGGCCGGTGAAGGAGAGGGCCGTGATATCTACGGCGCCGACGCCGCCAAGGGTCATGTCTACGAAAGGGACCGTGGGGCGACCACTCATGAAGCTCTCGAGGAATGGGAGAACCTGAATCCTCCCACCCCAACATTTGAGTTCTTTCTTGAACGCCTGGGAGACGATCCGATCACCGTTAAACCGACGGTGGATTGATCCGTGCGTACCTCCGGGCTCGATGTAGGTGGGATCCGGATCTCGGCTAAGATCCATGACCACGATAAACTGCTTGGGGGTAAAGGGGGTACCGGGGACAGCCTCTCCTTCGGTAGCCTGCCAGTCGAGGCCGACGGCCGTCTTGGCGATGAATCGTGGATCCGTTACTGTACCGGGCATTTTGGGCCTCCCGCGATTATTCTATACGTGCAACGTCAAACGTCAATGGTTTTCCTAGAAGGAAGTTGTTCCCCGCGTTGAAGAGCTCCGTTTTATCCTCAGAAACAAGGAGGAATCTGGCATATCGACCCTTGAGTCGATTCATGTCGAGGACGAATCGAATGTCCCTCGCCACCCCGTTGACGCCGGGTTCATTTATCTTCCCAACAAGGACGCCTTCACGATCGAAGATTTGCTGAACAGCGTAAATCTTGAGTCGAAACCCCATCCATCGCTTCCTTGAGGACCAATGCTTAACCTCACTGGTACCCTCTTCTATGAGAACGATCGCCGGAAGCTTGCTCTGAAGAGGAAAGAGTTCAATCGACTGACTCTCCACAACCCCGCCAGCCCTCTTGATGTAAGCGAGGCGCGGATGCGCGAGCAGCTCCTTCTTGACGTCCTTGAGAACATCGTCCATCAGAACCCCGATCCACCCTGGCTAATGTTGATCAAGTCAAAACCTCTTCCTCGCTGTCGACGAGCTCCCGTCTTAATGAAGTGCGACACGTCATCGGCAAGCATAGCAGAGATTGCCTTCCTAATGTTATCTGGAACTGGCTGAATCCAACTTCTCCGCGGAACGATCGTCCGCTTCGGGTAACGGCGTTCCGCCCACTTGTTCATACGGTAGTGGAACCGCTCATTTTTCGCCTTCTTTGGGATCTTCTTGAAAATGTTTCTCGATCCCCTGACTATTTTTATGACCCTGCCGTCGGGACCAGTGATTTTCTCGCGCGTCTTCTTTATGGCAAATGGTTGTCCAATTTTCTTCCAGTCTTCCGGCTTTGGAATCCGGGTTAGGAGCCTGTTTTTTTCTTCCGCGCCATACTTGAATAGAACTCGCTGTCCTTTGATGTGCTTGGAGGCGTACGGAACGTTCGTGCCAATCGTCCAGCTTCGAACACCAAATTCTCGCGTCCAACCCGCATCCGCTTTCTCTGGCCAGGCGATCGATTTATAAAGTCTGGCGGTATCAAACAGCGGAAGTGAATTTCCTGAGTGAACCTTCAGCAACCCCTTGGTGAGTCGACTCGCATAGCTTCCGTACGTTCGCTCCCTGTTGAAGACGATCGTCGCTCCGGTCGTTTTCTTCCACCCGGATCTCGAAAGGCGCCTGAAGTTTTCGCCGTCGAAGCGGGCCATGAAGCGGTAGGACTGCTTGAAGGTTGTCTCCCGAACGAACCCCCTCATGTTCATCGTGAGGACGGCCTGGGCCTTACCGATAATGCGGACGGCTCCACCAACGGAGACTCGAAAATTTACGATCCCGCCTGTCTTGGTACTATCAAACGGGAGAGCACGGGCCATTACGTCACATCAAGAGTTTTGTTCTCATCCTCGTTACGAAGATTTCCGCCACTGACGTCGAACTTCGAACGAGAGAAGGCTTTCTCCTGCTTCAAGGTACTGGACTGGGGATTACTGATAGATCCCTGGGGAAGCGGGAGTGAAAGGTCCTTGTTTGCAACCTTCTCGAGCCACTCGCGATAGAATGCGCACTGGCTCTGGTAGTCTTCGGGGATCACGCCCCTTCTTGAAGCAAGTTCTCAAGTTGCCAACCATAGGGTCGCAGGCCGCAAAGCCTCCGCCCCTGCGGGGAACGGTAGAGCGACCGGGACAAGGTACCCCGCCTCGACCAGGAATGAGTTTACGATTGCTTCGGCATTGTCGAGGGCCAGGGTGATGGGGCCATCATCAGCTACCCCGTTCTCGTCGTCGTCGGAGAGCTGAATGAGGAACTTCTTCGAGAGGAGATCCGTAAGTTGTTGCTTCGTTGCGTAGGTAGCCATGACTCACCTTCCCAATCAGCAAGGCCGCGATAAGGGGGCTGGCGGCGAAAGGATTACTCCGCCAGCCCCCATGATCTCGACCTTGAAGCCGGGCTTTAGCTAACGACGTCGCGGATGATGTATCCGGCCGTGTCCGCGATGATCTTCGGAATGTCCTTGTAAGACGTCCGGACAACCTCGCCCTCGCGCTCCTCGTCACGCCACCTCACGGTGGTCATGGGCTTGGACTCGAGGTGATAGCCCCACGACGGCTGCTTCAGAGCAGGCCGCGGATTCACCCACCCGACGAAGACGTTCTTGCCGTAGATGAACGCGAGGGAATCCGCCTGCCCCTCGTTCGCCGTGTTCTGGAGTCCGCCCGCGATCACGACCCGATCGATGTCGAACAGGACGCCCAGGAGTTCCGGGGTCAGGACTCCGGTCTGGGTGTGCTTGATCCGGTCCAGCAGGAGCGGATGTTCGCGGATGATCTCGTAGACCTCGCGCGGAATGACCATGAGATTCGGGCGGTGGGCGATCTTGGAGAAGATCGTCGACCGGGCCGTGGACATGTCCGTGTTCGGATTGCTGGTGGCGAACACATCCCACTTTGCGGGAGCGGCCAGGGTGACCGAGTGACCCGCAGGGTAGGTGCCGGCTGCCTGGAGAATCGTCGCCAGACGAACCTCGCGACGAATCAGCATCTTCTCGGCGATGATCTCCGTCGTGTCCGACATCGGCTTGATCGGCGTGTCCGCGTTCTGCAGTTCATCATCCTCGATGAGCTGCTGAAGACCGTGGCGCTCCACCTTGTACGGAACGGTGCTGGACTCCCAGTTGACTTCCTTGGCGATCGTCTTCGAAGCCCAGATCGTCTCTTCGGTGCGAAGGTTGGACTGGTCGAACTCGTAGTAGACGTCCGAGTCCTTCTTCACCTTTGCGACGGGGAAGATCTCGAGAGCTACGAGCTCGGTGTTCTTGACGGCCCGTGACAGGTTTGTCAGGACCGCGTCAACATGAATACTTTTTGGCAGAGGCATCGCTCTGTCTCCTTACGTTCGGTTCACGAAAAACGTCACGATCAACCCATGGATTACGTGACGACGAGGCCCGTCAGCTTGGCCTCAACGATGTCTCCGTCCGCGGCCGCCGCCTCAAGGACGAGGCACCAGTTCCGGTCAGCACCGGCTCCACCCTGGACGAATTTTCCGGCCGCATCGACCTTGGCGTACGTGTTGACGTTGATCGCTCCACCGGCGCGGATCTTGGTCGTGCCCTCGGTGGCGACGTCCACGGCTTCGCCGATCTTGGGGAGATTCTTCTGAACCCCGATCACAACGTCCGTATCGGCCGCGAGGTCGTTGACCTGCTTCGCCGCCGTACCGAGCTTGACGGCCCTGAACCGCTGCGACGTGGTCGGAGCGGCGTCGGCCGAGAGATCGATCTCCGCGGTAAACGACAGGTTTTCAAGTGGACTTTCCTGCGACATTGTCGCCTCCCTTGTTTCGTCTTCTTAAAAAAACCGGGCTTACGAAGACAGGTGCTTAAAGAGCCCCGGGTTGGCTCTCGACACCTCCGACAGGGCCTCGGAATAGCTGAGGACCTTGCCGCCCTTCGCGGACTTCTCCATGAAGTCCTTGGTTGCGCGGTCGAGCGAAACGCTCTCGATGCCTGAGCCCTGGGCGCCCTTTTCAATGGCGATCGTCTCGACGTTGTCGACCGTCTCCTCCTTGAGGGAGATCAGAACCGGAAGCCCGGTCATCAGCTCCTTGAAGAAAGCGAGGGAGGACATCTTCTTGGAATCCTTCGCCTCGCCAAACTTCACGACGGTATTGGGGTCCAGGTTTTCCATGAAAGACTGGATTCCCTGATCCTCAAACCGGGGGAGGAATTTGCCTTCGCGCTTCAGCTCATCGCAGAACGAAGAGATCGAAGCGACGTGTGCCTTGTGCGCGGTCTCGGCGTGAGCCTTGACCAGCCCGGCGTTCGTCTCCTTGAGCAGCTTGATTTCCGCCAGGACTGCCGGGTCCGTCCGGTGGACGGATTCTTCTTTCGTTTTCATGATTCCTCCGCTCACTGGCTCGTTGTGAACCCAAATAACCTTGTTGGTTTTTTCTTCGGCGAGGCTGATGACGTCCTGCAACGTCTTGACCTCGGGGACGTCGGCACCCAGAAGGGCGATGCGACGAAGAGCCAGACCGTGCGTCTTCCCGGACTTGTCGGAGAAGTCCTCGTAGATCTCCGAAGAGATCCGCTTGTACGCGCCCTTCTCAACAGCCAGTCGCGCCAGTTCGGGAACTTCATCGAGCCGCGCGACAATGCTGAATTCTCCGTTGCCCTTGCTCTTCTTCTCGAGGTGCTTGGCCCAGCCAAGGGACGGGAGACCGGAGTTCGTCAGAATCTCCTGTTTCTCGTCGTGGCCAAGAACCATGGGCGGCTTCAGCTCTCCACCGAGCTTGCTGAAGTTGGTGACGATTTCGTCGAGGTCACTCTCGCTGTAGTTCCGGCCCTGGTGATTGCCGGTGGCAAAGATCTCGACCTCGGACAGTTCACCGTATTTCATGATCTTCTCCCTGAATTCGTTCACACCCTCCTCCTTGATCTTGTCGGGATCCGGAGGGGTGGTTTCGTCGCCTTCATGCTCGGCGCCCTTCGTGACTTCGCCGGGATGGTAGGAGATGTACTGGCTGTCTCCCTCGCCACCCGTGTTCGGGATAACGATCCCATTCTTGACTTCGTGGGAATGGGGAGGCGTGCCGGCCTCCGAGGTCGTTCCGTTTCCGCTGTCATCCAAATCCGCGAGTTCATGAGTGTGTCCATCCATGAAGTCTTCGGACGTGGCCTCAGCGAGATTGTTCGTCTCTTCGCTGTTCTCCTCGGACCCGGGAACGTAACCGGGGTCGCCGGGCTTGAGTCCCTCGGCGTGCTTTTTCATTTTGTTCTCCATCACACGGGTTGAGGTAACGTCGGGGCAATTCGTTTTCTGCAAGGCCGCGTAGATCTCAGCTTCTTTGAAAGTCTTGAATCCGGTTTTCTTACTCCCCTTACCGGACTTCAACTTCATGAGAACCGTGAAACCCATTAAGCCTTCCTTTCAGAGTATCTATAGCCCCATCCAGAATGAGTGTCAACCATATTTATCTTCTCCACCTATGCCTCGACCTCCTGGCGGACATCGTATCTGGCCCAATAACCTCCATGACGCCACAAACAAGGTGATTCGGCACGTCGTAGAGTGGACCCGGGCACTTCGGGCAGGCAACTTTTCCGTCAATCAGCTCGATCTCTACGTGATGAATGCAGCACTCCCACACGACCGGCGGGCAGAGGGGATGGGGATTACTTACGTTCGTGAAGCTGGCCACAGGTATCGCAGATAGTTCTAAAAGAACAAGCCTCGGAAGCGGCAACCACTTTCGGTTGCGGAGACTCGAATTCAAAGTTCCCGATCAGCAGCTCCCGTCGATCCTTTTTCGAGTGACCATGCATCTGATCAATGCGCGTCGGCACCACGATCTCACGAACGTTGAAATCTTTGAACGCTTCACGAAGCTCCGGAACGTCGGAGTTTGAAATCAGGAACTTGCCCTTGACCCCCTTGAACGTGTCGGCCAACTCCTGGGCGGACGGCTCTTCGAAATGCTGCGCGCGTTTGTTGGACGTTCCGATGTACGGCGGATCCGCGTAGAAGAACGTCTCGGGACTGTCGAACCTCGTAACGGCCTTCCTGTAATCACTGAGGAATAGCTGCACGTCCTTGAGGCGCTCACGGAACAGGTGCATCTTCTTGGCGAGGTACGCCTTCTCTGGTCGGTTGCCGGCGACGGCGAAAGAGTCTCTTCGTTTTCCGAACGAGTTCCAGGTCAGATACATGAACTGGTGGAATCTCTCGACTCGCCCTTCCGGCTTCGCAACAAGCAGCTCCTTGAAATACGGCTTCGACGGATTCCAATCCATCGCGCCGAGCGCCTGGTGCTCCGCATCGGTGAACGTCTTGAGAAAGTTCAGAGACTCAAGCTTCCCCTCGTCGACGTCGATAAGAATTTCCTCATTCGATTTGTCCTTTGCGAACATGATCGACGCAGCTCCGGCGAACGGCTCGACGTATCGGGTATGTGGCGGAATGATCGGGGCGATCTTCGCGGCCAGGAATCTCTTTCCGCCGTACACCGAGAACGGTGCGGACATGAATTCAAGAATGCTTGGATTGCTTCCGTCGAAGAAATCTTCGGAAAAGGAGATCCTCGTATTGGCGGCCGGGATGAAGTGACCGGCGAATTGAAAAAACGCGGAGACCATGTCCTCGTCATTCTTGATCCCAAGATCTCGCTTCATGGCGAGGATGCACTTCTCAACCTCCTCGTCGGACTGACCGAGATCCTTACCCTTCGCTCTGCAGATTGCGAAGGGATTGAGCAGATTCTTCATGGCCTGTTTGTGATCAGCCAATTTTCACCGCCTTCTTGAACTCGGCGCGCGCCTCGTCATGACCCATCCACGTTTTGTGATCCTTGTAGAACTCCCTCTCCTGGCCGGCAAGAGCGAATGCGGCTTCTTCCGGATCCGGATGTTCGTGCATCCTGAAGAACCACCTGTAGGTTTCACGAAGTTTCCCGATCTTTTGTGGATCCTCGGGAAGGGCGTCATTCCTGAGTCGATCAAACCCGGTCGGCCCACCCCCGACTCCAGTTCCCGAAGGATCTTCCGGGGTACCGGGATCGTGACCAACCTGCCGGTCAATCTGACTCTCCGGTGGTGACGGCCGCTTGTACTTATCGTAAAAGTACGTCTTATCGAGCGGAATCCCCATGTCCCTGAAAGCCTTGTCGACGTCGATCTCTTTGAGCAGCTCTTCGACGCGACTGATGTCGATGTGATATTTCGGATACCTGTCCGTCACAAAGTTTAGGTCAATGAGTGGCTTGATGTAATTCTTGTTGATCGTTTCGCAGACCACACCAGCAAGGTGCTCGACAAACAGCTTCGAAACAGAGAAGTGGACCTCGCCCTGGGCGCGCGCGCCGGTCCGCTTCCCTTCCTCAACGGACAGGAATGACCCCATGATGCCGATCAGGATCTCCTTGTTCAGGTCCGCGATCGCACGTTCGAACTCCGTGGTCCGACCAGCCATCGAAAGGTTCATGATCTCGATCTTGAGATCTTCGGGAATCGTGATGACCGTATCGTTCTGGATGGAATCAAGAACGTCCTCAAGTTGCTGACGCCTCTTCTCCGACGTGCCCTGCGGAAACTTGCCAACCACCGGTGGCATTCCCCACTTCTCGATGAAGATTGCACGGAATTTCCACGTCCAATCCTTGATGAAGAATGCGCGATAGGCTGCACGAAGGTCGCTCGATCCGTACGGGTTGGAATAGAGGGACATGAACGTCGTGATCAGGAACTTCTTCGGATCGAACTCCCGCTGATCCTGGGTTCCAGGAGTAACCGCGAAGTCTCCACCCTCAAAGTAGGCGCCGTAGATTCTCTGGACAACCTTGTCGACGTTGCCGTGCTGGTCGATCTTGAACGAGTAGACGTAGGGATCCTTGGACTTCACAGACCTCATCCCAATCTTGCCCTTCCACTCTCCAATTTTCAGGACCTTGTAGTTCATCTCGCTAATGGAATACCCAACGTCAAGAGCGTTCGTGATCGACCAAAGCAAAGTGTCGACCGTGGTGTCCATGTTTTCCAGGTTCCACTCGATGAACTTCGCATGACGCTGATGCTCTTCGGACTCCGATGCCGGCAGGATGCGATGGGGCGCTCTCGCTACGGAAAGCTTCTTGATCGAAAGGGCAGCCTTAACGTAGGGGTCTCGGAGCATGTCCTGGTAGACGCGAACCCCGTCGCCCTTGTTGATGACGAGCTCGTCGGGATTGTAATCGTGGAGGCCGCCAGTCATGGCAACCGCCGACTGGGTCCACTCTTTCAGGATGTTGCCGCCGATCTTGTACCGCGGCTTTCCTCCCGACGACGGTCCGGCCGTTTCCTTCGGACCTCGACGAGCCTTAGAGGCATACTTCCTGACGCGGGGGGCGGCAAGCTTTTTCGTTTTACCCCCCTTGCTCGCCTTCTTCTTCCCGACAGATTTTCTTTTCTTTACCACACCCTCATCCTTCCAAAGCCGACCCTTCGTTTCGATCTCTCCGCGGGCTCCCCGTCCTCCCCCGATGTCGCAGAGTTAGTGGAGACGTCCGCGTCTCCACCGCTACCGAACTTCCTGGTGTTCATTGACGAATACTTCGATGGGTCGAAGGGTTTACCAACCTTCTCTGTAGCCCATAGGACACCTTGTGTCAAGGCGTCACACATGTCATCGTTCTTCGTCTTGGGAAATCCAATCAACTCCTTGATACCCCTCTCGGTCGTTCCTTCTTTGAATAACACCATGCCGCGCTCGTAACTTTTCGCGGACTGAAGAACGCGCTGATGCTTTGACACGATCGGAACAATCTTCTCAATCGGGACGTCGACCATCTTCTCGTCTTCACCAACGACCACCTGGAAGCCGGTATGCTCAACAAGAACGTGGTCGGGTGTCCAGTCCATCGTATCCTCAACCATCTTGTCGATGAGCTTACTGAACGTGAGGTCACTCCATCGCTCGACCCGAAGGATCCTTATCAGTCGCTCGGTAAGGTCGATGTCAATTACAGCTCGAGCATTGTAATCGGCACCATCAACGGACGTTGCGAAATCCCATGAACAGATTCGAATGGCGCCTCGAGGCGGATCTGAAACGAAATAATTGATCCACGCTTCTTTAATGATGCGGTCTTTCTCGGAATGAACGATGTTCCGCATGGTGCGATCGAATTCGATCGAGCCGATTTCGCGACATCGCGCTTCCAGGGCCTCGGTTGTCCACCGCTTCGACCAACGGGATACCGGAGGATCTTCTTTGCTGACAGAATAATCAACCCAGTCCCACTCGCTGTTCTCAAGAAGTTCGTGAGTCAAATCGTCGTCGTGGTACTTCGTGGCGAGGTAGATCGCAGTTCCATCAGGGCCCAGAAGTGGAATCCACACGTTCTTGAATGCGGCCTTGATCTGCTTCCTCAGCTGCGGGTATCGAATCGCATTCTGGAAATCCACCACGTCATCGAAAACGAGGATGTTGGCGCGACCGCCGGTGCCGGCCGTGAGTACACCGCACGCTTCAACCGACGAGTCCTTGGAAAAGATGTCTCGGTTGACTGTCAGACTCTTTTTGCCCCAGTCGTCAAATCCGGGGTGCTTCTTCAATTTTGGGAAAACCATCCGACACCACTTGTTCCGCTGAATGACGTCTCGAATCATGATGATTCGGTCAACGGCGAGATCGTCGTTCGCGCAGATCAGCTTGACCAGGAGGTTCGGGTTGCGGCCGAGCAACCAAATAATTCTCCCGATCGCCTGTGTCGTTTTACCCAACTCGCGCTGCGCGATGATGCCGGCGCGGCGATGGGTCTCCATGTGGTCCTGGAGCTCGACGTGACACTCGGCCTGCTCGAACCGAAAGATAAATTCGATGAAGACGTTTACGTCTTCCCGCGCCTTGCGCGCGAGACCCTTGTACAAAGCCTTCTTGGCAGCCGACTCTTTTGCCACTTCTCCTCCGAAGATCCGCAGAACGGATCTATGTCGCGAGAACAGGTTTCGATATCGTGAACGTGAACGGAACTCGAATGTTCGTATCACCACCCGTGTTGAATACGAACTCGGAATAACCAAACTGAACCTGGAAGTCTACAGAAGCTTTCGGAACCGTGAACAAGATTTTACCGTTGAGGGGATCACCGACGATCGCTCCGGCCACGTCCCACTTCTTGTCGACGTCGGCGTCGGCGAGGTCAGCCTTTGCGACCCAACTTCCAGCCCACCCGGTAATGTTGAAAGCTGAGAAGCCCGGGGGTAGCGCGGCGTCGTTCAGCTTCTCAACGTGAACTTCGATCTTCAACTCTTGGTTGCCGACAAAGGCGTGGTGATTCTTTTGACCACTGATGGACGGAATCCCCTGCTCGTCAAACCTCAGTAGTAAAATGGTGTCGGGGGGTGTCGGCATAATTTACTCTCTAACCAGCCTTGGGTACGTCCTCAGCACTTTCGTCTTCCACCTTTTTCAGATCAGGCGATTCGCTTTCGTCGAAGACGTCCTCGAGCTCGACCTCGTCCGGATCGGTGTCCTCAATCTTGGCCGACTTCTTGAATGCCTCTACGAACTTCTTCGAGAAGCACGCCGCGAGGTCCAGCATCTCCATCCGAAGCGAGAGAACGGCGTTCCCCTCCTTGGGGTCGCCGGCGCCGAGAAGGTACTGGGTCATGGCGACCTTGAATCCGATCACAGCGGCGTGACTGAACTCATACTGGTCAAGGCCAGCCTTCTCAATTTTATTCCAATTCTTGAACTTGATTTTTCCGTCGCCAATCTTGTGATGGGCGCCGAGTATCTTAGACATCTCGGCGTAGGCCCGGTCCAGGCAGTGCCGCTCCTCCCTGGTCGATTCCCTCGCCGCGTTCACCTGGTCGTACAGGACCTTAAGCGACGCCGGCTCAAGCTCCGCCGTTAGTATGCGCTCCTTCCGCTTGGGCATGATCTGGATCCTTTATCAATGAGGCACTAAAATACGATACCCCCTCGCTACGGTTGGTACATGTCAATTTCAAAGTCAGCCATCCACTCGATAGTCTCACCCACACGTCCCCTGAGCCTGACGCACAGCTCATCCGTCGCGTCGTCGAATTCTATGGACCCTTCCCACAGACCAGTGATCGGGTCACCCGCTTCAAACTCGATGTCGACGTCATTCGCGATCAGCGACAGGACACCGTTGAATCGCTTGAACCCGGCCTGCGCGTTCCAGGTCTTGGCC
>SDBT01000806.1_pt1 | contig 51655 bp, 60 predicted proteins | sample 2277101 | NCBI WGS metagenome assembly SDBT01 (sample SAMN10404973, study PRJNA504765) | marine sediment metagenome | isolation source: marine sediment core GS10_PC15, 103 cmbsf | place: Arctic Ocean: Southern Knipovich Ridge | collected 2010
ATTATATGAAATCTTACATTAAAACTATTGCGATTGATTATCGAAAACGAGGATATTCTTATAATGAAATATTGGAGAAAATTCCTAGTATTTCAAAAAGTACTTTATCGTCGTGGTTGAGAGGTATAGTATTGTCGCCTAAGCAACAACGAAGATTATTGTCCAATAAGTTAGCTGGTGCCGAAAGAGGTAGACAACTTGGAGCATTAGCAAATCAAAAAAAAGCGATTGACAGAGTGTTCAATATTCAGAAAGAGGCATCAAAAGATTGGAATCGACTGTGTAAAAACAGGTTATTTATAATAGGTATTTCACTTTATTGGGCTGAAGGATCAAAAAAGCAAAAATACTTTCAATTTATGAATTCAGACATAGATATGATTGTATTGATAAAAAAATGGTTAAAACTACTAGAAGTCCCAGATAATCTCTTAAAATACAGGCTTTATATTCACAAATCATATGAGCATGAGAATCCCGAAGAATTTTGGATGAGTAGGGTTAATATCTCAAAGGCTCAAATGCAGAAAAGTGTAATTAAAAAAAGTAATTATTCAAATAAAAGGAATCCATTGTATAAAGGATGTTTAAGAATCGAAGTTTCGGGAAGTGAGATATACTGGAAGACAATGAAATGGATTGAGTTATTGAAAACAATTGATTGAGCCCTCGTAGTGAAATGGATATCACATGAGTCTTCGGAACTTATATTGTAGGTTCGAATCCTACCGGGGGTACCATAATTAGTTCAAAGTTAATAATTAAAAAATCAAAATTATCGAGTTGTTATAACATGGATTGTTCTTCGATTCTTGCGATCGGAGCTCCGACAGAATCGTCGGAGAGCTCAATTCTGAATATGGATTGTTAGCTCAATTGGTAGAGCAGTGGCCTCTTAAGCCATTGGTTCCGGGTTCGAGTCCCGGGCAATCCACCAAATTTCATAGGATTGACGGACGAGAAGCCGCGGGAAAGGGTCGGGAAACGGGAGTTTCCCGTGTAGGAAAATAATAAAAACCGCGGGTTTTTATAAGCGAAGCGGGGTTCGAGTCCCGGGCAATCCACCATTCGATTCACTTCGTTCGCTCATGGCAGGCCACATATTTAGGAGCAAGAAGTCAAATTTGTCGAGGTATTAAATAATTTAGGGCGCCATCGTCTAGTGGTTAGGATATCAGGTTTTCATCCTGGTGACAGGGGTTCGATTCCCCTTGGCGCTACCAAAAAAATGCGGTGACTTATGTCACGGCTTTTTTTGTGGCAAGGGGATGAGAACCCCTGAAGCAAGAAAATGATATTAACAACAAAAATTTCAATTCTATGGATATGAGAATTTATAGGTAGACAAAGAAGATAAGCGGGTTCAGGGTCCCGCTGGTGAGATTCCCCTTGGCGCTACCATAAACAATTCAAGCATTCGCTTGGATTTTTTATGTATTAAAAAATGTGAATACAATATATTACATTATTTCGATCTAGATTGACTAGAACTTTAATATGATGTAATATCTTTATCAGAGGGAAATAATAAATTTAGATAAAATTGACCATAATTAATTAGGATATTTGGAAAATAAGAGCTGGAAGATTGGAAAAACTGAAATTATTCGTATTGCTGTGATAATTCAGACACTGCTAAGTTCATATACAGAACTCCATATTCTAAATTCAACATTCTAATAGTGGTCTTGAAAGGAAATGTATGGTTACTATAGTACTTGCAGCCGTTGCCGGCTTGTTTGTTGGTGCTATTTTGGGAGTTCTATTTTGGCAACTTACTCTCGGAAAAAAGGTTTCTGGGGCTCGAGCAAAAGCTGAAAAAATCATTGAAAAAGCACGGACAGAGGAAAAAGAGTTTCTCTTAGCAGCAAAAGATGAGGCGATAAAATACAAAGCTGATGCAGATAAAAAGCTGGGTGAAAAAACAAAGTATCATGAAGAGACCGAAAGAGAACTTAGAAAAAGAGAGTTAGGCATAGACAATAGATTCTCTGAAGTTGAAAAAGCAAGAAAATCTGTAGAGCAGAGCAAAAATGATGTGGATAAAACAAAGTCTCTACTTCGTGATCTTAGAACAAAACAAGAAAAAAGTTTAGAAAAAATTGCTAAAATGACAAAAGATGATGCAAAAGAAGTGATGTTTAAATTGATCGAAAAAGAGGGTAAAGAAGATTTGGTAAAAAAGATTAAAGAGGTAAATATTCATGTAAAAGAGAATGCTGACGATGAAGCAAGAAAGATCGTTGTAACTGCCATGCAAAGGGTTGCCGCTGATACAGTGGCGGAAACTACAGTTTCAACAATTTCGATACCAACCGATGAGATGAAAGGGCGGATAATCGGTCGTGAAGGACGAAATATTCAAGCATTTGAGAAAGTGACTGGAGTTGATTTGGTTATAGACGATACCCCTGGTGCAGTTGTTCTTTCTTCGTTTGATCCGATTAGAAGACAGGTGGCTAGAGTAACTTTGGAGCAGTTAGTTTCTGATGGAAGAATTCATCCAACCCGTATTGAGGAAGCGTATGATAAAGCTAAAAAGCTAGTTGCAGCAGATATTAAAAAAGCAGGGGAAGAAGCTATAATGGAGGTCGGTGTTACTGGAATCCCAATGGAAATTTCTCGAGTTTTGGGACGGCTAAAATTTAGAACTTCATACGGTCAAAATCAGCTGAAACACGCCGTAGAAGTTTCAAGATTTGCAACACTTTTAGCTGAAGAGATGGGCGCAGACGTAGCGTTAGCAAAAAAGGCAGGTCTTTTGCATGATCTTGGAAAAGCAGTTGATCATGAAGTTCCAGGATCACATGCAGTTATATCGGCTGATATTGCACGAAAATACAAATTAGATCCTAAGCTTATTCACGCGATTGAAGCTCACCATGAAGATGTCGAGATTGAAACAACAGAGGCAGCCATAGTTCAGATTGCCGATGCTATATCATCTTCAAGACCTGGGGCGAGAAGAGAATCACTTGAGAATTATATAAAACGGTTAGAGGATTTGGAGAAAGTTGCAAACTCATTTGAGGGCGTAGAGAAATCTTTCGCTATTCAAGCTGGACGTGAGATTAGAGTTTTAGTTCAACCGGAACAAATTGATGATCTTGAATCTGAAAAACTATCTAAAGATATTGCTAAAAAGGTAGAAGAAGAGCTCCAATACCCTGGTCAAGTTAAGGTTCAAGTTATAAGAGAAGTTAGATCGATAGAGTACGCTAAGTGAAAACAGTATTTAGTATAAAGTATTTAGAATGTTGTATATGACAAATAAAATATCAAATTCCAAAATATCCAATAAAGACAAAATAAAGATTTTGTTTATTGGTGATATTGTTGGAAAGCCAGGAAGACGTACCGCAAAGCAGAAAATTGCAGAGTTAAAGGAATCTGAAAAGATAGACTATATTTTTGCCAATGGAGAGAATTTGGCTGCGGGCAAAGGCATAACTTTTGCCAAGTATGAAGAGATGGTTGAAGCTGGAGTTGATTATTTTACTTCAGGCAATCACGTTTGGAACAATAAGGATATTATAGAACATTTGGATGATGCAAAGGTAAAGATTTTGCGCCCCTTAAATTATCCTGCTGAAACTCCAGGGAGAGGCTTTGTTGAGCTTGATGAAATTGTACTTATAAATGCACAAGGCAGGGTCTTTATGAGTGATGACGTTGAAGATCCGTTTAGTTCAATTTTGGAAGAGTTAAGAAAGCACCAAGATAAAATAATAATAGTTGATTTTCATGCTGAAGCGACCAGTGAAAAAGTAGCTATGGGACACTATTTGGATGGAAAGGTCTCTGCAGTTTTGGGAACTCATACTCATATTCAAACATCAGATGATAGAGTGCTTGAAAAGGGCACTGGATACATAACCGACATAGGAATGGTGGGGCCTATGGATTCGGTCTTAGGAATAAAGAAAGAGGTAATAATAGAAAAGTTCTTGACACAACTACCAAAGTCCCATAAAGTAGCAAGTGGAGACAGTATTTTTAATGCGGTAATAATTGAGATAGATAATAAAACAAAAAAAACCACAAAGATAAAACGGATCAACGAAGTTGTAAGATCTAAATGAGAAAGGTGAAAATGAACAAAAGTGAACTAGTAAATCAAGTTGCAAGAAAAACAGGGCTCTCAAGAAGAGAGGCAGAGGTTGGCGTTCAAACAATGTTAGATTCGGTTGCAAAAGAGCTAACAAAAGGTGGCAAAGTCACTTTGACGGGGTTTGGAACTTTCGATGTTGGTAAAAGAAAAGCAAGATCTGGGGTAAATCCTAGAACTGGCTCAGCAATCAGCATTCCGGCAACAAAGATGCCAAGGTTCAGACCTAGCCGATCTATGAGAGAGACGATTAAGTAAGCTGGTAAGTTATAAATTGAACTGATACTTAAAATGAGCCTTTGGGCTCATTTTAAGTTTTCAACAGATTGACAATGTGATTACAATAAAATAGTATATATGAGCGAGAACGACATCAACCACGAAAGTGGAGAAGGAAGGGAACTGATGGTTTTGACTCTACCTGTTGTTCATGTTGTAGCCGAAAACGTCCCCGATGGTTGGGAGAAGGCTACGAAGGCGACCTGGGAGCAGGGAGCCCTGATTCCGACTCAGTATGATGTGGAGGGTGATCCTCTCAGCCGAGATGTCGCGCTATTCCTGACGATAACCAATCCGCTATCTGAGCCGAGGCTGCATCGAGCAATGCCGGCCGGGCTGGTGGAGCTTGAGACTTATCGCCAGGAGGTCGTCGACGGCATCCACGACCACTGGGTCAATCCCGATGAGGGGAAGTGGGAGTACACCTACCACGAGAGGTTGTTCGCCTACGCGGTTCCCGGCTTAGAGAATCCCATCGATCAGATCGAGGCAGTGGTTGATCAGCTCGTCGAAGCACCCCACACACGACGCGCTCAAGCTATCGTCTGGAAGCCTTGGGAGGATGCCGGAATCCACGATCCAGCCTGCCTCCAAAGGCTTTGGTTTCGGATTTTCGGTGATGAACTGATCTGCAACTGCCACATCCGCTCCAACGATGCTTACAAGGCTGCATACATGAACATGTACGCCTTTACCGAGTTGCAGAAGCTGGTTGCAGAGCGCGTCTCGGAGCGACTGGAACGCCTAATCTGGCCCGGTCAGTACAACCACATCGCCGACTCGTACCACATCTACGGATCCTACTTCGAAGAATTCGAGGGTTTCCTGCAAACGCTTGAGAGTCGCGACTTCGAGGGTCGAACCTGGCGAACCGATCAAGTCGCCGAGATGTTAGCCGACGCCAAAGTCCAAATCGCCAGATCGGTCGAGATAGAAAAAGTGCATAGAGTGAAGGGTGTGCACGAGTGGTCCGAGAGATATCCCAAGCCCGAGCCCGAGTAAGCTCGCAGAACCAAATGCCCGTCTTCCAAAAGGAGGCGGGCATTCACATTGACTTATTACTTGAAAAGAGATAGTATTCAAATTGTTCGATGAGACCCCACTCTGACTATAAAGGAGCACTCTGATGGTCGAAGCTATCGCCGAGTTGCTAATCGACCCTGATGAAGTCGAAGCCGCATTTCATTACTGCCGCCTCACACCCAAGGAAGAGGCGGAGTTGGAACGAGCTCCAATAGGCATAGCCTGTGTTGATGGAATCACCAAACGGTTCAGGTTGCACCTCGATCGGTTGAGGGAGAAGCGTGAAAAGATCAAAGCATGGCTTTTGGCACTTCCGTATGGATTTCGCAAGCCTGGTGGTAGTTGGTTTTTAAACGCCAGCCGCCAAGCTAACGGTCGTCAATGGTCAGAATCCCAAGACAGGATTGAACAGCTTTTCCTCCTGGGCATGGGGCTTGATCTGGTCGAATACCAAATGCCACGAGAGTTGTGGACTGACGGTCTCCCCTGCTGCGCGATCACCATCGAGTAGGCAACAAGTAAGAAGTACTACAAGAACCGCCACCTAGTCGTATCAGGCTGGTGGTTTTGTTTTAGGGAATTAATAATTAATAATTGAATGAAGTTGAACTCGTGAAAGATCAAGCTTCCTTATTTCGAACTAACAGAAACACAATAATAGTGGTTAACACAGAGTAAACGCAAAAGTGCCCGCACATATCGTGCGGGCACTTCGGTGGTTGTAGCGTGTGTTCGAGGCTAGACCGTTATGAGACTTGAGCCTCGATATCATCGACGACCAGCCTGGTCAAACTGCGACCGAGGCACTCGATGTATCGTTTGGGTTGACGGATTGGATCAGGCTCAATCAGGGAGATCAATATTGAAATCTCGACCGCCGTCTTCTCATCGATATCTTCATCGATGATCCGCTTGCGATTACATTGGATCACGATAGCGCACTTTCTCTCACGAGCCAGTGTGCAAAGTGCTACCAGTAGGTGGCGAGGTAAGCCGTGATTCCAGTGGGGTTTGTCTAGCTTTTGTCCGAACGCTTCTCCGTAGAGAAGTGTACCCATGGTAGAGATGTAGTAAAACCCCCAAACACTAAAGTGAGGGCCACGCTTATCGCAGCTCAAGCAGACCGTGATCCTGTTCTTGCCTACGTACGATTCGGGTGTTTCGCCTTCACTTAAAACAAACATCAACTTCCCAAAAGAATATACTCCGGCCATTGGGACAGCTCCTTTCGTCTCCCGTCGTGGGAGAGAGAGCATGTTTAGAGTCCTGCTCAAGGACTTATATGTATACACTAGCATATATATTGGTAAATGTCAATGCTTTAGTTCGGGGTATACCCAGGATCATTGGTTGACAAGAAGCAGAATGTGTGCTACAATGTGTTAGTTATCAAGGTACAGTTGGTCGCAGTCGCAATCACGTTACAACCACAAGGAGACTCGTTATGTCTGCGACAGTCGAACCAGTTCGTGTTACGGTAGAGGTGCTGAGTGGTCCCACGATAGTTGACATGACCCGTGTGCCCGTTCCTCAGACGGAGATGTACGTGGTCGTGTTTGTGAAAGACCCCCCCGAGGGATTAGAAGGTGGGGTTCAGCCCATGGTGGTGCGCGATGGAGCAGATCATCTGCCAGTAGTCGGCGAGATATTGGTGGTTCTCTATTACGAGGACTACTACGGGTTTCGTCGAGGACAAAGTGCCGATTCTCATGATGAGTCTATTGGCAGGTTGAGCTACTGCAAGTCCGAGTAGTGGGATTTGAACCACAGCAAGAGAACAGGGTTCTGCTCTTTCGAGAGTAGGGCCGCCCTCAACACAATAAGTGTTCTGATGAGTCCCGCCATTGGCGGGACGAAAGGGTTTGTAAATTGTTCTAAAATTACCCGATATCTTTCTGCGGGATGAATTTTCTAATTAATAATAAATAAAAAAATACTCACAAATTCAAATCTTCAAAACCGTTCTCATCTAAAACTTCTTTAGTATTTTGCAAATCGTTTTCAAGTTCTACGATTCTACTTTCCAAATCCGATAATTTACTCTCTGATTTGATGTGAATAGTCAGAAATACTATAACTGCCACTAAAAGCAGGCTAGATATTAATTGATACAAAATTGCTAAACGTTTGTGGTTCATATTTTTTTCATACAAAAAGGTCTCCCGCTGGCGACACATCTTGCGATGTATCCTACACTCTTTCGAGTATAGACACGTAAGCGTACCAGACAGAAGACCTGCCTTGTTGCTTACGTGTTTTTCTACCATGCCTCGATTGAGGTTTAGGTACAATAAAATTGTAATAAACACTACTATTTTCTCAAAAAAAGATTGAACATTCAATCTTTTTTCTCATCGTTATCTTTGGGTCTTTTCTTGTGTAATTATCTGAGTACCGAATTTGCCACTATAGACGTGTATTTATCATACAAGTTCAACTATTTTACGCGATATATCGTAGTTATCCGCAGCTAGTTTGTGCGTAAATAGACTTTTCGCTTAAATACTTGGCGTAATTCACGATTGACATAAACTGCTATTGATGTAACATGAAAAGTGAAGCTTCATTTTGGCACGAGCCAATAGGTCGGGATGGAGAGGTCGATCTTTAAAAATTCGCTAAGTCAGAAGGAGAAAGAATGACCGAGAAAAGCTACTCCGATGCAGAATTGCGTATTATTTGGGAAAAGGCTCAGCCTGTAAGTGGCTACCATCCCGAGTATGTGCGTGGAGACTGCTGTGGGGCGACGATCGAATGGAAAAAGTATGGAGACCGAAACTCAGAGTACGGGTGGGAAGTGGACCATATTGATCCAAACGGAGCAACAACATACGAGAATCTTAGACCACTACAGTGGGAGAATAATCTCTCAAAAAGTGATGGTCGATCGGTTTGTGTTGTTGGGAGTGTAGTTTAAGATGAGGTTGCAAGAGGGAAGGTCAAAGCTTATAAGTCCTACAATAAACACAGTACTACATAGAAGACGATTGATTTTCGAAAAAGGCCATTGACTGCGACGCCAGTAGACTGCAGCCAAAATTATCAAAAAATACCGTTATAAGCGGTATTTTTTGATAGAAACACCAGTATATATTAAATAGTTACCGCATACCACGCAGCTAGCGCACTAATTATGGACGCTATTGATGAAACAAGCGCAATAATCCACAGAGACGATTCTCGACGCGACCTTTTAGCGTCTCTAACTCTTTCTTGAATAATGTCATCTCTTGATATACCTCTTTGACCAGAGGTTGCTTGAAGGCTAACACCAAGAGCCAATGCTTCTTTCCTAAGCTCTTCTCCGGTTTTTTCTTTATACATATTATTAACTCCTTAATTGTTTACTATCAACGATGTTCTTTTTAAGAATTGGTTTGTGGACTAGTTTATAAAACTCGAGCCATTGTTTGGCCATTGTTTCAGCTTCGCTATAGCTAAGTTCAGTGCCTGTATTTTCTCTGACAAGTTCCTGAAATTCAATTATTGCTTTTTTGGAGAGTTTCACTCGTGCTTCTTCCCACTAACATCTATTTTCTTAATCACTTCAAGTTCACAAACACCACCTGCGTGTACAAAGTTCATCAAATCGCATGATGGGCACTTCAAATCTTCATTGCCCTGTTCTCCATCTGAGTCAAAATATAACTTTTCTTCTTTTAGGTACACATCAAATTCTGATTTTTTCATAATATTTATCAATTATCTTCGTTTATTGCAGTAGTCTATCATTGCTTTCTGACGTTCTTCATCTTTCTTGTCTCTAATATTTCTAAGTCTCCTGATTTCAGTTATATCTTTTCTGGCAATTGGAGTTGCGCCGACAAGTTTTTCAATCTGCCTCCATGCTGTTGGGAAGTGTTTTTCTCTTTTCTTTTTAAATTCGTCCTCAGCCGACATGTAATCAGCATGAATTTGTTTGAGTTTTTCTAGGGTCATTTTAATCACCGCCTTTCTTGATTCCATTTCTTTTTTTATGTAATTGTTATTTACGAGTTTTTTGTATGATTACATCATAGTTATCTTCATTTATACATTCAATAAATTCTGAAACCTGTTTGTCAATCGTATTAATAAGATAGATTCGTTTTTTAGCTCTTGTTAGAGCAACCAACATCTGGTAAATTTCACTCTCCTTAATATCTCTCTGCTTCACAGGGAGCCTACCATTATCAAAGCCAAGTAAAAATACCACATCCGCGCCTAGTCCTTTTGATCCCAATATATTTGTTATAGTAATCTCTAAATTTGCCAATGGTCTCGGTAAATATGAATACTCTGAAATTAGTTCTTTTGTGAAAAGTTCTTCTTCTGATATTTTATGATCAATAATTTTATCTTGCAAATTTGCTAACGAGGGAACAGATACTTTTTTGTTTGAAATTACATTAATATACGTTTTCGAGAGTTTTATCCAATTCTTGCGAAATTCTAAGGGAATTGACTCAACAAATTTGCTTTGATCTGAGTAATTATCAATGATTACAGAGGCTCTGCTTTTAGACGAGAGTTCCTTAATGAGTACTCTCCAGCCCGCTATGCTATCTTCATTCTTATTCACTATCTTTAATCCTGCAACTACATCTTTTTTAAAAGTGTAGGTATTGTCCTCATACTTTGATGACACGTTGTTGAAGCCATACCTCTTAAGAATTACCCCTGTACTAGACAACATAGACTTACACGATCGGGCCTCTCCTACGATTAACACAGATTTGATTTTTTGTTTATTTAAAATTGTTCTTAATTCATTACTAACCCGTGAAGCGATAGCCCCGGGCAGAACATCCTTTAAGACCACTATGCTGGGGTTATTTTTGTTATCATCCTCCTTTTCAGGGAAATAACAAATATACTCCTTTTTAACCCTATCGCTCCCGATCTCATCAAGGTCGAAATGTCCGATAATGTTATGAAATGACTTAATTATTACGTCAGTACATCGAGAACAGTATTTTAGTGAAAGGCTTTCATAATCCTTGTTTGAATCATCATGTTTGTTTCTAATAAATTTCGGAGAAGATCCCCTGAACCCATACAGCGCTTGGTCATCATCACCGACGATTACAATCTTATTTTTACTAGACAATGTCTCGATAAACTCATCTTCAAGTTCACTAAAATCCTGAAATTCATCAATTAGGATAGTGTCAAAAATTGGGATGGCACTTGATTTTTCTTTACATATTTTATTTGCATAATAAACAACATCCTCGTCACCAACAGCTTTGTAGTAATTTGATCTCTCTCTGTATGCATCGCTACCGACACTAGCATCCACTATCCCTGCAATTTTCAAATCTTCTTTTATTATTGCGCTAATATTTGGAATATATTCCCAATCATTTTTAAAACCCAAAACAAACTCTCTTGCAAAACCGTGAAGTGTCTTAACTATTGCAAGACCGGCTAAATCATCTGCTAAAAAATCTGTGAGTTTTCCAATAAACGTTATGGCTAAAACATTATCTTTCCCATCATCGTTCAGTTTTTTGATTATTTGTTCAAACAAGAAACTCTTACCTGTACCTGGTCCCGCAACAACTACACGCTTTGGGGATTTTGAATCAAGTATTATCTTTGTATCTTTCTCTCTTTCCTTTTTGTGATCAATTTTATCATGCATTGTATGTTTTGCTGACCGACGATTTTTAAATAGGCTTTCTTGTTCCATTGTTAGGCTTTGACTATTTCAATATTACATTCATTGACTACTACATATTGAGAACCGGATAGGGAAATTTGCTGAATTAATTCAACGGCTCACATAAAACTAACGAGCCGTTGAATAATTTATCACATGGTATATAGAATAAATTAAATATTGTCGATTTCTTTCATTAATCGATCAGTTTCGGCAAGAGCGACAATGATCTTCTGATAGTGTTCAATATCTTCTGACGACAGAGTACGGTCTTTACGATCTTTGAGCCATTTCTGAGCCGGTTGATAACCACCGATGTAAAAGTTCCACGCGATTTCTGGCACATTGCCAAAATACTGATTACTATTTATGTAAACTCTTTCAGCATTAAACTCTACTTTTACCACTTTATCAGTTCCTTCAATCGGAAAAACAGTTACAATATTTTTTAATAATGGAGAGTCCATTAGATGTAATTCTCGGAGCACTTTTCCACTCTCTGCCAATTTTTCAAATTGCTTTTTACTTTTTGGATAAGGAATTCTAGGAAAATCAATTTTTAAAAATTCTTTATATTTATTTCGATAATCTGAAGTGTATAATATTGCGTATACATAATCAAATATTTGTGTATCGCTAGCGCTTTCAACTTTATCAGTAAAAATTTTAACTATCTCTGAATTAAGGTTTGAAGTGATGTCTCCATCGTCGAAGTATAAACGAAGCGGTGCGATGCTTTCGCTCCCCTTGTTGTCAGACCTGATATAACCATCTGCCATAATATGATTCGATACAAAATAATAACTTTGTGTATTACCTGCTTGTTGTCTTCGAAATACTAAACCATAATTTTCATTGTTCAAAAAATGTTTCATGTGTTCTTTCCTCGACCTCTCAATGAAATTGTCATCGTAATAGATCCAGCGATTGTCAAATGGGCGATAAGAAATTTTAACGATATTGTCACCGTCAAAGTGTCTATTGATAACTTTTGCAATTTTCCAGTTTGATTTTTCTTTGAGATTGAATTTAGTTATAGCTTCATTTGGGGTAGAATTTAAAAAGTTCTGAATGCGACTCTCTAACACATTTCTATTTTGATCTATTACAAATTTGTCTCTGGAGGTTACAATGCCCACATTTATTTTTTTGAAGAAACTAGAAAGAGAGAACCCTTCATGGTATTTTTTGCTAAGACTATTGTCACGGACAATAAATTCATAATTTGGGGCAGAAAGTTTAATTCTCTTCCATTTCGTTGAACCTACTGAACTATTGTTCAATTCTATATATTTATTCTTTCTTGACCCAAACATGTCTTTCGAGAATACTTCTGCTAGTTTTTTTCTACCGCCATTTTTTATGGCTATAATGATAGAAACACCTGTTTTGATATCAAAAACATTTTCATCTTTACTACCGTCGGGGGAAACTTCTTTTTTGTTTGAATTACCATGCAGATCAAGTATGTATATTTTGTCAAAAGTTTTTGCAAGGTGCCACCGCATCCCTCGAAATGTTGGATTATCTAAATACCCATGTGCTGTAATCATTCCAATAATACCCTCTTTGTTCTTTTCAACAAATGACTCAGCGAATCGTAAAAACTTAACGTAGTCATCGTTGAGCCATTTTGGGTTTCGTTCTTGTAATTTTTGCTTTGAATCAGGCTCATACTTGTACACATCATTTTCCCTGTAGTGAGGATTTTGTGACTCACCAGAATATGGTGGATTACCAAGTACTACCATAATTGGTTTTTTGTTCTTAATGATTTCTGCAGCTTCGGCTTCTTTTGTAATAGCATGGGACAAACCTATTTGAGCAAACAACGTATGTTCGATCTCTGGTGCTTCTTCAAGTGAATTTGCTAGGTACACTCCAAGACGTTTTTCAAAATCTTCTAATCCTTTATTCTGAAGATTGAGACCAAGTTTCAAATGAGCAATTGTGTAAGAGGCCATCATTAGTTCAAACCCATGAATTCTAGGGAGCAGATCATCATTTACGTAACTTTTCCATCTACCTTCTTGGCCTTTAAATTTGGAATGGATTTGGTTGATCACCTCATTTAGAAATGTTCCCGTACCTGTTGCAGGATCCAAAACCTGGACGCGATGGATTATTTGTTTAATATTGTGGACTTGTTGTTTAACCGTACGCTCTATTTTAGAAGAATCAGCTAAACCTTTATCTAAACCAAATTCGGTTCTCAAAAGCTCATCAACCGAGCGAACAATAAATCTAACAACTGGCAACGGAGTGTAAAAAACTCCAAGCTCCACCCTTTGTTTTGGATTATATTCCTTCAAAAAATCTTCATAGAAATGAATAACCGGATCAGGCAATTCTTTGTCGTCTCCGAATAGCCCGAGTTGCTTCGAATACTTATCCATAATTTTATGAACATCACTACAAGAAAATACTTCACAAAGTTCATTTACGATTAACTTTAGTCTTTTGTCAAAACTTGCTCCAGCAATGTGATCAAAAAATGTTTTTAAAAACGGGTTTGAGTCAGGAACAAGGTCGCGTGCTTCTTCTCGCGTGAATGTCTCAAGTGTGTCATCGTGATATCTGGCTATAAAAAGACCATAAACGAGAGTTTGAGAATACATATCGGCAAAACTATCTTTGTCTAAATCATGCAGTAACAGTTTCTTTATGACTTCGTAAATACTTTCCAATTCCTGATTTTTTTCTGATTTGTTTTTAAGAAAGTGCCTTATGTTATCTCGAATTCTTCTTGCTTTGCCACCCATTGTTTTTGCTAATTGTAAGCCGCTTGTAATTGGTTGAGGACTGCCAGCCATGAATTGTTTTAGTGAATTTTCTAAATGATCAAGATTTTCATTAATAAATGCAATGCCACCATGTTCCAATCTTCCGATAGATATGGTTTCAATTTTCTCACCATTTTTTAAAAAACGAAATTCCAAGTAATTTGTCAATACAAGGTTAGAATACCCGTAGTACCTTTTTAATTGCTCCGAAGTTTCGACTTTATCGAGATCAGCATTGAGATCTTTGGTTTCCATGTGGCCAAGAATTAATTCTCTTGTTTTCATTACAATAATATCTGGTGCACCATGTTCTGAGTGTTTTGGATCATTCAGCACAGAAATATGAGAATCTTGTTTGATGTTGTCCAATAATTTTTTCAGTGCTGGACGATATGCATGTTCTCCGGCAATACCGGATTGATACATTTTTTGAATTTCAGCAACATATAATTGAATATTTTCCATAACCAATATCCTATTTTGAAGTTTACCTTAATAATTAATGCTTATATACTAGCACTTTACGCTTAAAAATCAAGCTCGTTTATCTCCAAAAATCTAACGGCTCACAATAATTTATGTGAGCCGTTAGAGTATTTAGCATTTTACTGACTTACAGATACTTCTACTTCTTCCTTCTCTTCAAGTCTCCTTCATGTCCGTGACTTGGTTTTACTTTTTTTCTAGTCTTCTTTCTAGAATCGACATTTAAAGACTTGCCGATGTTTGTAATATCGACAAATCGGCCTTTTTTATCCCTCTCTGCGTAGAACGACTTACCTTTGATTTTTATAATGTCTCTTTTACTCATTCAAATCACCACCTCTCTAAAATATAAACCTTTGATGCCCTGCCATTATGGACTACTCCACGTGTTCGTGGGTAAATTGTAACATAATTGAAGTTCAAAATACAGGGAACAAAATACCCCTCAGTCATTCAATCACATTGCTAGTGAATGATTGATTTTTGTTATTATATATGATAATATCACCTTGCTTGTCTGTGCAAGGAGGCAAAACAATGCATCGATTCGTACTGACTTCACATAGCCGTTTACCCGGAGTTGAAATTGTCGAAGTATGGCGTGGTTCAGACATGGTAGCAGTCATATATCCGTCTGAACTAGGGATCAAGGTTGTCAGTAAGCATCTGCGTGGAGACGATAGTGATATCGAAATTGATAGCTCGCCTCCCGTTCCCGCGATACTGATTAACTTCGATCCAGAATAAGCTGACATTGGCGTACCGGATACCACCCAGCAGGGTGGTTTTCTGGTCTATTTCATCATCTCCCTTCAAAGGTGGGCAGGCTTAAATTTATATGAGCTTATAGAATTATTATTAATAAAACACTAACCGAAGCACATGGTACCCCCGGTAGGATTCGAACCTACGACGCCCGCCTTAGGACGGCGGCGCTCTATCCACTGAGCTACGGGGGCATATATAATTTAAATACTTAACTTTCTATATTATATCATCTTGAAAAGATTGTAAATATAGCCTAAAAGTGTTACCATTTTGCTAGATAATTAAATTGGGGGTCAAGATGAAAGAAAATGTTAGACTTACAATTTCAGGATGGACAATTCTCAAAGTAGCATTGGTTCTTATTGGTCTCTATTTTCTATTTCTAATTAGAGATGTGATCGCTCTATTTTTTATCGTTCTAGTTCTATTTGCGACTTTTTCACCTATAGTTTATAGATGGTCAAAAACGATAGGAAGAATAGGCGCAGTGGCCTTTTTGCTTATATTGCTTTTAGCTGCGGCAGCTTTGGGAGTTTACATTATTATTCCTCCAGTTATTGACCAAATTCAGGCATTGGCTCAAAGAATTCCAGATATTGCTAATCAATATTCATACGTTAAGGAATATGCACCAAACATAGAGGATAGCTTATCGGAATTTCTAAATAGATTTGGTGATATATCGCAAGGTGTACTTGCTTTAACTGCGAATTTATTTGGTGGATTGATTACTTTTATTACTGCAATTGTACTTTTTGTGTATTTACTTTTAGATGAAAAGATTATAAAAAACTTTGTAGTCTCTCTGTTTCCATCAGAGCACAGAGATGGCATCACAAATGTTCTTCGAAAAGTTGCTCAAAAACTTGGTGATTGGTTCAGAGGTCAGATAGTTTTAGGCATAATAGTGGCAATTCTTGATCTGATAGGGCTTCTTATCATAGGTGTTCCATATGCCTTAACACTAGCTATTATCTCTGGATTTTTAGAGATAGTTCCAGCCGTTGGGCCTATCGTAGCAGGGATTATAGCAGCTTCAATAGCACTTACAGACTCTCCTTTAAAGGCATTGCTCGTAATTATCCTTTATATTGTAGTGCAACAACTGGAAAACAATATAATCGTACCTAAAGTAATGCAAAAAGTAGTTGGACTTTCTCCGATAATTATAATATTGACAATATTGATCGGGGCTAAACTTATGGGAATAGTTGGCGCCATGATCGCAGTTCCTATAGCAGCAACAATCGCCGTATTGGTTCAAGAATGGCCAACTATTAGAAAGTATTTAACATCACATGAGTAAAGACTCAAGTAAATCCTATTTGAATAAAAAAGCTCGTTTTGACTATGTAATTGAAGATAGTTTTGAAGCCGGTATAGTTCTAACTGGAGAAGAGATCAAGGGGATTAGGGCAGGGCGTATAAATATGACATCATCATACGTTAAAATAATTGGTGGCGAGTTGTTTTGGCTTGGTGGTGACATAAAAGTTCTTAACGGTGAAAATCAAAGAACTAGGAAACTTCTAGTCAAAAAGAGTCAAATAAAAAAACTTATTGGAAAAACTTCAGAAAAAGGATTAACTTTACTAGCTCTGAAATTGTACATTACTCGAGGTAAGGCAAAGCTCGAAGTAGGAATCGGTCGAGGGAAGTTAAAAAGAGACAAAAGAGAAGAAATTAAGAAGAAAGATGTAATTCGCGATCAAAGTCGCATGATAAAGTAATGAAATTATAAACTACTTGACATTAGAAATTGCCTAATATATTATGTATATAACATGGAAATTGAAAAGGGTTAGTGTTTGTTGTTGACAAGCACTAATTTACGTGCTATTATAAATCCATAAAGATTATATTCTTTTCAAAAGCAAAATTGAAAAGAAAAAAGCAAAGTTAGGCTTAATGCATCAAGGGCAACCGCAAGGCTAGAAAAATTTCATTTATTCCCAATTCACACGGGGATATTTTCTATTGTTGGCTAAACAAGGAGTTAAATGGGTTTGAAAACTAAAGTTGCAAGTAGAATAGTTCCAAGAATCGAACATAAGTTCGAAGAATTACCCAACCTAGTAAACATTCAGCTAAGTTCTTATGCTTGGTTTTTCAAAGAGGGATTTCGAGAACTCTTAGACGAAATCTCACCAATTGAAGACTTTACAGGAGATAATTACTCTCTCTCTTTTGCTGATTATTATCTTGAGAAACCCAAAGTAGATGAGATAACAGCCCGTGAAAAGAACTTGACCTATAAGGCCTCTGTAAGAGTAAAAGCAACTCTACTAAACAAAAAAACTGAAGAAATCAAAGAAGGTGAGATATTCTTTGGTGACTTTCCTCTAATGACAGCTAGAGGAACTTTTATTATAAATGGAGTTGAAAGAGTAGTCGTATCTCAGATCGTTCGATCATATGGAACACTGCTTACAAACAATAAAGTAAACGGAAAAAGCTGTTTCGGTGCAAAGATAATCCCTTCGCGTGGCGCATGGCTTGAGATTGAAACAAATTCAAAAAATGTAATTACTGTAAAGATTGATAGAAAAAGACGAATACCGATAACAACACTTCTAAGAGCTCTTGGAGTTGCAAATGATGATGAGATTAAATCTCTATTTGCGGATGTCGATGTTGACGATGAGAATCAATACATAGAGTCAACTTTAGCTAAAGATCCAGCAAAGAATCACGAAGAGGGGCTGGTTGAAACTTATAAAAGAATTAGACCGGGTGATTTGGCCACTCCAGAATCTGCTAAAATCTTTATTGAGACAATGTTCTTCAATCCAAAACGATATGACTTGGGTCGTGTTGGACGATATAAGATGAACATGCGTCTTAACTTAGATGTAGAAAATATACCTGAAAACAGAGTTTTTAGAAAAGAAGATTTAATTGAGATTATAAAAGAGATAATTCGATTAAATAATACTCCCGGTGCAGAGGCTGATGATACCGATAACTTAAAAAACAGAAGAATAAGAGCAGTTGGGGAATTGGTTCAAAACAGAGTTCGAGTCGGACTACTTAGAATTGAAAGAATTGTTAAGGATAGAATGAGTGTTGCGGATCCCGAAGAGATCACTCCTCAAGGATTGGTCAACTCTCGTCCAATTGTTGCCGCCTTGCAAGAATTTTATGCTTCTTCTCAGTTAAGCCAGTTTATGAATCAGACAAATCCGCTTGCGGAACTTGAACATAAGAGAACCTTATCAGCTACTGGTCCTGGTGGTCTTTCAAGGGAACGAGCAGGCTTTGAAGTTAGAGATGTTCACGTTTCTCACTATGGAAGAATATGTCCTATCGAGTCACCTGAAGGTCCAAATATTGGACTGGTAAGCTATATGGCCAGTTATTCAAAAGTAAATGATTATGGATTTTTGGAGACACCGTATCGAAAAGTTGAAGTTAAAAATGGCAAAGCAAAGGTTACTGACAAAATAGTTTATCTTGACGCTGGAACGGAAGCCAGACACATTATCGCTCCTGCTTCAGTTGTATTAGACAATCAAGGATTCATTAAAAAAACAGATGTCATCGTAAGAAAGCACCAAGAACCAGAGATAGTCAAAAGAACTGAAGTTGAATACATGGATGTTTCTCCAAAGCAGATCGTTTCGATCGCAACAGCACTTATTCCATTTGTTGAGCACGACGATGCTGCTCGCTCTATGATGGGCTCAAATATGCAACGTCAAGCAGTACCGCTTGTTCGACCAGACTCTCCAGTAGTTGGAACTGGTATAGAAGCACAAGCTGCTCGTGATTCAGGTCAGATTCTGGTCGCTAGAGAAGATGGTGAGATTACTCATACATCATCAAAACTAATTCGGGTTAAGGACAAAAAACGCGAAGAACACGATTATCAATTAGAGAAATTCGCAAGATCAAATCAAGGTACTGTCATAAACCAAAAGCCTACAGTTGTTTTAGGCCAAAAGATTAAAAAAGGTCATGTTTTGGCTGATTCTTCTGCTACGCAAAATGGCGAGTTAGCTCTTGGTCAAAATCTAACAGTTGCCTTTATGTCTTGGGGTGGTTGCAACTACGAAGATGCGATTATTATCTCTGAGAAACTGGTGAAAGAACATATTCTTTCTTCAATACATATTGAAAAATACACAATTGAGGTACGAGATACAAAGCTTGGACCTGAAGTCTTAACTCGCGACATTCCAAACGTTTCTGAAGAGATGCTCTCAAACTTAGATGAAATGGGAATTATTACAGTTGGATCAGAAGTCAGAAATGGAGACATCCTAGTTGGAAAGATTTCTCCAAAAGGTGAAACTGAATTAACATCTGAAGAAAAACTTTTAAGAGCGATTTTTGGAGAGAAAGCAAAAGATGTTCGAGACTCTTCTTTGAGACTTCCCCATGGAGAAAAAGGAAAGATTATTGGAGTTAAAATATTCTCAAAAGATAATGGCGACGAGCTACCTACTGGAGTATATCAGTTGGTAGAAGTATCGGTAGCGCAACTTAGAAAGATATCTATCGGAGACAAACTTGCTGGAAGACACGGAAACAAAGGTGTGATTTCTACTATTTTGCCTGAAGAAGATATGCCATATCTTCCAGATGGACGACCGGTTGATATTGTCTTAAATCCTCTGGGAGTAATATCTCGTATGAACATTGGTCAGATTCTTGAAACACATCTTGGATGGGCTGCACAAGAAGGAGGCTACAAGATAGCTGCTCCTGCATTTGAGGGTCAATCAATAGAAGAGATTAAAAGACGACTTAAAGAGCAAAACCTACCAGAAAGTGGCAAGATCAAGTTGATTGATGGCCGATCTGGTTTGGAGTTTGATAGAGAAGCTACAGTTGGGGTTATGTACATTCTTAAACTTCACCATTTGGTGGATGATAAAATGCACGCAAGGTCAGTAGGACCTTACTCAATGATTACTCAGCAACCTCTTGGTGGAAAAGCTCAATTTGGTGGACAAAGGTTTGGTGAGATGGAGGTTTGGGCACTTGAAGCTTACGGAGCGGCGCACACTCTTCAAGAAATTCTTACAATCAAGTCAGATGATGTTATCGGAAGAAGTAAAGCATATGAAAATATTGTAAAAGGTGAAGAGATTCATAAGCCGACATTGCCTGAAGCATTCAATGTTATGGTCAAAGAACTTCAAAGTCTGTGTCTGCAAGTAACTCTTGAAGCGGATGAAGATGCAATCTTAACTAAGGAAGAAGAGATTATAAAAGCAAAAACAGATGAAGAGTTAGCTGCGAAAGCAGAACTTGAAGATACTGAAAATGAAGATGCAGAAGAAGAGAAGATGGATGAAGTATTGACTGAACTTGCAGCTGAACAAACAAAAGTCGAGGAAGATATTGTATCCGAAGAAGTAGAAGAGGAGAAATAATGGCCAAAGAACGTGTAGAGATAAAAGATGCCCCAACAGTAGCTAACTTCGATGCAGTTAAAATTCTGGTTGCATCTCCAGAAACCATTTTGTCGTGGTCACATGGTGAAGTAATCAAGCCAGAAACAATAAACTATAGAACCCAGAAACCGGAGAGAGATGGACTTTTCTGTGAAAAGATCTTTGGTCCGACAAAAGACTGGGAATGTTATTGTGGAAAGTATAAAAAGATTCGATACAAAGGGATTGTTTGTGACAAATGTGGAGTAGAAGTAACAAGGTCACAGGTAAGACGTGTTCGAATGGGACATATTGATTTAGCTGTATCTGCAGCGCATATTTGGTATTCTAGAGGTACATCTCCTGTGGTTGCACAAGTACTCGACTTAACCTCAACTAACCTTGAAAAGATCATATACTTTGCATCATTTGTGATTATGGAAGTTGATGAAGGAATCAGACAAGCTTCCCTAGAAGGCGTAGAGGCTGAGTACAAAGATTATATTAAAGAGATTAAAGAGTCTGATCCGAAAGTTTCTGAAGCCTCAAAAGAGCTAAAAAAGCAAAAAATTGATGCCGCCTATAAAGAGATTAAGATTGAACTAACAAAATTAAATCTTAAAGACACAATCTCTGAAAAGCGATTCCATGATTTGACCTTGAAATATGGTCAAATCATAAAAGTTGCAATCGGTGCTGAAGCAATTTTAGAACTACTCAAAAAAGTTGATCTCGATGTTGAAATTAAAATTTCAGAAGAAAGACTTGCAAAAGACAAAGGCCCAAACAGAAGAAAGATTTTAAAGAGAATTCGAACTCTCAGTTCACTAAAATCTGCTGAGGTTAAGCCTGAAGACCTTATCTTAAGCCGAATTCCAGTTATCCCACCAGATCTTCGCCCAATGGTTCAGCTTGATGGTGGAAGATTTGCCGCATCTGATCTAAACGACCTATATAGAAGAGTCTTGAATAGAAATAACCGTCTTAAGCGACTCATAGTACAGGGTGCTCCAGAGGTAATCTGTCGAAATGAAAAAAGAATGCTGCAAGAAGCCGTTGATGCCTTGATCGACAACTCTGCAAGAAAAGGAAAAGTAGCTTTCTCTGCCGGTGGAAAGAGAAAACTTAGATCACTTTCAGATATGATAAGAGGAAAACAGGGACGCTTTCGACAAAACCTTCTTGGTAAACGTGTCGATTATTCAGGACGTTCCGTAATTGTTGTCGGTCCAAATCTAAAGCTTCACCAATGTGGTATACCAAAACTTATGGCACTTGAGCTATTTAAGCCATTTGTAGTTGGACGCCTTATTAGAGATGGTTTTGTACACAATGTAAAAAATGCTACACGACTAATTGAACGTGGAGAAGAGTTTGTATGGGATATACTAGAAGACATCACAAAAGATCACAAAGTTCTTCTAAACCGTGCTCCAACACTTCACAGGCTTGGAATACAGGCCTTTCAGCCAGTTCTTATTGAAGGAAAAGCAATTCAGGTACACCCGTTGGTATGTCCAGCTTTCAATGCTGACTTCGATGGTGATCAAATGGCTGTTCATGTTCCACTTTCTAAACAGGCTAGGATCGAAGCTGACGAGATTATGCTTTCTAGCAAGAACCTTTTGAAGCCTGCATCTGGAGAGCCGATCGTTTCTCCTGAGCTTGATATAGTATTTGGTATCTATTATATGACTATGGAGAAAGATGCAAAAAAAGGAAATGGAAGAGTATTTGTAAGTAGCAACGATGCAATTTCTTCATATGATCGAGGAGAACTTGAACTTCACTCAAAGATTAAAGTAAAAATTGAAAATGGAAAGGTAATTAATACTACTTTAGGAAGAGTTTTGTTCAATGAAACTTTGCCTTCAGGCGTAGAATTTATAAATGATATCTTAAATAAAAAGAAGATCAAAACTTTGGTCTTTAGTGTTTATCAAAAATTTGGAAAAGAAGCGACTGCAAAGCTAGTTGATGATATTAAAAAGCTTGGTTTTAAATACGCTCAAAAGTCCGGCATAACTTTCTCTGTTGACGACATTAACGTTCCAGAATCAAAAGATGGTATTTTGAAAGAAGCCGAGGAAAAAGTTAACATTATTGAACACCAATATCAAAAAGGATTTTTAACTCCAGAAGAAAAATACACTAAAACTGTTGAGCTATGGATGGACACATCTTCAACAGTCGAGGCTGAAATGTTAAAGAATTTTAAAAAAGATAATGACATATATATTGTTATGAATTCGGGAGCTAGAGGTAATGCATCACAGCTTCATCAGATTGCAGGAATGAAAGGCATGGTTGCAGACCCTACTGGTAACATTATTGAACTTCCCATAAAGTCAAACTTCAAAGAAGGTTTAAGTGTTTTCGAATACTTTGTATCAACTCATGGATCCCGTAAAGGACGTGCAGATACTGCTCTTAGAACTTCAGAAGCAGGGTATTTGACAAGAAGACTTGTAGATGTCGCACAGGATTCTGTAGTTACAAAAGAAGATTGTGAAACTTCTGAATTTAGAACTATTAGAAAAGAATTTTACACATCACTAGGTAAAGATTGGAAAGAGCACTTAACTGGAAGAGTCCTTGCAAAATCTGTAGCAGGAGTTAAGCTAGGAACGCTGATGACTAAGGAAGATGCCGAAAAGATTGATAATGTAACTTCTGAAGCTGAAATTCGATCACTTCTGTACTGTCGAGCGAAAAGAGGAATCTGCAAATTTTGTTATGGGCAAGATCCTGCATCTGGCGGACTTATCGAAGTTGGTTCAACTGTGGGAATTGTGGCTGCTCAAGCGATTGGAGAGCCTGGAACTCAGCTTACTATGAGAACTTTCCATACTGGAGGAGTAGCAGGAGAGGATATCACATCTGGACTTCCTCGTGTTGAAGAGATTTTCGAATCACGAACGCCAAAGATGCCTGCAATTATTTCTGAAGCAGAAGGAGTGGCAACGATTGAAACAGATAAAAATTCTAATACGATTACAGTTTCAGGTCGTTCTGAATTATCTCAAGCTTATGTTTTGCCAGCAGAGTATAAGTTTGTTGTAAAAAACGGCAGTAAAGTTAAAGCCAAACAAACCATAGCAGAATCTGATAACAAAAAACCTATTCGTGCAAACAATGGTGGTGTTATAAAGATTAACAAAAATGAAGCTATTGTATCCGGTCCTGGAAAAACTTCAACAAGTTACTCAGTGTCAAATTTAGTGAGTCTCAAATTCAGTGATGGAGATATGATCAAAAAAGGAGATGCCTTGACTGAAGGTCACTTCGATCTTGCTGATGCGATAAAGCTAAAAGGTGTTGAAGAGACTCAAAATTATATAATCGAGGAAACACAACAAATCTATGAGTCACAGGGCCAAAGCATTAATGATAAACACGTTGAGATCATAGTTAGACAGATGCTTTCAAAAGTCAAAATCACCACAACTCCAGAAAAATCAGAGTATATGGTAGGCCAAGTTATAGATTTCTTGGATGTTATACGAGAAAATATAAAACGAGAACAAAAAGGTAATAAGAAGATTGAGTTTGAAAGAATTATTATGGGAATTTCTCGAGTAGCTCTTCGAACCAAGAGTTTCCTTTCTGCTGCATCGTTTATGGAAACAACTTCAGTTTTGATTGACGCTGCTATCTCTGGAAAGACAGATGAGCTAAAAGGACTAAAAGAGAACATAATCATCGGAAAACTAATCCCAGCTGGAACTGGATATGAAGGGTAACCTTTGACATTCAGCTTCAAATATGATAAGTTGTTCAGGTATTATTAAAAATCGATAGCTATTAACTAGATTACATGCCAACAATAAATCAACTCGTTCGTAAAGGACGAAAAAAAGTACAGAAGAAAACTTCAACTACTGCTATCAAGCACACGTTCAACCACAAAAAGAACATACCAGTAGTGATAAATAAAGGTTGCCCACAAAAACGGGGAGTCTGTATTAAGGTTGGCACACTTACTCCAAAAAAACCTAACTCAGCGCTTCGAAAATACGCTAGAGTAAGGCTAACAAACGGAGTTGAGGTTAATGCATACATTGGCGGGATTGGTCACAATTTGCAAGAACACTCAGTAGTACTTATCAGAGGTGGTCGAGTGAAAGATCTTCCCGGTATGCGATACCACATAGTTCGAGGAAAGCTTGACTTAGAGGGTGTTAAAGATAGAAAGAAGAGTAGAAGCAAATACGGTGTTAAGAAAAGTTCAGAATAGGTTGTAGCTGGTAGCTTCTTAGCTACTTAGGGAAGAAACTGATACAAACTGTTTAACTATAAATAACTAACTAATAAGCCAAAAAGCTATCGTGCTAATAAGCTGAATATTATGCCAAGAGGACATACTAAAACCAAAAAGAAAACAATCGAACCGGACAAAGTTTACGGTTCTGCTTTAATTACCAAACTTACTAACTACATAATGCTAGATGGTAAGAAAACTGTTGCACGTAAAATAGTAACTGGGGCTTTTGATACTGCAGCTAAAAAGCTTGAGATGAAACCACTAGATGTTTTAGAAACTACTATCAAAAATGTTGGACCACTTGTTGAAGTTAAAGGAAAAAGAATTGGTGGTGCTAACTATCAGGTTCCAGTAGAAGTAAATAAGCAGAGAAAAATTGTTCTAGCATTTCGTTGGGTTCTAGAAGTTGCGAGAAAGAAAAAAGGAAAGCCAATGCAAGAAAAACTTGCAGATGAACTGATCGCAGCATGCAAAAATGAAGGTTCAGCGGTCAAAAAGAGAGAAGATATTCATAGAATGGCTGAAGCAAATAAAGCATTTGCCCACTTTGCACGATTCTAAAAAACAAACATATAACAAAAAAGCCCCAATGGGGCTTTTTTGTTTGAATACTCTATATTTTTATCCTACAAATGTCAGAGCTTTGCCAGATTTATTTCCTCGTCCTGTTCTTCCAATTCTGTGAACATAATCATTATATGTCATAGGAACTGTGTAGTTGATGACGTGAGAGACGTCGTCTATATCAAGACCTCTTGCGGCAACATCAGTCGCAACCAAGATTTTACAATTGTCATTTCTAAAAGCAGTTAAAGACCTTTGTCTCTGATTTTGTTTTTTATTTCCATGAATTGATTCAGATCTATGGCCAGACTTGGAAAGATCTATCGCAAGCTTCTCAACTTCCCTTTTTGTTTCAGTAAATATCAGCACTTTTTGAAGCTCTGGTTTACGAAGTAAGTCAGTTAAAACTCCAAACTTTTTTGACTTATCATTGCATCTTACAACATCTTGTAACACATTTGCGGCTGTGTCTCTTGTCTTTACCGCAACAGTCACTGGATTGTTCAGAAATTTGTTAACCAATACTTTTATTTTTTCAGGTATTGTTGCAGAGAAAAACAAAGCTTGTCTTTTTTGTGGCAATACATTTAATATGGCTGTGATTTCATTGACAAATCCCATATCAAGCATTCGATCAACTTCATCAAGTACAATGTTTGAAAATGAGTTGAATTTGATAAGCCCTCTGTCTGAAAGATCTTTTAGCCGTCCAGGGGTTCCTATTACAAAATGAGGGTTTCTTTTCAAACCCTGAATTTGGCGTCCAATTGGCATTCCACCAACACAAATTTGAGAATAAATTCTCATCTGGTTTGCAAAAGCACGAAGCTCATTGTCTATCTGAATAGCAAGCTCTCTTGTAGGCGCTATCACTATTACTTTTTCGTGTTTGTTCTTATATACTTTTTCAATTAATGGCAGAAGGAACGCAGCAGTTTTGCCCGTTCCTGTATTTGCAAGGCCAATCAGATCACTACCTTCCATAATTGGTTTTATTGATTTGTCCTGAACAGGAGTTGGGAAGAGATATCCTCTTTTATCTAAATTTATCTGTAATTCTCTACAAAATCCAAAATCACGAAAAGTATGAGTTGCCTCATAATTTGATGTAGTTTCGTTGGAAACTTCACGTTGGATGAATCTGTTAGGATCAATCTTCTCACCACGAGGACGCTTAGAGTTACGTTGCCCCACATTGCCGCTGTTTCTTCTGAAAGATCCGTATCTGTTTTGACCGGAAGAATTCGTATTATTTCTTCTTTTGCTACCGCTAGATCGTCTACGGTTTGATTGAAAACCACCATTTCTTTTAACGCCAAAATTAGATTTGGCTCTTCTTCTGTTTTGCATCTAAACTTTCTGCAACGAAAAAATCCGAAGCATTACTTGTAAATCGATTGTCTCCCCAAGGGAGGATTGTCGTATAGAACATCGAAATACAATTGCATTCGGAAAACTATAGAACAATTTTAACAACTCATTAACTATACCATATATAGAAATATAATGCAAGTACGAAATAGTATTGATGTATATTATTCATTTGGCAAGTAAGTAGTGGTTGATATTATGTATGCTCAAATGTATAATTGTAGTAATTTGAATATATTGATAAATAATCGGGGGCTAATGTGCTACATCAATAAAATATTAAACTAATGAAAGGCAAACTATGACGAAAGAGAAAGTTGAGAATTGTTGCACGCCAAAGAAGGGTGGAATGGCACATGGCGGTGCAGGGGTTTATTGTTTAGGAGCAATAGGTGCTGCTGTTTACTTCATTCAAAATGCAGAGACATTTTGGTGGGGAGTTTTAGGAGTACTTAAAGCTTCGGTATGGCCTGCACTTTTGGTTTATAGATTGTTTGAGCTGGCTAGCTAAACTTTATCCTTTACAAAATAAAATTGTTTATACTAGAGTAATTATTTTTGGACTCTGTATTTTTCTGTAGTTGTGATTATGCTGTCTGTAAGATAAAATCTAAAATAATATGCTAGAATGAGTTTGATAGGTATTATTGATATCAAATTAATGGGAGGAAAAATGAAAAAGATTTTACTAACTATAGCCGTAGGGCTTATGGTATTTTCAGTATCGCCAGTACAAGCTGCCGACAGCCAAGGAGAATTGCCGACTTGGTATAATTACGCCACGGAGTGGATCAGTTTGAATATATTTACTTGGAAATCGGAGTCGAAAGTGAAATTATTGGATGATCTGGCCACAAAACGAGTTAACGATATACAGACAGCAAACGAGATTGGTTCTGATGAGGAGATATCAACATTGGCTGATCGTTATTTACAGATTAAGGAACAGGAGTCTAATTGGATTGAAACTAAAAATATCTCGATTGAGACTATGAATATGGTTGCTACACGCGAAATGGAAAGGCAGAGGATTCTATCGAGAATACGTCAAGAAAGCAAGTCAGAAGATATTAAAACACTCATGATCCAAGTTCAGGAAGAAGCGGTCAATCGAACAAAATCGACAATTGATAAAATGCAAGAAGATGCAGATGTTGAAAAATTTGAAAACGATATCGTAAGTGCTTGGCGTGATCCGGATGGAACAGTTGATGCTGATAATGAAATGAATACCCGTGTTTACGCCGCTGGAACAACCGGCGAAGGGGTAAACGGTGTACTGGTAGATGGTGGAGAAGCAAAAATAACAAAAAACACAAGCGGTGAACTAAAAATTGAGCACGCTCCTGGAACAGGTCCAAGTTCGGTAACAAGTGATAGCGGTCAGAAAAAATGGACAATACAGCAAAGTAACGGCAACGTCATTGACGACTACACCAGTTCAGGTTGGGTCGTTATTGGACAAAGCAACGGAATTTCTAGCAATATTATTGTAAACACTACAGGTGGCGATTCGTCATCAGCACAGACTACATCGGGTGGTACATCTACTATAATCATTAAAGGTGGTAGCGCTAGTGTTGAGGACGATTCCAACAGTTCAGGAAATGGACAAAATGTTGTTGATTAGTAAATAATTTTGAATCTTCTATCCTAGACTAGTGAAAACAAAACCCCGACCGGACGGATTCAATCGGGAGATACTGTTCGAGTGCTATGCACTCAGTCCATGTCGCAAGCAATTACGATTGAGTTGATTAGCTCCAGAGTCTTTTCGTAAAACCCGTTAACAAACACGAGTCCCCAAAAGACGTTTTTCACTAATCCCTTCTCTCTATCGTAGAAAGCTAGAGCGATAAGGACATAGATTGAGATGGGAAGCCATGTAATCACGTCTGCCGGACTTCTGTATACAAATCCCCCCACGATCACAACGACAGCAAGAACTGTCGCCAAGAACACTACAACCGACACCCCCATAAAGACGAAGTGGAGGATTGCGACTACTAGACACCTACTAATGCTTATCGCTTTCTTCAAGGCACCACCCCTTTCTTATACACTTTATATCAATGTTTTGATGAAATGTAAATATATTGTAATAATATATTCAACATTCAAAACCTGAATTTTTGGTGAAGTTAAATGTTAATTTTCTCACACACAATTCAAAAAATATTTCAGAATATTTATAGCGGAGAGTTTTCGGAGTATTAATGCATTCGCCTGATCTTCTATGACTGTTATAAACTTCTAGAGCTTGCAAATTAGAATATGCAAAACAGAGATCCAAAACTTGAAACATCGGGTGACCCGATAGGTTTTTATGAGAGAGAATTTTATATGTTTTCTAATTTTTCTAGTTTTCAGGTTGAATGGAGGGGTAGGCTTTGGCAAACTTCAGAACATGCCTATCAAGCAGCGAAATTCTTCAATGTAGATAAGAATTTGGTCGATGATATTGAAAATACTAAATCAGCACACGACGCTTTTAAGCTAGCTAGAAAAAACAATGACAAAAAACCTAAAGATTGGAAAGAGAGATCACCAATGGTTATGCTTGATATTTGTAGACATAAACTAGATCAACATAAATATATTCAAAAAAAACTTTTAACAACTAAAAATGTTGAATTAGTTGAAGATTCGCTTAAAGATGATTTTTGGGGATGGGGTCCAAATAAAGATGGTAACAATGAACTAGGCAAGATTTGGATGAAGTTAAGAGACGAACTACAAAATCGACAAAATGTCGTTGATTAGTAAATTGATGACTAAATATAGGAAACCCCGGCATTATACCAGGGTTACGGCTCCGAGTGCTATTTGGAAACATCGAGGTAGGTCACACCAACGACGATATTTCTCGACAATCCAAGCCGCGCAGGCGACTCTTCCAACGCCTTTGCATCGACAAACTGCCAATGTCTTCTCACTTTGATCAGCAGCATCGTATTCTTCTCTTGTCACGGTGCACTCTCCAATGTTGATGTTAACTATATTGTAACACAATACACATGGCACAGTTGACTAACAGAACAGTATTGTGATATAAATGATAGGTACGACTTATGAGGGGCATTTTTTTGTTATTACTACTAAATTACGAATATCGACAAAAGTACAAATATGAATTAATTCGGGAAGCTACGGCCTAAGAAGCTAAAAAGCTAAAAGCTATACAATGCCAAGAGATTACGCATTAGAAAAAGTTAGAAATATCGGCACTATCGCTCATATCGATGCCGGAAAAACCACAGTTACTGAGGGAATTTTGTATATTACCGGAAGAACTCATAAAATTGGTGAAGTACATGAAGGTGAAGCGACTATGGACTGGATGGAGCAGGAACAAGAGCGCGGAATTACTATCACATCTGCAGCAACTACCTGTTTTTGGAAAAATCACAGAATCAATATAATTGACACTCCTGGTCACGTTGACTTTACTGTTGAGGTGGAACGATCGCTTCGAGTGCTTGACGGCGCTATGGTTATCTTTGATGGAAAGATGGGCGTTGAACCACAGTCAGAGACTGTATGGAGACAGGCTGACACCTATAAAGTACCTCGAATCTGTTTTATCAACAAAATAAATCAAACTGGCGGAGACTTTTACTCTTCACTTGCATCAATGCGGGAGAGATTGTCTAACAATTGTTACCCTGTCCATATACCAATAGGTTTTGAGCAAGATATAAATGGTCTAATTGATTTGGTCTCAATGAAAGCATATACGTATAAAGAATACTCCGATAAAGAGCTAGTTGTTTCAGAAATTCCAGAAGATCATAAAGAGAAAGCCAAAAAATACAGAGAAGAACTTATTGAAAAAGTTGTAGAATTCGATGATGAGATAATGGAAAAATACTTTGGCGGTGAAGAGATTTCCGAGGCTGAACTAATGACATTAATCAGAAAAGCAACGCTAACATCTCTGTTTTATCCTGTATCTGGTGGTGATGGGCGAGGAGTTATTGTTGTTAAACTTCTAGATGCGATCACGGAATTTTTGCCGTCACCGCTCGATGTCGTTCAGGCGAAAGGGACAGATCCTAAGACTGGTGATGAAATAGAAGTAAAGTCAACCGATGATGAGTCATTTGCAGCGTTGGCTTTTAAAATTGCATCAGATCCATTTGTTGGGAAATTAGTATTTTTTAGAGTTTATAGGGGAATTCTTAAAAAAGGTACGTATATACTAAACGTAACAACAGGAAAGAAAGAGAGAATCGGGCGAATCGTAAGGCTTCACGCAAATTCTAGAGAAGAAGTTGAAGAGGTGTATTCTGGTGAGATTGCAGCCGCTATAGGGCTTTCTGGAACAACCACAGGAGACACTCTCTGTGACCCAGCAAGTCCGGTCTTGCTTGAAAATATTACATTCCCAGAACCTGTTATCGATATCGCAATTGAGCCTAAAACTAAAGCAGATCAGGAAAAAATGGGTGTTGCACTTCAGCGTCTAGCTGAAGAGGACCCTACCTTTAGGATAGCTTCAAATAAAGAAACTGGACAGACTATTATATCTGGTATGGGTGAACTTCACCTCGAAATTTTGGTGGATAGAATGAAGAGAGAGTTCAAAGTTGAAGCAAATGTTGGTAAACCTCAAGTAGCCTACAGGGAAACTTGTAAAAATGAAGTTACTCAAGAAGGAAAATATATACGACAAACTGGTGGACGTGGTCAATACGGTCATGTTGTTATGAAAGTCATACCACAAGAATCTGGAAAGGGTTACGAATTTATTAACAAAATTTCAGGAGCTGCAATTCCTCGAGAATTCATTCAACCAGTTAATAATGGTGTTATAGAAGCTATGAGTAAAGGTGTAATAGCCGGCTATCCAGTTGTTGATGTTGCTGTTGAGCTTTTCGACGGATCTTTCCATGATGTTGATTCATCTGAAATGGCATTTAAGATTGCTGGATCGATGGCCTTCCAAGAAGGTTTTAAAAAAGCTGACCCAATTTTGCTAGAGCCCATAATGAAAGTAGAAGTAGTCACACCAGAAGAATTTATGGGAGATGTTATGGGTGATTTGAATTCAAGGCGTGGTCAAATTTCAGAAATGACTGATAGAGGTAAGGCTAAAGTAGTAACGGCTGAAGTTCCTTTGGCTGCAATGTTTGGCTATACTACTACACTTCGTTCGATGACACAGGGAAGAGCTGCTTCAAGTATGGAGTTTAGCAATTATAAAGAAGTTCCTGGTCATATTTCAGAGCAAGTTATAGAAAGTGGAAAAGCCGATTAGATGAAATTACCACACAGAATATCAACACAAAATAACACAGAAGTAGTCGATTCCGTTGATAATCAGTGAAACGATTCAGTTGTGGTAGAAACAATTTAATATATTGTTGCATTATTGCAAATAATCGTTTATAATCATAACTAAGCGGTTAATATCGCGAAGTTTGTATGTATATCATATAAATTATCATTTAATCAAAAGTAATGGATCCCACTACGCTCGCATTGAGCTTTGCGGGACAAGGAGAAAAATGGCTGCAGAAAAATTCGAGAGAAACAAACCTCACGTTAATGTTGGAACGATTGGTCATGTTGATCATGGAAAAACAACTTTGACTGCGGCAATCACTACTGTTCTTGCTAAGAAGGGTATGGCTACTGCTAAAAAATTCGATGATATAGACAACGCTCCTGAAGAGAAGGAACGTGGTATTACTATTGCTACTTCTCACCAAGAGTATGAGTCAGAGAAACGACACTACGCTCACGTAGACTGTCCAGGACATGCTGACTATGTTAAAAACATGATTACTGGTGCTGCTCAAATGGACGGCGCGATTTTGGTTGTTTCGGCTGCTGATGGTCCAATGCCTCAAACTAGAGAACATATTCTTTTAGCTAAACAAGTTGGAGTTCCAAATATCGTAGTTTTCATGAATAAAACAGATATGGTAGATGATGCTGAACTTCTAGACTTGGTAGAGATGGAGATTCGAGAACTTCTTACAAAATACGAATTTGATGGTGATAACGCTAAGATAATTAAGGGATCAGCCCTTAAAGCTCTTGAGGGCGATCCTGAAGCTGAAAAATCAGTCGAGGAGCTAATCAATGCACTTGATGAAGCGATTAAAGAGCCAGTGCGAGAGATTGATAAAGATTTTCTAATGCCGGTTGAAGACGTTTTCTCTATCAAAGGACGAGGAACTGTAGCAACAGGAAGAATTGATAGAGGAATAGTGAAAGTTAACGATGAAGTTGAGATAGTTGGTCTTAAAAAGACAAACAAAACTGTTGTTACCGGTGTTGAGATGTTCAAGAAACTTCTTGATCAAGGTCAAGCTGGAGACAATGTTGGAATCCTTCTTCGAGGAGTTGAGAGAGAAGATATTGAGCGAGGACAAGTAATTGCAAAACCTGGATCAATCACTCCACATACTGAATTTGAAGCAGAAATTTACGTTCTTACAAAAGATGAAGGTGGACGACATTCAGCTTTCTTAAAAGGCTACAAGCCTCAGTTTTATATCCGAACAACTGACGTAACTGGTGAGATAACATTTGACAAAGAGATGGTTATGCCTGGAGACACTGTGAACATTAAGGTTAAGTTGATTCAAGCGATTGCGATGGAAGAAGGACTTCGATTTGCGATCAGAGAAGGTGGAAAGACTGTAGCTTCCGGTGTTGTAACAAAGGTAACAAGCTAATAAATGACAGAAGTTAAACAGAAAATCAGGATAAAGCTAAAGGCTTACGATCATAGATTGATCGACAAGTCAGCTCGTCAGATTATAGAAACCGTTGAGCGATCTGGAGCAGAAGTTTCTGGTCCAGTACCTCTACCGGTTGAGAAGTCAAAAACTACTGTCATAAAAGCATCGCATGTCTTTAAAGACGCTAGAGAGCAGTTTGAGATGAGAGTTCACAAAAGATTGATAGATGTAATAAATCCAACCCCGAAGACTATCGACAACCTAATGAGTCTAGATCTGCCTTCAGGAGTGGATACCGAAATTAAAATGTAGGTGATAGCTAAAGTCAGCCCAAATTTTTGGGCTGACATAGCTAAAACTTAAAAAGTTTTACATGACAAGGATAACATCTCCTGAAGGGAGACGGTTCCATGTCACTATTTGTTTTAGAACGATGAAGCCGTTTTAACAAATACCTGCTATTTGTCTTGACGCCCCTTGGCCTAAGGGATAGGGTGCCAGACCCTGGGTCTGGAGGCGTAGGTTCGAATCCTACAGGGGCAACCGAACCATCTTGACGGCGTTTACCGCCGTCAAGATGACCAAATACTATGAAATTTGCAGCAACACGAAAAATTGGTATGACTAGAGTTTTCAACGAAAGCGGTGAAGTTGAGGTCGTTTCGATTTTGTCTGTGATCCCATCAAAAATCTTTGCTCTAAAGGGCAAAGAGAAAGATGGGTATAGTGCTGTTGTGGTAGAAGAAAATAAGATTAATGCTTTAAAAAGCGACAAAAATTCAAATAAAGGACTGAGGAATAAAGCATCTAAAAAGTTTGAATTCAGAGTAGAAGATGAAAAAAAGTATAAAACAGGTGATGAGATAAAAGCAGAGACATTCTCCGCAGGCGATTCAGTCGAAGTCAGTGGAACCTCAAAAGGAAAAGGATATACTGGAGCGATTAAACGACACGGTTATTCAAGAGGACCAGAGACACACGGTTCTGGTCAACACAGAAGAACAGGTTCGATCGGTGGAGCTTTTCCTCAAAGAGTGGTAAAGGGCAAAAAAATGCCTGGACGAATGGGGGGAGCGGGAGTTACTACAAAAAATCTGAAAGTGATTGAAGCAGAAAATGATATTATACTCGTTTCTGGATCAGTCCCTGGACCCAAAAAGAGTATAGTAAAGATAATCTCAAAGTAATATGAAAGCTAAAGTATTTTCAAAAACAGGAGAGTTAAAAAGCGAGATGAAGCTTTCATCTAACTTCGATGTTATTTTAGACGAAAATAAATACTCAGAGTACATAAATTACGTTAGAGCAAACATGCGAAATCCCATCGCAAATACAAAAGACAGATCAGAGGTTCGCGGTGGTGGCAGAAAGCCTTGGCAGCAAAAAGGTACAGGACGAGCACGTGTTGGTTCAAGCCGCTCTCCAATCTGGATCGGTGGTGGAGTTACATTTGGGCCATCAAATGAGCGAAATTTCAAGAAACGGATGAATAAAAAGACCCGATTAAACGTGATTAATTCAATATTCGGACATTTTGCTGCGCAAAATAAACTTTTAGTTTTCGAAGATGTGAATGTAAGTTCACTTAAAACTAAAGATGCAGAAAAACTGATAGAAAAGATAGGGGTTGAGGGGAAAATAAGTTTGGTTTTAGGAAAAGCAGAGAAAGAGTCAACCAGAGCTTTCAAAAATCTTCCTTACATAAACATTATGAGCATAAACTGTCTTGACATCCCAAATCTTGCTTCTTCAGATTACCTTTTAATCACAAAAACAGCATATTCGGAAATTACTAAAACTGATGTTAAAAATAATATTAATGAAAGGCCCGCCGAAGGCGAGGTTGCGCCCAAAGGGCGAAAAGATAAATAATGTCTAAGCTAGCACTTAAAAACCCATTAGTTTCTGAAAAAGGTTATCTGCAAGCAGGCAGAGGAGTTTACTCTTTCTATGTTGCTATATCGGAGACAAAAGAATCAATAAAAACAAAGATCGAAAAAGAGTTTAAGGTAAATGTTTTAAAGATTAATTCACAAGTCTTAAATGGAAAAGTAAAAAAAGTTAAAGGCAAGAGTGGTGTCAGATCTGATCAGAAGAAGATGATTGTAACTTTGAAATCTGGTCAAAAGATAGACATCTTTGAAACTGAAAAAGATGAACCAAAGGATAAAAAGAAGAAAGATAAGAAAGACGATAAAAAATCAACCTCTGAAAAAGAGAACAACGATAAAGAAGTTAAATAGAATTGATTCATTATTCTACATACTAAATACTATATTCTAAAAAAATGGCAATTAAACAGATAAAATCCACTTCAAATGCAAGAAGACAGATGACTGTCCAAGATTTTAATATTTCTTCAAAAACTTCAGAAAAGTCCCTAACTACTGGAAAAAGAAGAATAAGTGGTAGAAATGTTAATGGTAGAATAACCGTTGAAAATAGAGGTGGCGGAGCTAAAAGAAAATATAGATTTATAGATTTCAACAGAACATCGAAATTAGATATCAAAGCAAAAGTTAAGACATTGGAATACGATCCGAATAGAAGCTCTAACATCGCCTTGATTGAATACAACGATAAAGACATCTCCTATATATTGGCCCCCAGTGACCTAAAAGTTGGAGACGAAGTGATTTGTTCAGAAAATGCTAAAGCAACTCCTGGAAACAGAATTATGATGAAAAATATGCCTGCGTCATCTCAGATATTTAACATTGAATTGCAGTTGAATCGTGGCGGTCAGATGGTCAGAAGTGCTGGCAATTTTGCAACACTTATGGGTATTGATGGCGACGAAGCAACACTTAGACTCCCTTCTGGAGAGATTAGAAAAGTAAAATCAGATCTTTTCGCTACGATTGGAGTTGGTTCGAATACGGATCACTCAAATGTGGTTATTGGCAAAGCCGGAAGAGTCAGAAACATGGGCAAGCGACCAAACGTTAGAGGCAAGGCTAAAAACCCTTGTGATCACCCTCATGGTGGTGGAGAAGGAAATACTTCTATCGGCTTAAAATACCCAAAAACTGCTTGGGGAATGCCAGCATTGGGTCACAAAACAAGAAACAAAAAGAAACGATCAAATAGCGTAATAGTAAAGAGAAGGAAATAGATATGTCTAGATCACTTAAAAAAGGACCTTTTGTTGACTCAAGACTACTTAAGAAAGTAGCCTTAGCAAAATCGTCAAATTCGAGAGATCCAATTAAAACTTGGTCAAGATCATGCACAATTACTCCAGAGATGGTTGGAATTACACTTGGGGTTCATAACGGTAAAGACTTTGTACCTGTATTTGTTGTTGAAGATATGGTTGGACATAAACTTGGGGAGTTTTCACTGACTCGAAAATTCAGAACACACGGTGGGAAGATGGCCAAAGAACAATCCGCCGAAGACAAGCGGTAATTCCATCACTGAAACTTTCCACAGAATATCACAGAATAGAACATCAGGAAAGAATATATATTCAGCAAATCAGTGAAATTCAGAGGAGCGCTTCAGTGATAGAAATTCATTATAAAAAGAAATTATGGAAATTACAGTGAAAAATTTAAAAGTAAGAAAGTCGCCTAGAAAAATTAGGCCTGTTTTGTATATTCTAAAGCATCAAAATGCTGAAAAAGCCATAATTAAGCTGAAGTTTAACAGTGACAGTATAGCCCCAACTCTAAGTAAACTTATTAAATCAGGAATCGCTGCAGCTGGAGAAAAAGAGATTGAATCAAAGAAACTATTTATTAAAACTATTAAGTGTGATCAAGCACAAGGGTTTAAAAGACATAGATTTGGATCAAAAGGAAGAGTGGTCCGAATTAACAAAAGAATGTCTCATTTGACCTTAGTGCTTGCTGATACCCAGATAAAACCAAAAATTATGAGAAACAAGAAGCGAGACACAAACAAAATCGAAAAAAAACAAGACAAAAAAATAGTATCAAATATTAAGAAATAAGCCAGCCTACGAGCAGATTAAAAAAGGATGAACATTATGGGACAAAAAGTTAACCCAAATTCACAAAGACTTAAGATCAATACGAAATGGAAATCTCGCTGGTTTAGTGATAAAAATTATGCAAAAGAACTTATTGCAGATGTAAAACTTCGCAGAATGCTCAAAGTCGAGCTTAAAGGCGCTATGGTTTCTGATGTATATATCGATAGAGACGCTAATCAAGTTACCGTAGACATTAAAGCAGCGCGACCGGGTGTAATCATTGGACGTGGTGGTGAAGGAAGTAAGAAGATTAAAACACTAATAGAAAAAGAAACTGGAGCAAAGGCTAAAGTGAACATTATAGAAGAGCGAAAACCTGACCTAAATGCTGAAAACATAGCTCAAAATGTTGCTAGCCAGCTAGAAAAACGATTCCCATTTCGAAGAGCAATTAAACAAGCAGTAGAGCGTGCAGAAGAAGCTGGCGTTAAAGGTGTTAAGGTCTTAGTTTCTGGCAGACTTAACGGTGCAGACATCGCCAGATCTGAAAAAGCTGAATACGGAACAATTCCATTGTCACATTTCAACTCTGTTATAGATTTTGCTCAACAAGAAGCATTGACTACATACGGAATAATTGGTATAAAAGTATGGGTTTATACTGGTAAAGTTTCACAAGATTTAGAAACTGAAGAGAATAAGGATAAATAATGTTGATGCCAAAGAAGATGAAATTTAGAAAACAGCAACGCGGGAAACGAAGAGGTAAAGCTTTTCGAGGCTCAGTTATTTCATTTGGTCAATACGCCATAAAAGCAACTACTAGAGGTTGGGTAAGTTCGAGAGAACTTGAAGCGGCTAGACGTGCAATGACAAGATACATCAAACGTGGTGGTGAAGTTTGGATTCGAGTATTTCCTGACAAACCGATAACTTCTACATCTGCAGAAACTCCTATGGGAAGTGGAAAAGGAGCGTTAGATCATTTTGCTGCTGTTGTTAAGCCTGGAAGAATTTTGTTCGAAATGGACGGAGTTGAGCCAGAAGTAGCAAGAGAAGCAATGCGACTTGCTCGACATAAATTGTCAGTTAAAACTGTCTTCATATCCAAGGAAGAATAATCACAATAATGGAAATTCGAACACAGATCATTTACGCAGATTAACTCAGATCTTTCAGAAAATCAGGGTAGATCAGAGTAAAGAGATCAGAGTTAAAAAAACATATTATGAAAACAAGTGAGAATTTAAAAAAATACAGAACAATGGATCAAAAACAGCTTAATTCTGAAAGCAAGAAACTTCAAGATTCGATTCAGTCAACAAGACTCCAGATAAGCTCAAAGAAAACTACTGCTTTTGATAAAGCCATAAAAGAACGAGTCAATTTAGCACAGATCAAAACTGTTATTAATGAAAAGTCAGCCAGAGGCTGATCACCCTTTGGGTAAAAAGGAAATAATGAATGACACAACAAAACAATTGATTGGCACAGTCGTATCTAACAAGATGTCCGATACGGTTACTGTTAAAATTGATTCCGTTCGAACAAGTCGCTTATACAGAAAGAAATATACAGTTTCAAAAAAGATCAATGCAGATTGTAAAGATAGAAAATACGAAATTGGAGACATTGTTAGTATTGTATCGATTTGCCCAATTAGCAAAACGAAGTCTTTTAAAGTCACTGGAAAGGTTAAGTAATGATTCAGCCAGGATCACAATTGGTAGTTGCCGACAACACTGGTGCAAAAATAATAGAATGCATCACTGTTTTGGGACACGCAAAAATGAGAACTGCTGGAGTTGGAAGAGTTATCTCTGCATCTGTGAAGGAAGCAATCCCTAGAGGTACAGCGAAGAAAAAAGAAATCGTGAAAGCCGTTATTGTAAGAACACGCAAACAGATCGCTCGAAAAGATGGTTCTTCTGTTCGATTCGATGATAATGCAGCGGTAATTCTGAATGAAGACGGTCAACCTCGAGGGACAAGAATCTTCGGACCGGTTCCCAGAGAACTTCGCGAGAATTACATGAATATAATCTCATTAGCTCCGGACGTGGTATAGGAGATAAATGTAATTAGTACACGGATTTTCTACACAGATAAACACGGATTATTCTGAAAGATCTGAGTTAATCCGCGTAAAAGATCCACGTAAAAATATCAATATAGACTTATTATGAATAAGATAAAACTTAAAAGAGGCGATAACGTAAAGATGCTAAACGGAAAAGACAAAGGTAAGTCCGGTGAGATTTTAGCTATATTTAAAGATGTAAATAGAGCAACTGTTAAAGGTATTCACATGCAAAAGAAACATGTGAAACCCACCAAAGCAAACCCTTCTGGTGGGATAATCGATATCAACAAGAAGATTGACATCTCAAATATGGCTATAATCTGTCCAAGCTGTGGCAAACATTCACGTATTGGTTATAAATTAGAAAAAGATTCTAAAACCAGAATTTGCAGAAAATGCCGAAAAAGCCTCGAGACAGGAGCTAAATAATGCCTAAAACTGTAAATCCAAAAATTGAAATGAGTAAAAAGCTTCAAAAAGTAATGGGTAAAAAGAATATCCACGAAGTTCCTGAAGTTGTAAGTGTTACAATCTCAACAGGGATAGGTAAGCATAAAGAAGATAAAGGAAACATCGAAAAAATCACCGCTCAATTTTCTCAAATTACTGGACAACATGCAAAGATCAATAAATCGAGAAAAGCCGTATCTGCATTTAAGCTACGAGCCGGTCAAACTGTAGGTCTTAGTTGCACATTGCGAGGTAAAAGAATGTATGATTTCATCATAAAGCTTGCAAATGTAGCGCTTCCAAGAGTTAGAGATTTTAGAGGAATAAAAATGAGTTCATTCGATAAATCTGGAAACATATCTGTTTCGATAACTGAACACACAATCATACCGGAGATTAAATACGAAGAAGCGGGTGAACCATTTGGATTTCAGGTTAACATAAAAACATCAGCCAAAACTGATGAAGAAGCAAAAGTATTACTTACTAATTTAGGTTTTCCTTTCGAGAAAGAATAACCACTTATAAGATATTAAGAAAGTAACATTATGGCCAAGAAGGCAATGATTGAAAAAGCGAATAGAAAACCAAAATTCTCTTCTAGGATAATTAGAAGATGTAGCCTTTGTGGTCGACCAAAAGCATATATTCGAAAGTTTGATATGTGCAGAATATGTTTCAGAGAGTTGGCAGCAAAAGGCGAGATTCCTGGAGTAAGTAAATCTAGTTGGTAATAAATTAAGAGGAAATATGTCAGATCCAATTGCAGACTTAATAATCAGATTGAAAAACGCAAACCTAGTTGATAAGAATGAGGTCAGTATGCCACATTCAAATTTCAAAGAGGCAATTTTAGGTGTTATGAAACAAAATGGATACATAATTGACGTTTCCTCAAAATCTGTAAAGAAAAAGAAAAACCTTAAAGTAAAGTTTACGCCCAACCAATTCTCTCATATAAGACGTTTAAGTAAGCCCGGAATGCGATACTACGTTAAAAGCAAAGACATCCCAAATCCGTTAAGAGGACTTGGTTTAGTTATAGTATCTACTCCTGAGGGTCTTTTGAGTGGGAAAGAAGCAAGAAAGATGAAGATTGGCGGAGAATTAATTTGTGAGATTTGGTAGGAATTATGAGCAGAGCAGGAAACAGACCAATCAAAATAGACGAAGGCGTTAAAGTTACTATAGACAGTGACAAAGTTAACGTTGTCGCCGAAAAAGGATCTCTAGGCATAAAGATCCTACCTGGAATAGTAGTCAAAGAAGTTGATGGCAATGTTGTTGTAACTAGAAATTCAGATGAACCAGATCTTAGGGCAAAGCACGGACTTATTGCTAGACTTATAAAAAATGCAATAGAAGACCTGAAGAATGGAGTTAAAAAAGATTTAGAGTTTGTGGGAACTGGGTACAGAGCAAAAACGAAAAATGAAATACTTGTTCTTACAATGGGTTATTCTCATGACATCGAACTTCAGATTCCAAAAGATATGACCGCAACAGTGAAGAAAAATACAATCACGATTGAAGGCTCTAGTAGAGCAGATGTCGGAGAGTTTGCCGCAAAGGTAAGAGAAGTTCGACCTCCTGAAGTTTATAAAGGAAAAGGAATAAAATACGCAGGTGAGCAGATAAAGAGAAAAGCTGGAAAAGCAGCACAAGCGGCAGGTAAGGAATAAAATGAACAAAAAGAGCAGAACACGTAATAGAGTAAAAGCTATCAATAAGACAAATGAAAATTTGATCAGACTTTTAGTTTTTCGATCAAATAAGCATATAACTGCTCAACTTTGCGACGACAAAGAAGGCAAAATACTTGGCGGTGCTTCTACAATGAAAAAAATTGATGCTAAAAATCCAATAGAGAGGGCTAAAAAAGTCGGTGAAGAGATTGCAAAGATCGCAAAAGATAAAAAAATCAATAAAGTAGTTTTTGATAGAAGTGGTTACAAATACCATGGACAGGTTAAAGCTATTGCAGAAGGCGCAAGAGCTGCCGGATTAAAGTTTTAAGGAAATATGGAAAAAAACATAATGAGACCTAAGGGTTTTAAGTCAAAAAAGAGAGAAAAGAAAGAATTTGATGAAAGAGTTGTAGAGATAGCTCGAGTTTCTCGTGTTGTTAAAGGTGGACGAAGAATCCGATTCAGAGCTTTGGTGGTTATTGGTGATAGAAAAGGAAGAGTTGGAATGGGCCTTGGAAAAGCAAATGAAGTTGCAAATGCTGTCAAAAAAGGTACTTCACAAGCTAAGAAGAATATGGTAACTGTACCTATCATTGCTGGAACTATCCCTTATGAAGTTACTGCGAATTTTAGTGCATCAAAAATTGTTTTAAGACCTGCTTCTCCTGGTACTTCGATTGTAGCTGGGAGTGCTGTCAGAACAGTTATTGAACTTGCTGGATACACTGACATTCTTTCAAAGATATTGGGATCTAAAAACAAGACAAACAACGTGATTGCGACTATAAATGCACTATCTTCATTCAATCCAAAGATTGTAGAAAAGGTGACAAAATTAAATGAAAAAAACGAAAAGATAGTTTTAGAATCAGCAAAAAAAAATAAAACTGCACCAATAATAATTGTTAGAAAAGAAACTGTTAAATCAGAAAATGTTGATAAAACAAAATCAAGTATTAAAAGTCAATCTAAAGATGATCAGAAAAAGGTTGAAAAATAATCATGGACAAGAAAACTACTAAAAATTCAACTCCAAAGGGAGCTATCCGAGCAAAGAGAGTCGAGTCAAAAACCAAGAAACGAGTTGGCAGAGGAATCGCAGCTGGACAGGGCATGACCGCTGGACGAGGAACAAAAGGTCAACGATCTCGATCTGGTTTCAATCTGCCTAAACGATTTGAAGGTGGTCAAACTCCTCTTTCGATGCGTCTTCCAAAACTTCGAGGATTTAAAGTTAAACAAACAAAATGTGCTTTAATTACGCTAGATGAGATTAATCAGAACTATAAAGATGGCGAAACAGTATCACACCAGTCTTTAGTCAAAAAAGGTTTAGTTAGGAAAAATGAATCTATAAAGATCTTGAACAACGGCAAGCTAACAGTAAAAGTTACTCTTTTGGATGTGCCAGCATCAAAAACTGCCTTAAAACATTTTGAGACTAAAGCTGAACCAAAAAAAGCCATATCAAAGTCTAAAGCTGATAAAAGATAAATTATTGCTAGGTATTTTCAAATATCTGTGTTGATCAATTTTAAAGAAAAGTGTTAGAATATCAACTGTACAATATATGGAAACGATAAATAAAATCTGGCAATACAAAGACATACGTGACAAGATCTTGTTTGCGACAGGTCTTTTGCTTTTAACAAGAGTTCTTGCGCACATTCCACTTCCTGGAGTTGATCTACCGCGACTTCAAATGTTTTTTGAACAGAATCAAGTGTTTGGACTTTTAAACATGTTCTCCGGCGGGACGATGAGTCAATTCTCGATTATACTTATGGGAGTTGGTCCATACATCACAGCCTCAATCATATTTCAGCTTTTGGTTATGGTGATTCCACGGCTTGAAGAGCTTCAAAAAGAAGGACAATCTGGTCAGCAAAAGATAAATCAATACACTCGCTATGCAACTATCCCATTAGCTGTTATACAATCTTATGCAATGTTGGCCCTTCTAAAAAGCCAAGGTATTGTCCCCGAGTGGACTACATTTGACCTTTCATTAATGCTAATTACATCTGCTGCAGGCACAATGCTTCTTATGTGGATCGGTGAAATTATTACTGAACGTGGAATCGGAAATGGTCTTTCTCTTATAATTACTATCGGAATCCTCTCAGGCTTCCCAAGCCAGATTCGAAACACATGGGCTCTAATGGAAGGTGGAGACATCGGAGTTATAATCGGTGTAGTAGCATTTCTGATCATCTTTATATTTGTTATAGCAGCTATTATCTTTATTACAGAAGGCCAACGCAATGTCCCAGTATCATATGCAAGGCGTGCCGGCCAAAATGGCAAAACCGGTTCAGTCGATTCGTTCTTACCAATCAGGGTTAATATCTCTGGTGTTATTCCAATTATTTTTGCAATGAGTATAATGGTTGTTCCGGGCGTTGTTGGTCAATATTTGTCATCTGCCAAAACTGCTTGGATTAGTAGCGGTGCCAACTATATGGTTACACTTTTTCAAAATGACTGGTTCTACGGTGCCATCTACTTTGTCTTAGTTTTCGCGTTCACTTTCTTTTACACTTTTATAGTATTTAAACCCGACCAGATATCCGAAAATCTTCAAAAACAAGGTGGTTTTGTGCCAGGACTTCGTCCAGGATCTGAGACTAGAGTATTTTTGCAAAAAGTGGTAAGTAGAGTTACACTTGCAGGTGGCATTTTTTTAGCCATCGTTGCCGTTTTACCATTTGTAGTAAAAGCAATTACTAACATCGACACATTGGTTCTAGGTGGCACAGGACTTCTAATCATAGTCTCTGTAGTGATCGAGACTATGAGACAGATCAACTCACAGATTTTGATGCACACGTATGATAATTATTAATAATTATTGAGCTTAAAACTTAAAGCTTATAGCTTATAGCTTAAAACTAAGGGTTGGATGAAAGTTTTCACATTTTTAGGACTACCGGCTTCTGGAAAGGGAACACAAGCAGATGTTCTGGCTAAAAAGATCGGCGCTACCATAATCGGTGGCGGAGATATGGTTCGAAGTGAAATCGAAAATTGTGATTTAAACGATCCATTTTGCAAAGCCATAAAAGATAGATACGACAAAGGAACTCCTCAACCCAATGAGATAATGGCTGACTTAGTTAAAAAGAATCTAACAAATGCTAAAAACAACATTATCTTTGACAACTATCCTTTCAATAAAGGTCAAGCCATGACCTTTAAAAACATTATTAAAGAGATGAATATAGAAAATCCAACATTGGTTATAATTGATATCTCTCCGAAAGAAGCCATAAAGCGAATTACTCTTCGAAGAGTTTGCGCTGATTGTGGCAAAATCTTCAATGATCAAGATCTCGAGATGTGTGACAGCTGCCAAGGACCTCTTATTTCTCGTGCAGATGACAACGTTGAAACTGTATCAAACAGAATAAAAGAGTACACTCCAGCAATTGAGGAAGTTAAAGCCGAGTATCCAAAGTTTGGAAATGTAATTATAGTTAACGGCGAACAATCCATTGAAGATGTTTCTAAAGAACTATTAATGAAAGTAGGCAATGGATCCTCTAAATAGTGAGGAAATTCAGAATCTAAAAACAAGCGGAAAGATCTTAAAAACCGCTGTTTTAGAAGTTGAAAATGCTCTAAAGCCTGGGATAAGTACATCGAAACTAAATCAGATAGCCGAAAGCGCAATCAGAAAACAAGGCGCAAAACCTTCTTTTTTAAACTATAAAGCAGCAGCATCTCCACCATTTCCTGCATCCCTTTGCGTTTCTATCAACTCAAAAGTAGTTCACGGAGTACCGAAAGAAGATGAGATAATTAAAGAAGGTGACGTTGTTGGTCTGGACTTAGGTTGTGTATATAAAGGGATGTATAGCGATATGGCGATAACTAAGATCGCAGGTGCTCCAAAAGATCCAATACATAAAAAGCTTGTTGAAACTACAAAAGAAGCACTAAACATCGGTATCAAAAACGTAACAGTTGGAGGATATACTGGCGACATCGGGCATGCAATTCAAAGTTATGTCGAAAGCAAAGGTTTCAATGTTGTAAAAGCTTTGGTCGGTCACGGTGTCGGAAGAAGCGCCCACGAAGATCCTCAAATACCAAATTTTGGCGAAAAGGGTGAAGGAGAACTTCTGGTTGAAAATACAGCCATAGCGATAGAGCCAATGGTAGCAATTGGTAATAGTGATATAAAAACAAGTGACGATGGTTGGACAATAGAGACGGTAGATGGCTCAATCTCGGCTCACTTCGAACACACTGTTCTTATCACCTCAAAAGGTGCTGAGGTTATTACAAAGTAATATATTATCATAACTTAACATGAATAATATCGATAAGAATATCCGAAAAGAAGAATCTGACGGTATTGGAATTGAAAATAAAAAGAAAAATAAATGTATATGGTGTTGTTGTGCACTATTTATTTTTTTATTAGTATTAATTATTGTATTATCCATTATCTATGCAAAATACTATAGTTCTAATTTTACAGATACAGATAAAGCAAACAACAACACACAAAAATTTTATATTGAGTCAGAAATACCAGATTACTCTATTTCAGATATTGAAAAAGCCCAATTCGAAAATAATTTGTCTAGTTTTTATAATGGAGATGAACTAGAAAATATAAAAAACGATCTTTCAATAATGGAGATTAAGTACCCTGAAGGGCATTTTATTATTGTCCACAACACCAATAAGGATCCAGAGTCATTCTACAAATGGTATGAGATGATAAAAAATACACCACTTCTTTTAGACTCTTACAGCATTATGATTCATGAAATGTCCCATTCAGCAGGGATGCTTTATTGTAATTATTTGATAGAAGATAAATGTATAGATATCGACGGATATGCTTCTTTGGATCAATCACTTTTTACTGGTGATAAATTAATAGATTATGTTGAGAATCGATATAAGATCGATGAAATATATCTAATGGAGGACAAGCAAAAGATCACCCTTGCCTTGGATGAAATTAACTCATATATAAAAAGTATCAGATACAATCGTGCATATAAACAATACGATGATACTCCTTCAACTCTTGCAAGACAGCTTTACTACATTACGCTTCACTTGAAGTATGCAAAAGAAAACGATGTACAAGCCTGGAATAAGCTTATCAACAATAAAGGTTTCTCCTTCACCTTGTTGCGTTTAGTGGAAATAGCAAAAGAAGAGTTATCTATAACAAAAGAAACCAACACATCTGGTTCTAAGAGAGATGACAATATGAAGTTGTATGAAGATAATATTCAGTACCTAAATGAATACATAGAATTGAGTGGAATGTCAAAATACATCGATGAAGCAAAAGACTACCAGGGCATCAAAAAAGAGGGAATTGGTATTACTTTTGTTGAGTTTTAACATCAACTGGATAAATTTATTGCTAGTATTGGAATAATAAAGATAGGAGGTTTTATGTTCAAAAACAGAATTGTCTTAGTAGTTTGTGGAATAATTGTGTTGATTTTATTTATAGGCGTTACAAGTTTTTATGCTTATGATAGATACACCAAAAAACAAGAAGATCAAAATCTCGAAGAAGACACTGCTATAAAGGATCAGCAAGAAGAAGATTTGGATACTAACCCAGTAGCTGACGCAGATCCGAAGATAAGCGATGAAATAGCGTCGCCATATACATTGGTCGGCTATACCGGTACGGTTTTTGGAGCAAAAGTTCCAAAGGGTTGGAGTGTTTCGGACAATGAAAGTGGTATAGAGGTAACTGATCCAAATGATTTGAGTACTGGGTCTTCGGGAATAGTGGCTGTCGGTTGGTATGGCTATCAAACGCCTGACGGATTTATTGAGTATATGTTGCAAGCGATTGGAGCCCTATCAATAAGTTATATAAATGAATCTGATCAAGAGGAGATTGTTGATTCAACGACAGGTCTAACATGGCAGATGAAAACTAAAACATTTACTTTCACAAAAGATGGTAAAAATCTAAAAGCAAAAGCATCAGCTGGTGTACTAAACGGCTATGGACAATTCATGGGAATGCTTATAGCCTTTCAAACTACACCAGACAAATGGGCAATCTGGGCTCCGACGTTGGAAAGAGTTGCTACATCAATAGCTATTATTGATCCATCAAAAGCGGGTGGAATAGATAAGGTTAAGCTCCCGACTGCTGCTGATCTAAAGAATGATTCATCTCCTCTAATGGAATCTTGGGAGTATCGGAATAAGGTTGATGACTATGCATCTCACGAATGGTCAGATGCTATAATGGGTCAAGAAACTGATTTGTATTCACCCTCAACCAACCAAAAATACACGAGATCTCTTTCAGACTATGATCCGAAAATTGGTGGTTATAGAAACCCTGACAATTCGTCAGAGACACTAATCGATCCATACGAAAGATAGATCTACTGATATTAATATGACAATAGTTCTAAAATATTTTGATCAAAAATCTCTTGGGATTGTTTCCGTATTTGAAGTGGCTGGCTTAAGTTGCTCAATTTCAGTTATAATCCACTGGTTATTTGAGACAGATATTTTGTATCGATAGTAAGGTTCTGCCATTCCCATACATTGTTCTCCCCATTCTGTAGTTATCTCTACAACTGCTTCTGAACTAGTGTTGGAGATTTCAGAAACTGCAACTGAACAAGGGCCAGAGTGGATGTAGCCATGAAGATCCCAGTACGACTCCTTTGTAGTGTTTACTTGGCTTTGCAAGTTCGTAGCTAAATATGTTTTTGCTTTTACTAGATTTATGCTAGAACCGGGAAAGGTTGAAAATATTGATTTAAGAAAGTTGCTTGCAACCTGCTCTGGATTCTCGGCGGGTGTAGTTTGAGTTTCAGATGTTGTTGATTGCTCTGTTGTAGAAATTGAATCATTTGTGGAGTCTATTTTGCTGTTAACATATCGAAAGCCTAGCCAGATTGCTAACGCCACCACAATTGTTACGACTGCAATAACAACACAGATAATTACGATCCAAATTGTATTCTTTGATTTTGGTTTCTCTTCTTCCATATTTCCTCCTTTTAATAAACTATACAGTAATTATACTACATTTAATGCAATATATCTATCAAAAGTGCTCCACAGGGGAATGATATGGCGTGATACAATATAGATGTAATTTTTAAAATGATAGGATTTATATGAAAAAAACAATTTACATCATTCTGTTTGTGATTTTGGGTATTATTTTAAGCATGATTTTACACTCTGTTGTTGAGATAATTTATCTTAATTGGGCGGATAAGAATGATGAAGTCGTTAATTGGACTCTAAATCAGTCTTGTTCACTGCCAATATGGCTGATAATGCTACTTTTAGTACTTGGCATAGTTTTCGGTGTATGGTTTGGCATAATTGCTTGGCGAAAAATCTATGTGGAAAAAATTCGTGGGGACAATCCCAGATTCTTTTCTAGAGATAAGTAGGATTTAACCCAATTTTGGTTGATTAATCATCCTAAGTATTTATGACTAAATTGTGTTGACTTTCTAAAATATATATGTTAAAGTTGTCTAGTAAGTATGGAAAAAGAAAAAGCAATTGAATCTGAGGGAGTAGTCGAAGAGACTTTCCCCAATGCTGTTTTTGCTGTTCGTCTTGATAGTGGCCACACGATAAAGGCAACTCTAGGCGGAAAACTTCGAAAGCATCGCATAAGTATCCTTCCTGGAGATCGTGTAACAGTAGAAATATCTGTTTACGATTTAACTAAAGGAAGAATAACTTATCGAGGCAAACCGAAGAAATAGCAACTCAAAAAGGGAAAGCGCTTTTTTGAATTAAAGAATATGAAAGTAAGAGCATCTGTAAAACCTATGTGCGACAAATGTAAAATCGTTTCGCGAAGCAAAAAGGGCAAAAGCTCTAGAGTAGGCGCAAAGAAACGATTGTTTGTAATTTGCTCAAACCCAAAACATAAGACTCGACAAGGGTAAAGGATAGGTTGTAGATAGTAGCTTCTTAGCTTATTAGTGAGAAGCCCAATACAAAAAAGAATAAACAATATTAAACCCTAAGAAGCTAAAGCCTAAAAAGCTACAAGCTAAAAAAATAATGGCAAGAATCGCAGGAATAAATGTTCCAGACAATAAAAAAGTACCTTATTCAATAACTGCTATTTTTGGTATCGGTATTAATTTTGCGAACAATATAGTCAAAAAAGCAAATATTGACCCTGAAAAGCGAATGAAAGAGCTAACAGAAGATGAGATCGAAAAGATTCGACAAATCATAAATAAAGACTATCAAGTAGAGGGCGACCTTAAAATGGTGGTTTCTGGAAACATAAAACGGCTAAAAGAGATCAATACATATAGAGGTGTAAGACATCTAAAGAACCTTCCAGCAAGAGGTCAGAGGACAAAGACAAATGCTCGGACAAAAAGAGGTAAAAAAATTACTATGGGTTCTGGAAGAAAACAAGCCAACCTTAAGACATAAAAACAATGATTACATTGTCCCTTCACGAATATATCCGCCCTTCGGGCGAGACCTCGCCTTATCAGGCGGGCAAATATAACAAAAATACAAATTCAGAATATTAAATCAGAAAACTAAGAAGCTATTGCCTAAAAAGCTATCAGCTAGAAGATATGGCCAAAGAAGATAAACCAAAAGTTAAAAAAAGAGTCAAAAGAAGTCTTGTTGTAGGCAAAATCTACATTCAATCTACTTTTAATAACACTATCGTAAGCATCACAGATGAAAGTGGAAATGTAGTTGCTTCGGCATCTTCTGGTTCAATCGGCTTTAAAGGCACAAAAAAGTCAACTCCTTATGCTTCTCAACTAGCCGCAACATCTGCCATTGAGAAAGCTAAGGCATTTGGACTTTCAAAAGCTTCAATATTTGTATCAGGTGTTGGTCCCGGAAGAGAATCCGCAGTAAGAGCCCTTACAAATGCTAGGATTGATGTAGATATCATAAAAGATTCAACTCCGATAGCACACAACGGATGTCGCCCGAAGAAAGCACGACGCATTTAACCCTTCACGAATATATCCGCCCTTTGGGCGAGACCTCGCCTTATTAGGCGGGCAAATATCTGTAGATTAGAATCAAATTAGTAGATTAGGATTATGAAATATTATGAAAGATAATGCTTGTAAAATTTGTCGAAGAGAACGAGAAAAGCTTCTTTTAAAAGGTGATCGATGTTTAACTCCTAAGTGTGCAATGGTAAAAAGACCATACGCACCTGGTCAACATGGACAAAATTTCAAAGGTAAACAATCTGAATATTCGCGTCAATTAAGAGAGAAACAAAAAGTTAAAGCTCTTTATGGTGTTATGGAAACTCAATTGCGAAATTACTACGAAGCTTCTGATACAGCTGAAGGCAAAACTACTGAAAACTTGGTTACTATGTTAGAGAAGAGAGCTGACAACGTTGTATTTCGAGCAGGATTTGCATCATCTAGAAGAGAATCAAGACAGATCGTTTCTCACGGCAAAGTTACACTTAATGGTCAAAGAATAACAATCCCTTCTATCCTTGTTAAAGAAAAAGACGTTTTAGTGGTTACTCCAAAAAAAGATACCAAGATTGAAAAAGACCATTCACCGCAATGGATGGATGTTGACATGAAGAAAAAAAAGATTAAGATTAACCGATTACCACTTCGAGAAGAGATCGAGCTTGCGGCTAATGAAGCATTGGTAGTAGAGTTTTACTCTCGATAATAATATAAAATATTAATGCCATAATTAAGGGGCAGCCCCATACCAGATTAAAATGGTTCAGGGGAAAAGGAGAAGAAAATGGAAAAGATAACGCTACCTAACATAACAGAAGAAAAGATCGATGAGAATTCATCTCGTTTTGTGATCGAACCTCTTTACCCAGGATACGGACCTACACTTGGAAACGCAATGAGAAGAGTGCTTCTTTCGTCTCTTCCTGGAACTGCGATTACTTCATTTAAAATTGAAGGTGTCGGACACGAATTCACATCTATACCTCATGTAAATGAAGATGTGATTGAATTGATGATTAACTTAAAAAGCGTAAAGCTTAGATCCCATTCTAAAGAGCCTGTGACCCTTTCACTTTCAAAGAAGGGCCCTGGAGTTATTACGGCTGGTGATTTTGCTAAAAACTCTTTGGTTGATGTTGTAGATCCGACAGAG
>SDBT01000807.1_pt1 | contig 51654 bp, 43 predicted proteins | sample 2277101 | NCBI WGS metagenome assembly SDBT01 (sample SAMN10404973, study PRJNA504765) | marine sediment metagenome | isolation source: marine sediment core GS10_PC15, 103 cmbsf | place: Arctic Ocean: Southern Knipovich Ridge | collected 2010
AAATCTTTTTATTTTTTAAAAACTAATATATTATAGCATTAATAACACATATCTATAACAAGGTGTATCATTCATTTTTTACACTTCTTAAAAACACTGTATTCCATTCATACATCACTTTTACATTTTGAAGTAGAAAATATAAAAGTATCGAAAAGTAAAAACTATAAAAAAATAAAACGTATATTTTCATATTCAAAATTTTAAAATATACGTTTTACTTTTTTATAGTTATAAATCATAAATAAAATACTACAATCAACTAAAATCTTTTTATTTTTTAAAAACTAATATATTATAGTATTAATAACACATATCTATAACAAGGTGTATCATTCATTTTTTACACTTCTTAAAAACACTGTATTCCATTCATACATCATTTTTATATTTTGAAGTAGAAAATATAAAAGTATCGAAAAGTAAAAACTATAAAAAAATAAAATATAAGGGGTCAATGAACATTGCAATTTTCTTTTTAGGATCTAGTAATAATTACAGACGTAAATTTATCAATATAGAAGGTTACAATGTTAATTGTGGTCTCAATGTTTTTTCTGGACATAAAGAAATTGTTATTGGTGGTGTAGTAGAGCTACTAGTTTTAAAACAAATTCTTTTTTATTAACCTATAAATTATAAAACGAATTAAAAAAAATTAGTAAAATTGTTTGGGAGAAATATTAGTTCATTTTCAGAACAATCTAGTTCTTCGAGATTAGTAAAATTGTTTGGGAGAAATATTAGTTTGTTCCAACAACAATATAGTTTTTTACTTGAAATTAGATAGAGATAAAGTTAGTAAAATAAATTATAACAAAATTATAAAACTATATATATATATATAAAATGAGCACACAAAGAAGATTAACTTATAACCAATTCCGATCCAAAATTAAAGGTTTGGGATTAACCAGTGGACAAATTGGCCAAGTGTGGTCTAAATATAAAACACATGAGATAAATGATATGGATTTGACCCTAACAAATATTAGAAAATTAGTGTCAGTAATTAAAAAAGAAAAACCAAAATCTAAAACTATAATTCGACGAGTTTCTCTCATAAGAAAATATAAGAAAATAGAACCAATAATTCCAAAAATAATACCCAAAAAAATAGATTATTTGTCACAACAGCCACCTGAAGTTATTAGATTAATGTTATTCAACCTTCCGATGGATGAAATAAATAAAATGTGTAATATCAATAAATTTTTAAGAACAAAAGTCTGTACAGATTATTTTTGGAAAATATATTTTAGAGATTTTTATTTAAAATATGATAATATACATAATTCTAAATTACCTAAACGATTGCGTTATTACGTAAGTAAAATTATAACTACGAATCCGAAAGTACCAAGTGAATATAAAAATATTACTTCCATGCAATTAGTTAATTTTGATCAAATAATAGAAAAAAATGTATTACCGAAATCATTAACCACTCTTACATTTGGACGGTATTTCAATCAAAAAATAAAAAAAGGTGTATTACCCACATCATTAACCACTCTTACATTTGAATGGAATTTTAATCAAAAAATAGAAGAAAGTGTATTACCTATATCATTAACCACTCTTAAATTTGGAGAAAATTTTAATCGCAAAATAGAAAAAAACGTATTGCCCATATCATTAACCACTCTTAAATTTAGAGGACAGTTTAATCAACAAATAGAAGAAGGTGTATTACCTACATCATTAACCATTCTTACATTTGGATGGGATTTTAATCAAAAAATAGAAGAAGGTGTATTACCCGCATCATTAACTACTCTTACATTTGGATATTATTTTGATCAAAAAATAGAAAAAGGTGTACTACCTGCGTCATTAACCACTCTTACATTTAAGGGGTGGTTTAATCGAAAAATAGAAAAAGGTGTACTACCCGAGTCATTAAAAACTCTTGAATTTGGAGAATATTTTAATCGCAAAATAGAAAAAGGTGTATTACCCACATCATTAACCACTCTTATATTTGGAGGAAGGTTTAATCAAAAAATAGAAAAAAATGTATTACCCGTATCATTAACCACTCTTGAATTTGGAGAAAGGTTTAATCAAAAAATAGAAAAAAATGTATTACCTACATCGTTGAAAATATTATACCGTTAACAGTACTGAAAAAAATAGTTATACTTATGTGTTAAAACATGCACGATATACTGTTTTTCTATTCAAATAGAAAAACAGAAATTATATTAGGAGAATTTAGTTTGAAACTATATGTAAAAAATTTGGAGATATGATCAAAAAATAGAAAAAGGTGTATCATTATAATCTTCCCACAAATCTATTAATTCCAATCCGATAGTTTATCGTCGAGCACAACGCAAGGCAGATTAACTTATAATCAATTCCGATCAAAATTTAAATGTTTTGGTCTGACTAATGGACAAATTGGTCAAGTATGGTCTAAATATAAAACACGTGAGATAAATAATATGGATTTGATGGTATTATTCACTTTTTTACAACTAAATATGTAAATAACACATATTTATGTCAAACTAAATAACACATATTTATGTCAAACTAAATAGTGTTATTTATATTTTCTTTTTTTAGGCGGCAGAATTAACAAGTCTATATATCTATTACGTTTTTTACCACCTTTTACACTTTTTTGTGTCGCTCCATTTTCTTTATGTTTGTTACACCAACGACTTCTTTTAGAGTTTGAATGATTATAACAAGCTGTAGTGCTACATCCTTCTGCTTCACACAATTTATTAGATTTATTTATCGCTCCATCTTCTTTATGTTTAGTGCACCAACGTTTTCCTTTAGAATTTAGATGATTATAATGAGCCACAGTGTTACATCCTTCTGCTTCACACAATTTATTAGATTTATTTATCGCTCCATCTTCTTTATGTTTAGCACACCAACGTTTTCCTTTAGAATTTAGATGATTATAACTAGCTACAGTGTTACATCCTTCTACTTCACATAATTTATTAGATTTATTTATCGCTCCATCTTCTTTATGTTTAGTGCACCAACGACTTCCTTTAGAATTTAGATGATTATAACTAGGTACAGTACTACATCCTTCTGTTTCACATAATTTATCATATTTATTTATCGCCCCATCTTTTTTATGTTTAGCGCACCAACGTTTTCCTTTAGAGTTTGAATGATTATAACGAGCTAAAGTGCTACATCCTTCTACTTCACATGATTTATTACATTTATTTATAGTCATATCTTCTTTATGTTTAGCACACCAACGTCTTCCTTTAGAATTTGAATGATTATAACTAGCTGTAGTGCTACATCCTTCTGCTTCACATAATTTATCATATTTATTTATCGCCCCATCTTTTTTATGTTTAGCGCACCAACGTTTTCCTTTAGAATTTAGATGATTATAATGAGCCACAATGTTACATCCTTCTGCTTTACACAATATATTACATTTAATTATCGCTCCATCTTCTTTATGTTTAGAGTTTAAATGATTATAATGAGTCATAGTGGTATACCCTTCTACTCCACATATATATTTTTTATGGTACCAACATTTTTTATAAAAAACTCGTTTTTTATTAATTAAATAGTATTCAGTTTCAGCTCTACACTTATTGTAGGAACATATACGAATTGGATTTTTAGATTTAGGTGGAGAATGTTCATCACACCATAATATTCCCGAATTGTCAAAGTATTTATATAAACCTATTTTTTTACATACGCCATATATACATAATTTATTTATAAATTTTCTAAAAATATTAACAGGGCAATGTTTTAAACACCAACTAAATCCTTTAATATTAGAACAATAAAAATAAGATTTAGAATAACATACAATACATTGTTTTTTTAAATAAGCATGTAAGTTTAAATTATGTTTCATTTTTACAAATGAATCTAGTTATTTTATATATTTCTTTATATAAAATATCATTTTATAAATCCTTAATAGCATTGATAGATTTATCATTAGGATCTATTTTTTTAATACTAATACTACTTTGATTTAACATATTAAACATGTTTTTTATTATTTGATTTGGATTTAGACCATCAGAACTGTTTACTCCGATAGAATTAATCATTTTTTTTACAATTTTATTTTTCATTTCATCTTTTGCATTTTGAAATGTTTTTGTTTTTTTGATTTTGGATAATAATAGTTTAACCCCCATACTTATTAACAATTTGAAAAATTCGTATACAATTCCATACAAAACCGAATAATACAATATACTCATGAATTCCATTTTAAATGTTATCAATTATGTTTAAAACTTTTAGTTACTCTTTTTTTTTCTACTTTTAATCGCAGCTATAACTACAAATATTACCAAAAATACAAAAATAACTATAAAAATAATATATAAATTGCGTTTGCTTATAGGACCAAAAGGATCAATTATACCACCTCCACCAGAATCTATATAACAACTTGTTCTAGTTTGAAAATCTTTGTATTCAGCCTGGTTAATAACACCTGAGCTTATTAATTGTTGCAGTTTAGCATCTATTTTAACACAAAGTTGAATTTTAGTAAGAGGTGGGCTATTATTATCAATAGATTCAGTAGATAAATATTGCGGTGTATTGCATGGGTTATACCACAATTTTTTAGAAAAATTAAATTCTGGTGTATCTAAAGCAACTAAAATTGGATCTAATGTTTCTGAAACACATAAACAATCTTGTGTTATTTTATCCTCAGATTTGCTACAAAAATCTACGATAGCTTTATCATAGCTTTTTTTACTATTATTATAACACTCGGGACATCTTCCATTGGTTTTTTGGTTTATTTCTCTTATAATTTTAGAACACCCTTTTTTGACCATGCTAGTGTTTTTCAGATCACCAACACCATAAATATCAATAGGACATCCATTATGATCAACTGTAAAACAATCTGATCTAATCAAAGTACATGATATTTCAGGTTCAGGTTCAGTACTCAAACTCATTTTATTTATACTTTTTTTTCAAAAGGGTTATTATCTTTACTTTTTATTAAATAATAAAATGCCCCAGTTTAATAGTTACATTAAAGGATTTTCCTTATATAAGGGAGAAAAAATGAAAGGATATCACTTAAATGAAATTAAAGGAGATCATATAGAAATTGTCAGATATCGAGAATATAAATATCTAATAGTTCTTTCATTTGAACGCTTTTCGAGACAATCTAATCCAAATTCTTTACTTAAATTTCTTAAAAATAAAGTTAAAGAACCCGAAATAATATATACTAGGTGGGGTAATCCATATAAATGTTATTTTGGATCCCCAAAGATAAAAACTAAAATAAATAATTTTGTGACTATCACTTCGACTGGTTATTGTAAACGAATTTTAAACAAAAAGTGACCAATAATTCGATGTTTAACCAGTGGTAGTTTTCGATAGTAGTACTACTACTAGGCATTTTTTTAATTAATACTAATTAAAAATTATTTTATCCATAATCTATTAATATAATCATCAAAAATGAATAGATATTTCTGAATATAATAAAAATGTTGAGCACTTATCATAATAAAATTAAAAAGTACATTGTACTTAAATATTGTAAAGAAGGTGATTCTTTGCTGAATTTGACAGTTGGATACGATGAAGATCCTCAGGTATGGAAAGAATGTAAATTGAGCCAAATTGTTGGAGTGGACTCTAATAATTCTAGAATCGCTCTGGCTGAAAGTAAAAATAGATCAAAATATAAAGAAGTTCAATATTTTATAGGCGATTCTCGTGCGAAGCTGATTTTAAGTGGTGTTAAAAAAGGATATCTTTTTGATTTAGTGACTATTTTCTTTGATTTAGAGCATTTTTTTGAGAAAGAAATATATTTTAAGAATATGATGAATAATGCGAGTAACAATTTAAAAAAAGGTGGATATTTTATATTAACGGGATTTAGTGGAGAGAGGATTAATGAGGTAATGGTAAGAAATGCTAGAATAAAAGGTAAAAATAAGGCCAATATTTTATGGATTATCGAAAAAAATTATAATAGTAAGTATAATCTCAACTTACCTAACTTCGGCAAAAGTATTAAAATAAGTTATTTTAGACGATACGGATTTAAAGAAAAAATGTTAGTTAATATGGACTACATCGTTGATGTATCCAGTTTATATGGTTTAGAATTAGTAGAATTGACTCCATTTAAACATTACAATAATATAGTTGATCATAATATGTTATTATGTAAAGCTGAATTGGAGTTAAGTTTCTATAATGACGCACTTATATTTAGAAAAAAGATATAATATAAAATGGATACTATACCAGTCAAACCAGAATTTTTGGAAAAAGTGCCAAAAGAAGTTTTGAGAAAAATTTTACTTAAGTACAATGAACCGAAAGAAATTTTAAAAATGTGTTCTACTTCTAAATACCTTAAAAATATAGTTTGTGATCAGTTATTTATCACAAAAGTTTCAAACCAATATGGTATGGATAATATTAAAACGTTGCCTAAACTTGATACAAAAATAAAATCAATAATTAAAACTATAAAAGACGATTTGATGTTATTTTATAAGTATAATGATGATAACAGAAGTCGAGAAATCATATTTGATTACTCTGATAAAGATGAAGATGAAGGATTTATTCTTAAAATCAGTTCTATATGGTATAATGAAAAAGAGTATATGGTAGTATGGATGGTTGAAGAATTGGGCGGTTTAATGGTTGATAATGATTTTGTAAAAACGGGTCGAGTAATGTTATCTAGAATTAGCTTTAATAAAGATTTTAAAGGCATTGTTTTTGATTATGGTAGTTATATTGTTGAAAATATAATTGATTATGTCCTACCAGTCGATTTTAACAATTTATTAGAAATTAAAAAAGAGATAATGAAAGATTTTAAATTAAATAATTTGCTATTATTTTCGAGCGATATCAAAGATGAGGACGGTTATTTTGATTATGATGAATTCATTGAAATGAAGTATGGTGAATATTTTTAAAACGTTATCCGAACTTAATAAAAAAATAAGATAATTCTAGAAAAAGATGAAGTTGATCTTCATCTTGATTGATCAGATCATCATACTATTTTTAATCTAAATGTATATATTATACATTTTTACTTCGAATTTGGAGTGTTAATCCGACTTATTCCACTTATCCGCAATATATTGCTTAAAATATGATTGTAACTTTTTTAATCCTTCTTTTTTATTGAAATTTTTATAAATTTCAATCATCTGGTCGACATTTCCAGATTTCTTGATAAATGTATAGACATCAAACTCTTTTTTAGTATAAACTTTCACACAAGTTTCATAAAAACCCATTAATCCGTTTTTATAGTTGTTTGTAAAGCTAGTGATATCAATATCGTCACCATCTCCCTCAAAAAAAGTAGTGATGTAATAATCTTTGTATTGATAAACTCTTTTGGAATTAGCTTCACATTCTCTATGATAGATGATATTATATTCAGATTTATCTATCAGAACTTTAGATTCAGGTAAAACTGCAGCAATAGCATCCCATTCAGTGTTATCTCCATCTTCACAATACCTATCGTTATCAATAAGAAATTCTAAATGAGAATCAAGATCGAACTTAGGATTATTTTGGAAATGTTGTTGAACTAGTTTGAGAAAAGTGATAGCCATTTTGTTTTTTTTTTCTATCAACCTTAATAGAAATTCATTTCTGGCTGAAAAAAATAATTGCCGTATTTTTTTATACAGATTTAAGACTTTTCTTTTTTATATCGCTTTACGTTGATATTATTCAAGCAAATGAATTTTATTAAAAAAATAAAAGTCTAAAATCTACTGCAGATTAACTTAAAATATTTTTATTTCAGTTTTTAATTTAGACTTTTATTAAAAAGATGAGCAAAGTCCAGTTAATAACCTACAATACGTTCCGTTCTAAGTTTAACGGGCTTGGTATAAATATCAGTCAAATTGCCCATTTATGGTCTAAATACAAAACAGGTAAGATACATGATAGGGATTTAACTATAAAAAATATCAGTAAATTGGTGGCAGGGATCGAACGGAAGGTTCGAAAACCGGTTCGAAGAATTTCGCTGATTAGAAAATACATAAAACCTGAGCCATTGGTACCCAAATCAGTAAATGTCGATTTTTTATCACAGCAACCAGTCGAAATAGCTCAAAAAATATTGATGAAAGTTCCAGCAGACGAAATATTATTGATGTGTCACACCAGTAAACGTTTTAAGGAAAAAGTGTGTAATGATTATTTCTGGCGCAGGTATGTTAACAAAAAATGGAAAAATAAACAAGCCGCATTCTCGTTAGCTGCCAAAAATGGAAATGCGTCGGTAGTTAGAATTTTACTTAAACACACTAAAGTAGACCCTGCTGACGATAATAACAAGGCTATTAGAGAAGCCTCTAAAAATGGACGCTTAGGTGTAGTTAAACTCTTACTTGAAGACGAGAGAGTAGATCCTGCTGCTAAAAATAACGATACTATCAATTTGTATGCCAATGATAACAATGCTATAAGAGAAGCTTCTAAAAATGGACACGTTGATGTAGTTAAACTCTTACTTAAAGATAAGAGAGTCGATCCTGCTGCTGGAAATAACGATGCTATACAATTAGCTTCCGAAAATGGACACCACAAAGTAGTAAAAGTCTTACTTAAAGATAAAAGAATATACCCTGGTATTAATAGTAACTGGGCTATTACAGAAGCCTCTAAAAAGGGATACATTGAAGTAGTTAAACTCTTACTTAAAGATGAAAGAGTATATCCTAATGCTGACACTCTTATAGCAGCTTCCAAATATGGACACTTAGAAATAGTACAATTGTTACTTAACGATGGTAGAGTAAATCCTGGTGCTAGATTTAATAAGGCTATCAAATTTGCTTCTGAAAATGGACACACTGAAGTAGTTAGAGCTTTACTTAAAGATAAAAGAGTGGATTCCTGGGAAGGGAGGACGACTCTGTCAGTTGACCCTTCTTCTGATTATAACTATGCTATCAGATTTGCTTCTGAAAATGGATACTTAGAAACAGTAAAATTGTTACTTACAGATCCAAGAGTGAACCCTTATGATGAGGGTGGCCAAGCTATCAAAATGGCTTCTAAAAATGGATACCTAGAAGTAGTCCGAGCTTTACTTGAAAATGAGAGGCTTGATTTTTTTTCTTGGTATAATTTTGGTAAAAAAGCTATCGATTTGGCATCTGAAAATGGACATCTAAAAGTCGTTCGATTGTTGAATCAATATAATAAACTGTATATGAAATAAAAGAAAGAATTGTATATTTAGGTTACATCGTTTAGTCTTTTCGTACCGTGTGTACGAAAGTATTTATTATAGCTCACCAGGTATGTTTTTTTCTATCCAAACAAGTTTTTTCTTTGATGGAGCATATGCTCCAGACTTTTTTATGTGATCCGAGCATATAATTACTCATATCCATATTTCTTTTTAGATCCCACTCTTTTACGAGCTTAGAATCCCACAATCTACCACTTGAGTCTAACATTTTTTAATATCAAAATTCTAAAAATACAATAAAATATATAAATTAAATATATTTATATTAATAAGTTAAAATTTTAGGTTAATCTGCATCCGTTTAAACAGCTCAACTATAGATTTCGAGATATGAGGTATTTCAGGATACAATGCAACCAATTTACTAGAATCCAACGTATTGTTACTACGACCAGCTTTAAGTATTTTACTTTGATCTTCCAAACTGAAATTAGTATATTTAAAGTCTGGATCAATATATTTAATGTAAAGATCTAGTATTTGATTGTGGCTGATATTTCCTGGATTGGTGAAATTAAAAACCCCAACCTTGTTGGTCTCCATCATCTTAACCGTGACGGGCAATAATTCAGAAAGATTTGTCATCGAATTGGGGATATTGACGATAAATTTATAACTAATAATCTTGGTAATAAAGTTCCTAGGATGTAGATCGTCAGACAAAGGCATTCGTATTCTCAATATGAGTGCATTATACTCTTTAAGAATGTTTTCAGTCATGATTTTAGTATAAGAATAAAATGAACCTGTGAAATTAGGTTTATCTTCTTCTTTGTATCCTTTTCCATCCACGGTATGATCCTTATCATATTCGTAAATGCAACCTGTACCCATATAAGTGAAATGTATATCATTGTTATAACAAAATTTCCCGACGAGTGCAGTCCCGAGGATATTGACCGCAATGACGCTATCACGGTTTTTAACGTCTTCGCAGAAATCGACTGTGGGTTTTCCAGTGATTCCTGCGCTCATTAATACATGTGTAATCTTTTCTTTTTTAGTTACAGAATCTAAATAAGATGTTAAATGATCGAAATCGTCTAATCTAACCTTGGAAACTACTAGGTGATTCCTTTTTAGTAATTTAGTCAGCTTAGAGCCGATCCAACCGGTTGTTCCAAAAATAAGAATTCTCATTTTGATAAAAAACAGATCTTTTTAAAGTATTTAAGTTTTTTTCATTCTTGCTTCAGATTTATCCATTTTTTATAGTAATTATTGCGTTTTTCTAATTTGATTTTTCTAAAAATGAATTTCGTAAACTTTTTTCTAAAAAAATCAGAATCTAAAATCATATTAATAATATTTTAATCATGTTCATGTCTACATCTGCTCAAACTGCTAAATTGGTTACACGGGCTATCAAAAAGGGAAATAATAAAGTTGTTCAATATTTTTTGGATCATAGTGACTATGATCCTAGCGCAGATTATAATGATGCCATCAAACTAGCTTCACAAAAAGGATTCGTAAAAATAGTTAAACTTTTACTTTTAGATAAAAGAGTTAATCCTGGGTCCCACAATAACTGTGCTCTCAAATTAGCTTCAAAAAATGGACACTTAGAAGTGGTTAAAGAGTTACTTAAAGATCCTCGCATAGATTATGATAATGATCCACCGACTAAGCTCGTCTGGATCAACGAAGCTATCAAATTGACTGTAGCAAACGGACACTCTGAAGTAGTTAAACTACTTGAAGAATATCTTAAATCCAAAAAATCTATACCACAGCTCAAGAAAATTGTAATTAATATACCAATAGAATTAAAAAATACAGTTGAAATAAACTACGTATAATTAACAAATATTCTAAATAATAAAATATGTACATACACATATTTTCATTCATATTTTTTTACTTCGTTTTTTGTCGAAATTACGTTTAGTTTGTTTATAACCTAAGCCAATTGGAGACCAATAAGAACTTTCTATTTCTTTTTTCAATTTTTTATTTACAGTATACTCTCTATTTTATTTGCACTAATATATTTTATATCAGTATTAACCTCTTCCATATACCACTTTCTACATTCTCTCCAATGTTTTTTACTAATATTATCATCATCAACTAAATGGACAACAATTGGGTGTTCCGCTCGAAATACTCGTCCTACCATTTGCTCCAGTAATGAATTTGACTTTAAACTGCCTGCTATAACAATTGCATCTAGTCTTTTTCCTCCAAAATTGTCACATGCTTCTTTTTCATCAAAACCTGTTCCAATTTTGCCTATAGTCCCTACTAATACATCTGAATCTTTGTAAGCTTTTTTTCCACCAGCCATATAGTCTATAGACTTGATTTCTTTACTTAATATATCCATCAGTATATCTACGTGATCTTTTTTGAGCCATGTCAATACTAGTACTTTTCTATTTTTAGCCAATAACGTCTTTAAAATTCTTAAAATGATCAAGTTACGTTCTCGATCCATTGAAATTGAACGACGTAAGCCTTGCCAATCTGCTCCCATTTTACCTTGGGGTATTTCCATCTCAATACCAGTAGCTACTCTATATACTACGAATTTATTGGTATATTTTTGAATAATACGATCAGTACCACACACATTTTCTATGACAGAGTGGAAACCATTGTCCTTGGTGAAAGTAGCAGTTAGAGATATAATATATTTGGGTAGAAAATTGAGAATAGCACGAGCCTTTTTTTCGGTACAAAATTGGTGACATTCATCAATAATAAGTGTTCCAATAGTTTTAAGCATATCTTCTGGAATATAATGTATTCGTCCCACCATACATACTATAACATCTACATCATCTGGTATTTTCTTTTTTGCTTCAATTACAAATATCTTAGCCTTAGGCAAAAAAGTTCTAGTAGTTCCCTTCCAAATTTTAATTAAATCACTTTTAAGTAGTATGAGTGTTCTCAATTTTTTTTGTTTAGCAATGTAAGTAGCTAAAACAGTCTTTCCGAAAGAAGGATATACATTTATATTAACAGTATTATTTTTTTGAATAAGATCCATAGCCTTTACATAAACTGGTATCTGGTAATCTCGAAGTTTTCCTTTAAATTCTACATTCATAGGTTTATGTATTGTTTTTTGATTAGGTTTGATACCAACATTTTTAAAAATATAATGATATGGTAGATGTAGAAAACCATTTTTAGGTAACCATAATCGAATAGGATCTACTTGTCCGAATTTATGCTTATTTTTAAAATAAGAATTATTTTGTTCACTTATAGGTTGTATCGTAAGCATTTTAACTATTTTCTCCCGTTGAGCGGGAGTTATTTTACTGATCAGAATTCTTCCTGACATTTTATTTTTATGGATATATAAAATCAAATTCAAATCAAAAAAAAAATAAAAAAAAATCATATTAAAAATGTCCGACTCTTGCTCTAATTGTGTAAAATATAACTATCGTAGTTTGTGTAGCGATTGTGGACATCGATGCTGCAAGGACGCTCACGACCTCAGAGACAAGCGTAAAAGACGTAGTAGACGTCCTAAAAGTAATAAGAACAGTAATTACAGAAAAAAGAAACATCGTAAGAAGGATCAATGTTACGAAAGTGATAGTGATAGTTGCAGCAGTAGCAGTGATAGTTGCAGTAGCGATAGTGATAGCGACTGTGAAGACTATGGAAATTATGGTTCTTGTGGAAAAGGAAAAGGTTCTTGTGGAAAAGGAAAAGATTGTTGTGATGATAAATGTGAAGATGAATGTAGAACTTTCCGTAAAGTAAAGCGGTGTAAAAAGAAGCGTGTTTATTATCATGACTACAAGAGTAAAAAGTCCAAATTGTGTCTCAAAGAAGGATTCCCTGCCAATGATATTACTCGTGTTGATCCTGCTGGTGATATAGTTTCTCTTGAGAACGGAAAGGCTTTGATCAGGAAGAAGTACTGTGATGATATTAAGTCTACTTATGTATGTCATAGTGACAAGTTTGAACATAAAGATGATGACTATGATTACTATACTGTGGAAATGTGTGGAACAAAAGATCGTTGCGGAGATGTGTCCCTCAAATTCTCGTCATGTTTCTTGGATCGTGAAGACTGTGGAGATGTACAATATGAATTGTTTGTGACCGCTGTTGACAGTGTCAAGAGACGTTGTGAGAAACGACCTGATATCAAGAAATTCTGTGAAGGTGGTGAACGTGTATTTGTGAAGAGTGCTTGTAAGCCAGATGGAGGTAATCCTTATTCTCTGACTTGGTGTAAGGTTCCTTTCGGATGTGATCGTACCATTTTTACATTCAGACGTAAGGGACTTCGTTGTGAAGAGACCAGACATGGTGATGAATATAAACACTCAGTATGCATTGAAACTGTATGTGTTTATGCTTAAATAAAACTATTAATATATAAATTAAATATATATATTAGAAAAATGAAAAGATTAAAAATACAAAGTAATATCTTTAAAATCAGAATGACTAGAATACTTACTATCGGTGATCCTCATTTTAAGGAAAATAATCTGGATGAAATGAGTTTATTTATTCAAAAAATAACTACATTAGCTATAGAACAAAAACCAGATTTGATTGTAGTGCTGGGAGATGTTCTAGATACACATGAAAAAATAAATATATACGCTTTGACTGAGAGTGACAAATTGCATAGACAACTACTTAAAATAGCACAGGTAGTTATTATAGTAGGTAACCATGATCGAGTTGATAATCAAGACTTCTTGTCAGAATATCATGCGTTTAATTCATACAAAGAAACAAAAAATGTTTTAATTGTAGACTCTGTTAAAGAATTGACTATAAATGGTAATAGGTTTTTATTTGTCCCTTATGTCTATCCTGGAAGATTTGAAGAAGCTTTGAATACCATAAATGATCCATTAAAGTGTACTGCCATATTTGCTCATCAAGAATTTTATGGGGCTCAAATGGGTGCAATTAAATCAGAAATAGGTGATAAATGGGACCAAAAGTTTCCTCTAATTATATCTGGACATATTCATGATTATCAACGTATTCAAAATAATATCATTTATACTGGTACTCCAGTTCAACACACATTTGGAAACGAGAAAAAAAAGACTGTTAGTATATATACATTTGATTCATCAAATTCTGGAGAACTGAAGTGGAAAGAAGAACGCTTTAGTTTGGGTTTACCTAAAAAACGAAAAATTACAATAGAAAGTAATGAAATTATAGATTGGATTTGTCCTTCAAACACAAAAGTAAAATTAGTAATTATGGGCACTTTAGAAGAAATAAAATCTGTAAAAAAATTAAAGAAAATAAATAAACTTAAATCAGATGGTATTTTGATTAAATATATAATTAAACATATTAATCAAGAGCCAATTGTTTTTAGTAGTATTAAAAAGACTTATTTAAAAAAATTAAGTGAGACAATGACAACTAAAATTCAACAAAAAATATATTGTAAAATTTTTAAAATGGATATTGGCATGTTTAACCCAAAAACAAGATTGGTCATTGGTAAATGATACTCAAATATCATAAAATCAGTCGTTCGTTAAATATATGTAAAATAATATTTTTTAGATCAAAAATATTATTTTAAGTTCTTACTACCAAAAATACAAGCTAACCGAATAACATAATTATTATATATAATAATCTATTAGTTTTAGCTATATCCAAAACATGGAATAGATTATTTGGTTTTACAAATTTATTCTTACCAATTACCAGCGCGCGGTAGTGATGTAAAAAACTTACCAGGATGATTAGGAGACCAGATTAATTCTTCTCGTAATTCATTCAAACTAGGTAAATATAAACGATTTTTAAGTACTTTTACTACCCGTTTTATACCTGCCGTTCGAAGTACGCGTTGATGCCGAATACTAATAGGCCAAATCTTTTTCCATTTTTCTAATTCATCGGAAAATAGTTGATTATGAGAACACCAGAGTGTTTTTATCAAATTCTCTTTTCCTACCAATTGTTTAGGCCATTCGGTCAATCCTAAATTATGTATGTCTAACATTTGAGTAGTATCCTCTAACCATTTTTCGATTATATTATTTAGTGACATTTTTATTAGTAAAATAATATACTTTATCACTACTATTTTTTAGGAGATTTTATTAATAGAATTCATTTGCTTGAATAATATTTTTAGATCTAAGCTATTTTATACAAATATTATTTAAAGTTGTTCTTACCAATTACCAGTACGCGGTAGAGATGTAAAAAACTTGCCCGGATGATTAGGAGACCAGATTAATTCTTCTCGTAATTCATTCAAACGTGGTAAATATAAACGATTTTTAAGTATTTTTACTGCCCGTTTTATACCTGCTGTTCGAAGTACATGTTGATGTCGGAGGCTGATTGGCCAAATCTTTTTCCATTTTTCCAATTTATTAGAAAATAGTTTATTATTAAAACAAACTAGTTCATTGAGTTTAGTAAGACCATTTGGGAGAGATGTTAGTTCATTATCAGAACAAAATAGTCTTTTTAGATTAGTAAGATTATTTGGGAGAGAAGTTAGTTTATTATTCCAACAATATAGTGTTTCGAGTTTAGTAAGATTATTTGGGATAGAGGTTAGTTTATTGTCATAACAATCTAGTATTTCAAGGTTAAGCCATGAGGGGAGAGAGGTTAGTTGATTATGAGAACAATTTAGTATTTTGAGTTTAGTAAAATTGTTTGGGAGAGATGTTAGTTTATTACGAGAACAATATAGTTTTTCTAGTTTAGTAAGATTATCGGGGAGAGATGTTAGTTTATTATAATGACAATATAGTATTTCGAGCTTAATAAGATTATTTGGGAGAGATGTTAGTTTATTAATATTACAATCCAGTATTTTAAGTTTAGTAAGACTGTTAGGTATAGAAATTAGTTCATTATTCCAGCAATCAAGTGTTTTGAGCTTAGTAAGACCATTTGGGAGCGAGGTTAGTTTATTATCAGAACAATCTAGTTCTTTTATCAAATACTCTTTTCCTACCAATTGTTCCGGCCATTTAGTTAATCTTAAATCACTTATGTCTAATATTTGAGTAGTATCTTTCAACCATTCTTTAATTCTTTGATTTAAAGACATTTTTATTAGGAAAATACTATACTTTATCACTACTATTTTTTCAGGAGATTTTATTAATAGAATTCGTTTTATGATATAGTTTATTTATCAAAAATCTACCACAACCTCTTTTTTTTTTACTTTTTTAGTATGAGTGTTACATTTATTTGAAATGTAACACACTCTATTACATATCAGTCCGTTTTTTTTACCACTTTTAAATGTATGTTCACAGTGGTAAATCTTACCTATATTATCATAATCAAATGTAGTTATTTTTTTCTTCCAGACTATATCTGAAGGAGGTATGCAATTGTTTGCTATATCATTTACTTTTAATATTATTCTAGAAAAATATACCGCCATAGCTACTGCATCAACTATATCATGTCTAAACTTTATTGTTCTTTTATTTTTCTGTGACGTACAGAAATTGGGAAATTTTATTTTATAATAAATCCATAATGCTTCCTGAACCATAGATTTTTTAGCATTAAGCTTTCCATATTTTTCTTTTTGCTGTTTCGTTGGAGTAGAACGACCACATATAAATTTTTTCCAAATAGATGGACTAATAGTATGGTACTTTAATTTCAAAGCTCTAGAAGCCATATCTATAACTGTACGGTAGGCTACATTTACATTAGATCCATTTCTGAAGCGTCCTGAAAAAAAATAAGATTCTCTTACTATTTCGATAGGTTTATGTTTATCAATTAAACTGTTGACCCACTTTTGAAAATCAAGACACCAATCCCCTTCATATTCAGAGCTTATATCTATATCATAGAATCCGTATTCAATTATAGTGCTGATTTTATTTTCAACTTTTATAATACAAAATCCGGTACTATGTCCAGGATCTAAAATTAAAAATATCATTTGTATACTTTGTTTACTTTTTAGTATATTTTTATATTTTAGTAGTATGTAAAAGTATTGACATATTTTAATTACTGTAAATATAAAATGAATATTGTAACAGAATGGGTTTCGGATCAGGATGTTATTCCTCAATTGATTGGAACATCAAAAATTAAGAAAAATAATATGGATAGAAATTTAACGCGATATGTGGCTCAAATTAAGATGTGTAATGAAAATTATAATTTAATAGATCATGTTAAATTTGTACCATTAATATTATCTATAATTTTAAAAAAGAACTATGATTATAGAGATATAGAAGGTTTAAGAAACACTATCAAACATTTAGTTGAATCTTTTGTTTTTGTTGATGTTAATTTAGTCTCTTATCAGGTTGAAAAAGTTAGAAAAAGACTAGTATGTATATATTCTCCAACATATAAAGGCGAACCCATATGGGTTTCAAAAAAAGATTTTATAACTATTAATTCACATATTAAACTAGAAAAATATTATGGATATAAATTAATATCATCAAATCCATTAGCATGGTATGCCGTTAGTGAATATCAAAAAAAATATAGAGACATACAGCTGGAAGATTTATTTCAGAGTAAAAAAATAATGTTCATGAAAATAAATCATACTACGCCATTTAAGCCTAAAACTCATACTCTGTGGGAAGATGATGAAAAAATGAACACTATTAGGAGTATGATTTTGAAATATGAACATGATGGATTATTTGTATGTAAGTATGAAAGTGATATTTTTATAAAAATTTATATTGAATTAGCATTATTATGGAATGGTACTATGATTAATACTGGAACTCCTACTATAATTAAAACTGATACTTATTTTTTGGAAGGAAAAGCAGTGTGGTATAGAAAATCGGCTGAAAGAATTTTAGAGGGAACGTTACCAGAATATACTTTGGTTTTAAAATTAAATAAGTTAAATATGGTTAAAACTAGTTATAAAAAATTATCCAAACACAACCCTTTACTAAAATCATACAAACCGAAAATAGAAATTAAAGGAGATAATATATTAGTTACATCTATTTTCGGTAGTTTTAATGATGTAATTATTTATAAACAGTTGTTAAACTCATTCATTCCATTAAAATTAGAGATAATAGAGCCAACTTTGCCTGGAAATTTTATATATATTTGTGTAGCAGCAGGTGTTTATGAAATTTTCTTTTCAATTAAAAGTGAGTTTTTTATACGTTATAGTACTTATGACAGTTTTTTAAATATTCCCAACATCAAAATTGATCCAGATAGAACAGTTATACCATATATGATAATAAAAACTAATCAAAAAGAAGTAAAAAAAATAATTACAAAATTAAATGATTTATGGATGAAAAAAGAGTTAATAACTATTTGGGGAGAACAAGTTTTTAAGAGTGTTTCTAGGATAAAAAGTATTAGTATGAGTCGTTTAATGCTTAAAAAAATATAGTTGAATATTGTCACAATCAGAAATAAAAATGAAATTCATATGCAAAATGTTAATTAAAAAAAAGAGTAATAATATGAAAATTATTATAGATGTCTAACTCTGCCACTTTTCAAAAATCTCCCTTTCTAGAGGGAATCGAAAAATTAACCAAAAATCGAAAATTTAGATCAATTGCGATTAATGATTCTGGTATATACCATAGTTATCTTATTTCGGGTGCCAAAATTAAATGGAATGCCAATTTAGATTTCGTTTATTCATATGAATTGAGAATTGCAGGTACTTATAAAGAAGTAAATGATGTTTTATCAAATTTATCTAAAGATGACTTGACTGAATTATATCAAAAACTATCATCTGATCCTAATTTTAAGAATTATATTCCTAAATCCAAAAATTTCACTACTAAATCACTTATAAGTCGCATCATAACACAAAAAAATCATGGTGCCAACGCTAACGGTACAAAATCTATTACATCCAAACTATATTATTTTGAATTGGACCAGTATAAAAATCTAAAGCAAATTAAACAGAATATAAAAAATAACTTACCTTCTATTGATGAAATTTACGAAGCTTTCTTAGAATATAAGAAAAACCCACCAATCTCAAAAAATACAAACATCAAGTCGAAAAAAAGACTTTCTAATATCGGAGAAATATATACTGCTCTCCAAAATAATGAGATTATGAATATATATGGATATAGCGCTCCAGATGGGAAAGTTTTTATTCTAAAAGTTGATGATCCTAATATGAATGAGTATGACATTGATAATAAAACTATGTACAAAGTCCCAAATTATCGTTTAGTTACTTCCAACAAAAAAGATGTAGAGTATGCTCTTAAAGATTTAGTTGAACAAGGAGAAGTTGAGCTTACCAAAAAAGAAATTAATAATACCCTCAAACAGTGGACTGAGTTGAAAGTATCTAAAAAAACAACTAACACTAATACATCTAATATAGTTAGCCCGAAGACTATCAGACTTGAATCTAATGGTAATAGTTCTCGTTTTGAAATTCCTAGAGTAGCTAAACATAAAATTATCGTTACGGATGAGTAATTAATACATATTTATACCACTCTGTCTCGGCCCGTAGGAAGCTCACAAATCATAAAATATATAAAGAAAAAACATTATATATTCGATATTTGTTAATAAATTCTATTAAAAAAATCTACTGAAATATAAATGGTAAAGGATACTAGTATTTTCTAATAAAAATATACTTTTTTTTTATATTTTTAATATTTATATAAAATGTTGAACATAATGCGAGGAAGATTAACTTATAACCAATTCCAATCCAAATTTAAAGGTTTAGGTTTATCTATTAAACAAATTGGTCAAGCATGGTCGAAATATAAAACACATGAGATAAATAATATAGATTTAACCTTAACAAATATTAGAAAATTGGTGTCAGTAATTAAAAAAGAAAAACCAAAATCTACCAAAACTATAATTCGACGAGTTTCTCTCATAAGAAAATATAAGAAAATAGAACCAAATATCCAAAATATAATTACCCAGAAAATAGATTATTTATCACAACAACCACCCGAAATGGTTAGATTAATGTTATTTAACCTTCCTATGGACGAAATAAAGAATATGTGTAATATCAATAAATTTTTAAGAACCAAAGTGTGTACAGACTATTTTTGGAGAATATATATTAAAGATTTTTATTCAGAATATGATGATATAAATTATTCTAAATTACCTAAACGATTACGTCATTACGTAAGTAACATTATAACTACGAATCCGAAAGTACCAAGTGAATATAAAAATGTTACTTCTATGAAATTAGTAGATTTTAATCAAAAAATAGAAAAAGGTGTATTACCAGCATCACTAACGACTCTTATATTTGGATATTATTTTAATCAAATAATAGAAAAAGGTGTATTACCCACATCATTAACGACTCTCGAATTTGGACATAAGTTTAACCGAAAAATAGAAAAAGGTGTATTACCCACATCATTAACTACTCTTATATTCGGATCATTTTTTAATCAAAAAATAGAAAAAGGCGTATTACCCACATCATTAACGACTCTTAAATTTGGACATAAGTTTGACCGAAAAATAGAAAAAGGTGTATTGCCCACATCATTAACTACTCTTAAATTTGGAAGAGATTTTGGTCAAAAACTAGAAAAAGGCTTACTACCCGTATCATTAACCACCCTTATTTTAGGAGGACAGTTTAACCAAAAAATAGAAAAAGGTGTATTACCCACATCATTAACTACTCTTATATTCGGATCATTTTTTAATCAAAAAATAGAAAAAGGCGTATTACCCACATCATTAACAACTCTTGAATTTGGAGATGAGTTTAGCCGAAAAATAGAAAAAAATGTATTGCCCACATCGCTAACGACTCTTGAATTTGGGTTCTATTTTAATCAAAAAATAGAAAAAGGTGTATTACCTGCATCATTAACGACTCTTACATTAGGAGAAAAGTTTAAACAAAAAATAGAAAAAGGTGTATTACCTATATCACTAACAACTCTTACATTTGGAGAAAAAGTTTTTAAAATAGAAAATGGGATATTACCAAAGTCTATTACTTTCTAAAAAGAAAAAATTTGACGATACCACAGTTTACGATATAATTGCTTATAGTTAATTTTTTGTTCTAGAGTAATTTTACCTGGATATATTCTTTGAATGTTTTTAGATTTTTTTGTATGGATGACAAGTGACATCATAATTCAAACGCGAACCAATCTTTTACAAGTGTCGTTTAACGCGTTTTTGTAAATAATATTTACAAAAAAGTTTCATATTATTAATAAAAGTTAAACGGTTTTTCTTTATTCTAAATTTCATCTTTAAATGTATAAATTAGTGCATGGTCTAAATACTTCAGAATCATTAAAAAAACTGAAACAATGGTCATATAATTTTTCAGTTTTTTTATGATGTTCCAGTTTATAATTATATTCTGTTTCTAATATAGATTAATATTTCTTTAATTCTAAAAAATCTAAAAGTATTAAAACCATATATACAAATAATAAACGAAAGAATTAAAATATGGTTTAAAGATACTACTCTAGTGTTAATTTAGTCTCATAACCATCATTGAAAATTATTTGAGTTACTTCCTCAGCGATCGCCGGCGCTTTGTGTCGATTTTGTAATTGGTAGTATTCTTAATAAAAATGTCACTAATTCAAAGAATTAAAAAATAGTAAATATTATCAAATGATTTTTAATAATATTTACTCTCTTATAAAAAGATTTATCACAATGAGATTACAGCGAAGATTTTTACTGTCAGCATGTACATCTTTTTGTATATATTTAATGGCAACGCTTTCTATTTTTGCAGCTACTACTTTCTCTAAAAACTTCAATTGGAATTTACCCAATAGAATATCAAATTTTACTTTATGTGAACAGCCTAGTTCTAAAGGATTTTCAAGAGAACCTTATAATGTATTCAGTTCGCTGTTTTTCACAAGTACTTATATATTTCCTCTATTTTTTTCAATTCAAGATGCTTTTTTAGATAAAAATGAATATAAAACTATTATATCTAGGTATCCCAAATTTAGCTTTGTTTATGGACTTGTATGTTTATTTCATGCAGCAGGAACAACGTTTGGTCATATGTGTGCATGTAACCTAGGGTTAATTTTAGATAATACTTTTTTATGGTCAATGTTGGGTTGGAATATTTTTATAAGTTTATATATACACGTAAATGCTAGTAGACCATATCATAGATGGTATCTACTAGCATTTATAATATATACAGCTGGGTGTAGTTTTATAGCTTCTTATTCTGAAATAATTTTGCTACAAACGGTTATGACAACCATTTTAATTGTAGCAATCATAACTATAAATATAGTAGGAATATATAAAAATAAAAAAGTTGTTGGTAGAGTTGGATATTTTTGGACTTCTTTTATTTTAACTCTATTTGGTATTATTTGTGCGGCTTTAGATCCCATAATATGCCATAAAAACTCATTTGGTACCCATTCTTTATGGCATATTATGGGATCTTTTGCAATATTATTTTTATATGTATATATATGGTCAGTAAAAGACAAAGAAAGTATTAATCTTGTATCAGTTTCTGAGTCACAAGATTGAGATTTTTACTTCTGAAAAATCTAAAAGTATTAAAACCATATATACAAATACAAAATGAATACTAAACTAGTTTTTATAATATCAGCTCTAAGCTTATGTTTTGGTATAATCTTGGGATTTTTTTTAAACATTAGTCGTTATATACCAAAACATATTTTGGTTGTAGTTATATGTATAATTTTATACGGAATAAAGAATATTTATGATAATATTCCAACAGGATATATCAAAATGGGACTTAATATGTCAAAGTCTTATATTTCTTCTACTTTTAGTTTCAGTCATAAAGAAAATGATACTAAAATTGAAGATAAAAGGTTTCATATTGATTACATTTTTAATGGAGAAAAAAAACAACATATAGTTCCATATAACCATTCTAAACGTATTAACATGATGAAATATAAAGTAGAACTTATTACTAAAGAAAATGAGTTTATAAATATAACTCAACATTCTGGAACAATATATAAACATTCAGCTGAAGATTATGGAGGTGATTCGATCAAAGTTACTAATAAATTAACAGGTGATGAAACATTTTTCTTAGAAAATGATATACCTAAATTAGAATAGTTTAATCGAAAAATTGAATACTTGTTTTAGATATATATTTAAAAATATATATCATGTGTTATAATATGGATGATATAAAGTTGAAATGTTTGCATCTGTTTACAAAATTAAATAGTCATTGTTATTACATTGAAATTAAACGATTGGATATTAAAACTGACGATTTAAGTAAATTATATTATTGGTTTTATTTAGATGAAAACGAATTGATCAGATTGACATTTAAAAGTAGTGATATGACTACTCAGGGAAAAAATATAAGAGTACTAAAATGTAATGATGAAAATAGTTATATTCAGCCCATTCATATTTTATATTTTGATGATAAGGAAATGATTGGTCCTGATGGTTATTTTACATATATAAGAATAAATTCAAACAAATTACCTATTGAGATTAAAAACAAAATTATATCCTTTATTTTTCGGACAGAATGAATCAAAAGTTATATTTATAATAAATATAATCAAATTACGCTTATTCATATTTATTATATATAAAATGACATCTGTACTTATTATAGGAATTGATTATTTTAATACTCCTTCTGAGAGTACTCTTCCCGGTATTACTGATATGAGATATATGTATGATTATATTCGTAAAATAAAACCAGATAAAATTCTAGTTATAACTGATGCGGATGAAAATGACAATGTAGTTAAAGGTATTATCGATCCTAATGATATATATTTTATAAATAATATACAATCTTACAACGAATATCATTTTTATCAAGGAAAAACAGATATGATTAATGTTATCAAAAATTTTGTGAGCACTAATAACAGACTGGTCGTATACTATAGTGGACATGGATCAAATAATAATATATTACTTCCTAATTATAGTGAGAATGTCAGTTTTATTCCAGATTTAATAAATGTATCCAAATTTACCCCACACGCGTCGCGAAGTGAAACTAGGCGAGCTAGTCTCGCATATAGTGGCGTGGGTAAATTTGATAAAAAAAAAATTACTGATAATACTCCAGAAATAAATCAAACTAAAAATAAAATATCATTTGAAGAATTTAAAAATATAATAACTAAATATAGTCCAAAAAAAACCCAAATAATATTTTTAATGGATTGTTGTGCTGGAAATGGACTTAAATTACCATTTAAAATGAATATTAATGGAATTTATAATCTTAAAAATTATAATATACCCACTCAAGAAATAGTATGTATATCTTCTTCTTTACAGAATCAAAGTTCAATTTCAAGTATTAATGTAGATGGCTTTGGTTCTGTATTCACCAAAGAATTTTTTGAAGGAATTAGTAGAATGAGAAGTATTAAAACAGTTAGTTATATTAATTTAATAAAAAAAATAGGATCAGAAAAATTAAATAATTATGATCAAACTCTCAATGTTTATTCCAGTCGTCCTAATCTAAAAAAAGTGTGGCATTGGTTTTTTGAGCAATCTAAAAGTAAAATTGAGTGTAAAAATGGCTATATATCTCTTACTTACAATTAATTCCTATTTATTTTTCTTAAGACTTAAATAATATATAGACAATAAAATCAATACCGTTATTACAATAATAGCTATATACCAAAATAATGGTGTTGTACCTGGGATATTAGTAGAATTTACTACTACATTTGGACGACGACACATAGATAATTTAGCCAAATCTGATACACTTTTACTTTGTAGAATATCATAACTAAATACAGTAGGAAGTACTACCAAAGCATTTATAGCACCTTTTTCTATATTTTCTCTAAAACTATTACTAGCAGAACTATGAGGAGTAAAAAATTGTCCATTTCTCATTTTTATGATACCTAATGCTATGTTTTTTCCATTTGGAGAAAACATTAATGCTTGAATTCCATTAGGAGATGACGATTTAGTTAAATATGAATTAATTCCTGGAATTTTAATAGGATTAAAGTGATTTCTACCATATAAATCACATCTATCTAACCAAAAAGATAAATAACATAAATCCCAATTATTTTCAGTAATGATAGATTTTACAATTGTGTCTAGGTTATGAGAACTGCTGGTAGTAATACTATTATCTTTTAAGATGAGAACATAACTTTTTTTTGGACTTTTTTTTAGTAGTTCGAATAATCGGTATGATTCTATATCAAAATTAGAATTAAGTACTACTGAAGAGTTGGGGATTGTTGTAATGTGTACATTAAATAAACTAGATTTAAATAATACGGAAAGATCCTTCACTCTTAAGCTTTCAGGTTCAGCTGTAGAAATGTACACCTCTACTTTTTGCATGATTCTTTTATATTTATTTATTTTTTAGGAAGTTAATCTTTTCATAATTTTATCGGTATAAATCAAAATGAAATTCAAAACGAAATTCATATAAAGTATATATATAAAATATCTCACCAAAATGTATTCTCTTATAGTTGGTGTTCCTCTCGAACAGATTGTGTATATAAAACATAGTACACATGAATACGAAGTTTATAATAAAAAGGGAATTAAAACTGGAAAATGTCAGAAATGTACAGTATGCGAATTAACTGTGGATGGAAAAACATATTCATACGAAGGTGAACCTAGTTATGAAGTGCTTATGGATATAATGAAACTAGATGATCGTGGTTATTTAGATTACTACCAAGGATGTGAAGAATCTCTCACAAAAGGAGTGATCATTGGAAAAACCATCTGTGAGAAGTATTCTAATGGAAATGCTTTTGAATTGAAAGAAGTTGCCAAAGATATAGATAAAATGAAGTTTGTGGTAGAAAATATGATTGAGAAAATGTATGGAAAAAAACTTAGAGTCAAGTTGTATATGTGGTCTTATGACACATAATATATATACTTTATATATATACTTTATATATATATATTTACCAAAAAATAATCCAGAGAAATTTTATCTTAAATATAAGGGACGAATCATTTCTAAAAAATTGATGATAATATGTTGCAATTTATCAGTATATTTTTATTTTTAAATGTTATTCCACCATATTTAGTTACTTTTCTACTATAATATGGTATTTTTTTTGAGTTCATTTTTACTTTCACCTTGTTTAAGGAATTAATATGGTCTCATAATCACTCCGCTTGCACGAAGTGGGAACCGAAGGTCCTGGAGGGGGGCATCTGGGGAAGTTTTTCAAGTCACTCCCTAGATATGAAATTGGTAGTATTAGTAAAAACGACTGAAAATAATATTTGTATAAAACAGCTTAGCTAAAAATATTATTCAAGCAAATGAATTCTATTAAAAAAAAACTCCTGAAATATAGTAGTGATATAATAGATAAAATATAATAAAAAATGTCGAAAGATATGTCATATTCAAAAGAGAACAATAAAACAATTCTCTACTTTCTAGACAGAAAATTGTTCAATCATGCGATCAGATACGCTTCCGAAAATGGATACTTCAACGCAGTCAAACTCTTACTTGTAGATTCTAGAGTTGATCCTAGCGATATGAATAACTATGCCATCAGAATAGCTTCTGATAAGGGACATACTGATATCGTTCAAATTTTACTCAAAGATTCTAGAGTTAATCCTGCTGCTATGAAAAATTATGCTATCAAGAAAGCTTTTCTAAACAGACATGTTGATGTAGTTAGACTGTTGCTTACAGATTCAAGAATCTTGATGTAAATAATTGTATTCTGAAAAATATCAACACAACTTAATTAAAAATAAACAAATATGTAATACCACATATTTACAAACAAACTATAAAAATTTTATTATTTAAAATGTATCTTGCTCGTACTAACCAAAACAATCGATACGTAAATGGGGTTTTTCCATCTGTTAGGATAGAAAAACCTATTCCAATGGAACACGTTTCATATGAAGATTTCAGATTACTTATAGTTACTAAATCATGTCGTTTAGGCCATAACAATTACTATTTTACTATTTTTATTAATGATGTTCAGTATATGGACAAATATTATACTGATGGATATATACCAATCAAAGGATTTGATTTAGATTTAGGTCAACTCCAGATTACAGTTAAGTTGTACTATGGTAATGGACTTGTATATGAAGATTGTGTCACTGTAATATCATATCATCCTGATATAGACTATAAAGATATTCCATGTGATCCAATTATAGAAAAAGCAGAAGCATGTGACCCTGTAGTAGCAAACGAAAACGCCCCATGTGAAGTATACGAATCTTCTCAAAGTATATGTGAATCTGATGTAGAAAATACCCCATGTGAAGTATACGAATCTTCACAAAGTATGTATGAATCAGATGGTGAAAATAAACCATGTGAAGTATATGAATCTTCTCAGAGTATGTATGAATCAGATGGAGAGGGTCCATGTGACGTATATGAATCGTCACAAAGTATATGTGAGTCTATGGAAGAAATGGAATGTGATGAAAAACTGACTGTTATTATGGGACCTTCTGGTCCATGTGGTCCCCCTGGACCAAAAGGGGAACAAGGTGATGGTGGAATTATAAAGAAAGTATATAAATCCAAACGTTTATCTCCTAAAGTTCGAACTTATATTGTTAAAAATAGTGAACATAAAGAAATAGTATTAACTTTACCAGAGTCTTATTATCAACGTGATAAAGATTGTAAAAACATTGGACATGTTGTTACTATTTATAATGATAGTTGTAAACAAACTTTAGTCCAAGCGCCATGTGATTATAAACTTAAGGATGTACGTGGATTTTTCTTATTAAATCCAGCACAGAGTGCTACTTTTCACAACCTTAAAAAGAAATGGTATGTAGTGTCTAAGTAGAAAAAAATTATATATATATATATAATTAGAATATACTTCTATATATACAATATCAAATTATTATTTTTGATTATATTATACAGAAATCTAGATAAACTAGAACTAGATCCACTTGGAGATTCATATCCAAAGTATTCTATTAATTTAATTACTAACTGGACATTTAAACCCTCATATTTAGTACCTCTTGGATTTTTACGTTTGTCTTGATCTAAAATATTAATTCCAATAGGCGCAGCAAAATCATGAATTACATCTTGTTTAGTTTTAAACGAATAAATAGAATCTGAAATAAGTACATATTCAGATCTACTAATTTTGACTAAAATATTATTTCCATGTATTTTATATGGACTAGAATCATAATTAGTCCAATATCCAATATACCCATCTATTGTTAAGACATTAAGACTATAAAATCCATTATACTTCTCTATATCATTTAAATATGTATATGCCGAAATTAAATCCTTGTTAATTATCACAATATATGGACTACCTTCATTTCCATGAATTCTGTATCTAATTTCAGATTTTACATCTTTTTTGAGTGTATAAGCATATGAAGCTGAAGTATACTCAAAATGTTTATATGGTTTCTTTTTGGGAGTTAATAACTTAGTTTTAAATATAACATATGGTAAAGCATTATTATACAATTCTGCATAAAGATTATCTACATTTCTTAATGTAATTTGTGTTTTTATATCACTTCTTAGAACTTTTTTGTTTTCTTTTAAATAATATATATATTTTTCTCCATATGCAATTGGATAAGACTGTTCTAATTTACCTAAAAACCACCCGGGTATTATTATAATATTCTCATTATTAAAATTATCATGAACAATGTAAATTGGGGATAATTTGTATCTATTTTTTTTTTGAGTATATTTATCTAGTAAAAAGTGACCAGTATTTTTAATAACAATTTCTTTTCTGGTATTCATTAATGTTTCATTTATAAGTCTGGAATATGTCTGTTGCTCATACGGATTAAGCTTTTTCCATTCTAAATATGGAGATTTAAGTATTCTTATATTTCCATCAAATCTATTTAAACCTGATGTTCTGGATGATTTAGGAACTTCAAACATATGTGCATAATGAATATAAATCAATTCTCCTATTTTATATTTTTTTGATTCTTTGCCATGTGCAATTTGTTTCCATTTAGATGGAGTTATTTTTCTGAAATTTTTAGGATCTCGACCTCTTTTTCCTTTCTCTTCCATAGCAAAACGTATACTTAACATCAACCCAACAGGCTCATTCATTTCAAAATAGTTACCTTTCATATATTTTTCTATCATTAAATCAATATCTTGAGGACGATTATGTACTTTTCTTATAATATAATCTTGTAACATTTTTGCTTTTGTTTGTACGTTTAAACTGTAAAATTGTTCTTTAAAATTGTCTATTGTAATATCATTTACTTTTTTAGAAACATTAAACTGTATTATTCTGTCTATTTCGGTGCTTAACTCATTTTCATATTCAATTATAAACATAGACGAATATATTGACATGTTATAATCCTCTACTCCAGTTAATCTATCATCACTAAGATAAATATATCCTCTATCTTCATATATATACTTTAAAAATCCATATCTATCTCTTGTTTCAATTCCACTTAATATATCACTTAAACTATTAACAATAATTCTCTTTGTAAATCCTGATTTAACTAATTCTGCGATAAGAACATTTAAATTTATAATATTATTATTTTTAAGATCATTTTTAACTTTTTTTTCTATAGTGAGTTGACTTAAATCGTAATAAAGTAATCCATATGTGTTTCCTACTCTTTTAAGAGTATCTTTTCGAATTAATTTTTGTTGAGAGCATGTATAATCACAAATATCATAATCACAATCAGCCGTATACTGTAATTTTAAATCTAAAACATTTCGTTCTCTATTTATAATACAGTCCACAGCTGTTTTCTTCATATAACGTTTTAAACGTCTAATATACCAGTCTTTATGTTCTGCTCCGAAATATCGATCCACATCAAAAGATCCAGAATCAATATTTTCGATCAACACATCATCTTCATCTTCATATTCATAATCACTTCCACTAGTTTCATCTTCTGAATCTGGAATTACAGCCATTTTATAAACATTAACCTTGATATCTTTAAATTCTTTTATAATTCGACTGAATCCTTTAGCTCGATATCCTCTTCTAATTGCTTGATATGATGTAGATTCATTCCATGTTGATTCTGCTTGAATTATAGTTGTAGCATTATTTATACTGAATCCTTCTCCAGCTGCAGAAGTAGTTATTACTATTCTAACATATTCTCCTTTATAATTTATCTCTTCATTAATTTGATCTAGTACAGTTTGTATATTAGAAGTTTCTCCTGATATTACTGCTATTCGTTTTTTCTTTTTCATATTACCTGTAAAAAAGTATTTATGATAATTTAAAACAATTCTTATAAGAGCATCCAATATAAAAGCGCCATACTTCTTTAATTCTGGAAAGAAGATATATATTATTCCTGGGATACCTTCTTCATCTTTAGACTTTATTATTTCTAAAATTCTGTTAAACTTACATGAAAGATCATTATCTAGAAGCATATTATCAACATTAACATATTTATCTTCAAACTCGTTTGTAAATTCTAATCTGTCATAATTGGATCCTTCTATTATTTTTTTAGATTTAAAATATTTATCAACAAGCTCTGTATTGTTTATTATACCAAAATCACCATATGAACCATCCGGAAATACGAAATTATTTATTTTTCTTATATTACCATGAAAACTGGCTATTTTATTACCAACTTTGAAATATTCATTTTCATATACTTCTAATTGAATTCCACTCATATAACATTTTTCAACAATAGTAGATAACTTAATAACATTTGTTGTATTTATATCATCACCATCGTCTACTTCTATGGTAGATACTCTGTTATCTAAATAAACATCATTAGTTGCGATTTGATCAGGATAATTAAATAATATATGTTCTCCGTTATAAACAAGTTCTATTCCCAAATCTGGGACATTAACATACGAGATAATATTTTTAAACCATTTTACAATCTTTGTTTCTTTCATTTTAAGATTAGATGTAAGCGGGGATTCATCTCTGACATTATAATAGTCAGATGGTCTTAAAGGCATTTTTATATCACGAGGTAGTATTAAATTAAATAAATATCCAGCTTCACTGACATTATCAATCATAGGTGTAGCAGTCATTAATATAATCTTCATGTTGTCAACCATTTGAAAAAGATTCATATAAGAATTATATATTTTCTTGAAATCAGTTCCATCAGAACTCTTCGATCCTCTTTTCTTTTTAGTACTACTGGGCTTAACATTATGAGCCTCATCGATAATAACAAATGTATTTTTAAATTTTTCAAGTCTTTGTTTTGGATTTAGATCATTAATAATATTATAAAATCCAGTATAAGTTACCAACGTATAATATTGCTTTAATTCTTTTTTAGTTTTAATGTCAGTTCTTTGGTAGATAGTATTTATAAATGTGCTAATTAAGCTTCTATTTTTAACTACAATATAGGTTCTTTTTATATAAGTATGAACTCGGTTAAAATAAATTTGAGGATATGTTCTAGTTTTAATATCCAATTCTTGCTCTTGTTTTAACTTTCTGAATTGATCTGCCGCTCCAATACCACCCCACGTTTTTCCTGAACCTGCTTCCCATAATAATAATAATCTGTTATAATTAAGCATAAATCTATGAGCAAAATTTTGATGTGTGAAATTTCCAGTAAGAGGATCTATAACATCTTTTCGCTTAGATTGAAGTTCATTATATTCTTTTAAAGTTGACAACCTTGATTGTAAGTTTTTTTTAGGATAACTATAAAAAAAATCGTCTAACTCTGGAATGAATTTCCTTTCCATTTTAAGAACATATCAAAATATATAAACGTTTTATGTCCTGCTCAAATATTATTTTCATTTACGTATCTTTTTATAATAAAAAAATGTACAAATTGCTATTATAAACACTATTAGAATAATATAAAATGAATCAAAAGAATTTAAAAACTTTTTTTTAATAAAATGTATATCATTTTCATTATTAAGTTTATAATGTTGAGGTAAATATGATAAAAGTATATTTTCATAATTTTTATAGACATTATGTTTTGAATTTGATGTTTTTAATATAGTTCCTTTCAATATCTCGTAATCTTTAAACATTTGAATTTCTTCGACAGTAAATTCTTTAAAATCATCTTTAACAAATATATACGCTCTGTCATCTTTTTCTGGATAGTTTTGTTGTTGAAATCTATTAGGAAATTTACCGTTTTGATACCAAATTTGTCTAGTGGGACTAATATATTCACAACCAACACTTTCGTATGACAGTATAGAATTTTTTTTATCTATTTCTCCATAATTATTTTGTAAACATCCAAATAAATACGATCCAATAGTTTTAGGATTTATTTCACTTGGTCTATATAATTTTGATATATACTTGTTTATTTTTTTTTTATTGAAAGTATTTCCACTGTTATAAACGCGAATAAATTTATTTAATACATCTTTAATCTTAGGATCATCTGTATTTATAGAGTAATGTTGTTTTTCTAATAATATATGTATCTGTCTTTGGAAGTCCATTTTATAAATATAAAGTAAATTATATTTATAAAGTAAATTATATTTATCCTGTTGAGGAAAGACAAAGTAATAAGAAAACAACTAATATACTATGCTAAATTTACCTTTTTTTATTAAGGTGAAAATACCAAAGCATTTAAAATCACTATTAGACTTATCAGTCATATACTCTAATATTAATAAACCTACAAACATCATAAATACTGCTGCTAGTAGTATACTACCGATATCAATAGTTATACATGTTCTTCCATAAGATACATTTATGGTATAACTATATATTGTATACAGTGAAGTATAGCAGTTAACAGATGTAAAACATCTAAGACGAAGTGTTTATAATTACAGTACATCTTCATAGCTTAAAAATATTCATTTTTGTATTTCTTTGACCCAAAAAGTAGTTCTCCTATCTTTGAAAGTACTTGTTATAATAGAATATCCATTAGGATCTTTTTTTCCTTTTTTACCGTAAATAATAACTTTAAACTTACCTGTATTTCCGTCCGGATCAATATAGTCTTGTATAGTTAGACCTCCACTATTGTATGACGCTTTAATTGTTTTTAATGATGTTGTGTACAACATCTCTAACTCAACATCGGTTAGACTTTGTAGCTCTCGGTCAGGTCTAATTTTAGATAAGTATAATATTTCAGACTTAAGGTAGTTTCCTATACCTGAAATATATTTTTGAGAAATAAGCATATCGCATATTTGTTTCTTTTTGAGTCGTGTATTAGACATAATCTTATTCCAATGTTTTAAAGTGATATGTTCAGATAAAATATCTATTCCAATATTTTTTAGTTTCTTTTTATATTGTTCTTGATTGAACCACTCCACACATCCAAAACGACGGGTATCATCAAAATATAGAACTTTTTGATTACTTAAAAATAATTCTATACCACTATGTTTCCCTTTATCCCAAATCCATTTCCCAGTCATAGCTAAATGTGAATGCATAATAATCACTTCATTTGAATTAAGTGATGACTCAAATTTAAAAAAAATATGTTTACCTTTACAAATGATCATACGAATACAAAGAGGTAGTTTAGAACTATCAAGTATATTTTTATTTTTTAAATTTTTAAAATATCTAGATTTTTCATTGACAATGATTTTATTTAAGCTTAAACCGGGTAAAACTAGATTAAGGCTATCTACAATTGTTTTTATTTCAGGTCCTTCAGGCATAATATAAAAATATGTTTTATTCTAATGAATGACACTTTTATTGAATTAGTTTATATATAATATTCATATATAACAATTTTTAACTTATTATTTTTATTTAATATTTAGGTCTGTAACCATAGCGTCCATTTCCTAAGGAAGTGAAGATCCATACGAGTACACAAATTATAATTGTGATTACAATTGCCCATAAAAGAGCTTTTCCTGAATCAACTTCTCCCGTAGGTTTACCATGTTCATCTGTTTTCTGGACCCAAGTGGGCTTAGTAGCAAATAAAATGAGCCAAATTACGATTACGATTACAATAAACCATAAAAGCCAGATAACACCACCACCATAACCTCTGTGGTGATGGTCTTGGTCAGTACTCATATCATCTAAATTTGTTGTGTTAGACATTTTTGTTGTTGTATTTTATATATATATTTTTTTTTTGTATTTTTTTTTCAAAAATACAAAAAAAGTTTTTGATATCTTTTTAAGGATCCACTTTTTTATAAAATGTCAGGACGAAGAAGACCATATAGGACAGTCAAAGTTAAACAATCATTTGAAAAAAGAAAATCACCAATAGACAAAACACCGATTATAATCAATGGTAAACATGTAAAAAAAGATCAAATTGAAAGTATTAAACCCAAACCACCTAGAAGAAAATATATAAACTCAAAAAATACAAATAGTAAACAAAAAAAAGAAATAAAAAAAAAAAAAAAAAAAGAAGAAAAAAATGAAAAAAAACACAATGGAGAAGATAAAGAGAGTGTTCTAAAAGAAATAGATGGAAAAAAAAAGAAATATATTAAAAAAGAGCAAACGCATATTGAAAAAGAAGAAATAATTAGAAAAAAAAAAGATGAAGAGCAAATCAGGGAAGAAAAAGAAGAAAGGATTATAAACGAAAAAGATGAAGAACAAATCAGAGAAGAAGAACGGGTCATAAAAGAAAAAGAAGAACAAGATATAGAAAAAAGGATCAAAGTTAAAATGATTAAAAAAGAAAGGGACGAAGAAAGAGTTAGGAAAGAAAGGATTAAAAAAGAAGAGGATGAAGAAAGAGTTAGGAAAGAAAGAATTAAAAAAGAAGAAGATGAAGAAAGAGTTAGGAAAGAAAGAATTAAAAAAGAAGAAGATGAAGAAAGAGTTAGGGAAGATAGGATTAAAAAAGAAGAAGATGAAGAAAGAGTTAGGAAAGAAATGATTAAAAAAGAAGAAGATGAAGAAAGAGTTAGGAAAGAAAGGATTAAAAAAGAAGAAGATGAAGAAAGAGTTAGGAAAGAAAGGATTAAAAAAGAAGAAGATGAAGAAAGAGTTAGGGAAGATAGGATTAAAAAAGAAGAAGATGAAGAAAGAGTTAGGAAAGAAAGGATTAAAAAAGAAGAAGATGAAGAAAGAGTTAGGAAAGAAAAGGAGAAAGATATCAAAAGAGAAGAAGATATCAAAAGAGAAGAAGATATCAAAAGAGAAGAAGAAATAGAAAAAAAAGAAGAAAAGGAAAAAAAACAAGAAAAGTTAAAATTGGAGATAGAACAAAAAGAAAATGTAAAAATAGAACTTAAACTCGAAGAAGAACGTATCAATAAGGAATTACAAGAAAAAATCGAATCCAAAGAAAGGGAGAACGAAGAACGAAAAATTAAAATTGAAAAAATCAAAGAACAGCTTAGAGAATTAAATGGGGATGATCATTATGAAAGAAAAAGAAGTTACCAATCTAATGAAAGGAAATACAGGACTAGAAAAAGAAATAGACGAGTAAAAATGCAATATGAGAGAGAAGTTCCAATTTTCAAGAAAAAAGACTTTGATTTCCCACCAAAAAGAGAATTACCAACCATAAAGTTAAAAAAAAAGAAAAAAAAGACTAAAAAAGAAAAAATTCCAGATTATGACAATATGAGTATTACGGAAAGAGCTAAATATCGTTCAGAATTTGCAATTAAATTACAGGAATTGAAAACAAAATGGACTAAATATAAAATACCTGATTATAGCAGTGATGATCTCAAAATACAACATGCAGAATATTATTCGATGTGTAATCAACTTTTAAGAGTGGTAACTAATTCTCAGTATAAAAGCTTTCTAATTTTGATTTGGTTAGGTGTGGAATTGATAGGGACTAAAATAATAAAGGTTGATATTTCAGATTTTACCAATATTCAGAGAAATAATTTTGAAATGTATGATCACCTTATCAATGAAGTTAGTAAAAATGGATCATTTTCAATAGGAAAAGGATTATCCCCTTTCATTCAAATTTTATTGTTGACTGGTCTTAACATATTTATTACTATTTTGATAAAATGGATCTCTAGGATTGGTGGTAGTGGTGTTGTAGGGGTAGTTAATAATCTAATTTCTGGTACTTTATCACCTAGTGAAGTAGAAAAAGTAGAATCACCAATAAAAAGTCCACCAAAACCACCGGGCAATATGATAGAGACTGTTGCTAGCAATTTTAGTAATGTTGCTAATTTTTTCACCAAAATACCAACTTCGTCCACATCAGCTAATGGAGATCAAAATGAAAGTACAAAAAAACATACTAGAGGCCCCCGATTTCAGGATTAATTTTGAAAAATATAAAACATTAAAATGTATCTAAAAAACAGTGTCAAATGATTTTAATACAAAAGTTGAAAAAGTCTTACCACTCTGGCTCGACCTGCGAGTCGCCCATGGGGAAGCTAACAAATGTACATCATAAAATATATAAATAAAAAAACATTATATATTAGGTATTTAAAGTGTAATTCTGTAGTATTATCTACTATAAGTTTCATTTTATAGTAGATCAGACATCTTAAAACCATTGTGACTACACCTCATAAAGAATAAAGATTTGTATGTAAATGATTTACTCCCATACTCTCAGTTTAAGTGAAGTGTAAATAAATACTAAATAATATATAAAATATAATAAAGTGTATTATATACTTATAAATCATAAATAAAGTACTGTAACCAATTAAAATCTTTTTAATTTTAAAAAATTTATATAATCTATACTTAATAACACATTTCTATAACTGGGTGGATCATTTATTTTTTTTACTCCTTAAAAACACTGTATTCCAATTCGTATACTACTTTTATATTTTGAAGTAGAAAATATAAAAGTATCGAAAAGTAAAAACTATAAAAAAGTAAAACGTATATTTTGATTTGGAATAAAAAAATATAATAAAGTGTATTATATACATACACAATTACAAATGTTATTATAAATACTTAAAATCTTTTTATTTTTTAAAAACTTACATACCATAGCATTAATAACATTTTTAAATGACTATTTATATAATATATTTTTATTATATAGGACATTTCACTTTTTACCCACTTTACATTTACTAATTTCTAAAAATCTCGATAGTGGGTATATTTTTATTATCTAAAACTACTATTTTGTTGATAGATCGTTCAAATATAATGGGAACACAATATACTAATAACGACGATACTGAAATTTTAGTAACTCGCCTTTTTTCTATATAAATTTGATCATACAAAGTCGGAACATCTTTAGCATAAGACTCAAAAGGAACTCTAATTAAAAGTAGTTCTCCTTCAAAAATAATTTTATCTTTAAGTTGCTTCCATTCATCGAAAAGTTGTGACCCTTGACGTTTGTATTCCTCCCAAACTTCAATTGATTCGAAACCTGTACTTTTATCATCAAATAAAAAATCATCCAGATCCAAATCAGGTTTTATTTGATATTTAAGGAGAAAATGTTTTAATTTATTGATAACTTTATAATCAAACAATCCGTGGGGACATTTCTCCTTGGCAAGAGCATTAAAGTATATTAAAGACATAGTCAAAATGAATTTTATATAGTATCTATTTTTTTATATAGATACTATATAAAATTCATTTTGACTATTATATATGTGTATGTATATATATGTGTATAAAATTAATTTGACTATTATATATGTGTATCTATATAAAATTAATTTGACTATTATATATGTATATAAAATTACTATATGATAATAGTATCAGAGCCCATCAGAAGCTTCAGTACTTTTAAGAACGGTTCTCTATAATTGTATCCAGTCTTAACAGACATTTCACAGTAACCGTCGAACTTACTAGTTTTAATATCAGTAGCGTCAACCGTCGATACAAGATCACTTTTATTGCCACATAGAACTACTGGTACCGAAGTACACACACTTTTGAATTCAGATTTCCATTTGAGAGTGTTGGTAAGAGTCGACTTAGAACTGAAATCGAAAAACACCAAAGCAGCGTCACTATTGAGGTAGTAATCATTTAAAAATCCACCACCAAACTTTTTCTGACCAGCAATATCCCAGCAGTTGAAGAATACCTTTCCCTTATTGGTTTTAAAACCAATCACGTATATTTCGGTCGCCATAGTAGCAATATACTCATTCTCGAATATTGAAGTACGATGTTTTTGGGCAAATGCAGTCTTACCAGTGGCACCATCACCAATAATCGACAATTTAAATACGTTAGTAGAAGCCATGTTAATACTATATTTTATTTTATAGTATCAATTTTATCTTATTAATAGTATATAAAATGAATTTTATATACTTTGAATGTTTCAAATACACTTTTTTTCTACTTGACAGAATAAAGTAGGTTTAATGGGATAAGGTATACTTTTAACTACTATTAGTGGTATATTTCTATACCCAATTCTTATGTCATCCATTTTAACTACATAATAAGCTAACATAGTCTTATTATTGTATAATTCAAATAATACAAAATTCATATATGAATGTATCATTTTAAAGCTAAATTCGAAATTCCAAAGTGGAAACAAACCGTTATCAACTACTACTGTACTTTTTTGAACATTATAATCAGATTTATGACCAATAACAGTAATTTTAATATATGGACTAATAACATCTTTTTCGGTTTCTTTGGGTAAAAAACGACCTGAAAGCAACTTGATATTGAGAATAGAGATTCCACTAGGAATATTAGAATTGGAAATTAAATGTTTGGGTTTAAGTCTATATCCTATTTCTTTATTACTTCTGAACATAGAACGATTAATCCATTGCTCAACTTTATTATTTTGCCAATTAAGTGCCACTACCTGACATCCATAAGACCAACTTTTAATAGGGTTATAATTAGAGGAATCAACTCGTGTTCCTTTTGGATATATTCTGACCAAGTTGGTGGTGGTATACTTCTTTATAGATTTAATTTTGTTAGTTTGAGCATTTCCTATAATATCTTCTCCGTAAGAAATCATATTAGTTAGTTCTGCGTCTACTTTCTTAACAGTATCGAAATAAATAAGTTTAGCGAATTTAGAGTCAGTTTTCTGTGTTATTTTGCATTTTATTATTATTTTATTTTTTAATTGATCTGGAGATGGTAACACTTTGATTTTATTAACCGCAAACTGCGCTGCTCGAGGTATACCTTTTTGCCAATTAGCTGTGGGTTTTAACAACTTATCTCCAAATGTTTTAATCAATATTTTTGCCATTTTATTTTGATACTTATATGTACAATGATTTTCCAATGATAATATCAAAGGGTATGGCGATTTAAAGAATGCATACTTATTAATAACACGAATAACATCCACAAATGTCACTTTAGATGTTAATGTGTATCCATGATATATAATAGGAACTTTATTTTTAGTATCATCCCAACAATCTAATTCTACACATTTACAACCTTCACGAAGAACATGCTCATACTGATTAGTTGAACTTTTACCTATTAACTGATCACCTTCAAGATACGTATTATGGGAAGATGAAATATAATAATGAGATAAAGAGTGACTCATATCAGTTTTATGATTAATATTACCAATAGTATTTAGAGATCCTGTCATTAATTGATCAAATTGATAATGTGACATAAGTTGTTCAGTTCCAGCGTTTATACCTAAAGATAAACTCTTAAAATAGTAATTTTTAATAATATTTCTACACTGGTTTAAAGTTATTATATTTTTTTGTTTTCCAGTTAAAAAATGATACAATACTTGTTCTGATATTAAATTGTCAGTTATAAGCTCAAATAAGCATTTTATTTCGGGTCTAAATCTCATTTTTCTAATAAATATCATAATTTCATTAAAATCTAAAAATCCATCTCCATTGAGATCAGCTTGGGTAAACTTTGATTTGAGTTCATCTAAATCGGCTCTATAATTAGAATTAAAAAATAAGGTATGAACTTGTTTTAAATTTAATTTTTGTGAGGTTTTAGTTGGCCAAACTATTTTTATGAACTCGATGATTATTTTGTCATTTGATTCCATTTAGTTAGGAAAAATGAAATTCTTTTTATTATCGATTAAAAAAAAAGGAACATGGACTCTGATTTTCAAAGTCGCACTCCAGTTAGACCTGAAACAATAAAAAAAATAACAATAAAATCTCAACCAAACGATGTAATAGAGTCACCAGGTGATTTTGTATTATCTCGAGAAGAAGAACTTCTTAAAAAAATATTGGTATATGATGGTATATCTAATGATGTAATAGAAGGTTACAACGATGTAATTCAAAGTAAAATACCTGAAAGTATTAGATCAAGTAAAATACAAATTCTGACTTCTGCTCTTAAAGAATATTATGAGGAAAAGAAAATTTCGTATGCTGAGGGTAAGGAATTATTAAATGATTTTAAGCAAATTGGTAAAAAATATACTCCCACATTTAAGAGAGAGTTATTCTTGCGATTTTTAGATGTAAAAATGGATTCTCCAAAAGATTCGAATGGAAAAAAATTATATCCATATCACTTCAGAACTAGTCATAAATCTTATATGGCTACTATTAAGGTTAAGTTAGGACTAGAAGTAAAAGAGTTAAATGGAAAATCAATTATTATACCCCTAGATAAAATTGAAGGTAAGGATACTTATATTCCAATAGGAGATATACCCATATTGACTGGATCAGTTTTAGATAACATTGTAATTGGAAATATTAAAGGAAAAGATAAACAAAAATATGGAGAGGATCCTGAAGACCCAATGGCTCAATATATCATAACTGGTAATAATTATATTATATTTTTAAAGGATACATCTCGATTAAATAGAATTTTCTGTTTTTACGATAAAAACAACTTTGAAAAATGTGATATGACTAATTTTTCATATCATAATACCAAACCAGTTTCTCTTATAACTGATAATGTTGGGAGGATTTTTATCAACATTAATAATCTAAAGAAGCAAGTGAATGTTATTACTTTTGCTCGTTTGACTTTAGGTGTGACTTCAGAAGAGTTAATTAGACGGGTACGTTTATTTTCAAAGAAAAAATACTGGGTAAATGTACGCGATTTTCTAAATATAACTATTGAAAATGATCAAAGATTAGATCCAGTACAACACATATCACAAATTCAAGAAGATCCTATAGGTAATAATGTTGATAAAAAACTATTTAATGAAATTAAATTTAGACAATTATTTTTGGAATCATTTTATTCACACATCGATGTTAGGGGATATTCGGAATCTAAAGTTATTGATATGAAATTAAATCTACTTTCAATTCAAATAGCAAGAATATCTGAGTTTATTAATGGATTTAGAAAAGCTGATGATAGAGATGGATGGGTAAATAAATCTATTCTAAATTCTGCAGTTTCGATTATACAAATGTTTAATGGTGTTTGGAAAAAGCTTATTAGTAATGTGGAGGAAGGTATTAATCTGAGGATGTCAGGTAGAAGAATATATGAAGAAGAGGAAATATTATCATCAAACAACATGATTTACTATAAAGATATTTTACGAGAAGCAATTAGCAGATTCCGATCTACAAAGAAATCAGATTCTGATTTAGGAAAAAAATTCGAGAAGAATTTCCTCAATACTACTTGGGGTGTCGGCAACAAACAAGAAAATGGAAGAACAGAAATGATACAACAAGGAGAAAACGTTCTAACCAAATATTCTCTATCAACCAAAATTAACTCTCCTATAAGCGAAAAAGGTACCAATAATATTAAACTTAGAATTCCACGAGCAGATCAACTTGGATATGTAGGTATAGTAGAAACCCCTGAAAGTCAAAAATGTGGTTTAAGAAGAAATAAGGCTATTACATGCTGGATAAGTGTTGATAGAAGTGATACTATTGTAGAGATTGATATAAAATCATCATCAACATTTAAAGAAATAACAGTTGGTCTATCTATAGATACTGGATGTATGCTTAATGGTGTATTTTTAGGTTGGTGTGTCGGTTCTGTTGTTAAAAAATTAATCGTTAAAAAACGTAGAAATGAGATCTTGGCCAAGGATGTAAGTGCTGTTTATGATCCAGAAGATAATTTTCTGTATATTCATACTGATAGATCTAGATTAACACGTCCACTTTTGATTGTTGATTCCAAAAATAATTTAATAATTGATAAAAAAGGATTATGGGGTGCTAATTTCAAAACTTTACTTTCAGAAGGATGTATTGAATATGTTGACTCATGGGAACTTGATTTTGAAGATACTTATTTATCAGAATCAGTAGATCATATTTATAGACACCAAAGAGCCGTTAAACATGCTAAAGATAATGTAGATTACTTAGAAACCGAATATTTATCGAAAGGTGGTACTTTAAAAATAAAGAAAGAACAGAAATATTTTGCACAACAAGTTCAAAAATTAGAAAACAAGATTGAAATAATAAGAGCTGACCATGAACAATTTCTTAGTGAAATTGAAAATATAGAAACGCGAACTAGAAATGATATTAACAGAATAGAATTACTTAAAGAAGAATTAATAGTATTGGAAGAAGAAATTATAGAAAATCCATCAATGGAAGTTGAAAATGATCTTAAAAATATAAAAGATAAACTGTACAATTTATCCAAAAGTTTAACTGGTAGTGAAAATGTGATGGAAACTCCTGAGGATGTAGATAATATGACTGAGGACTATATAAATATCAATGAAAGTGAAAAACAGAGTATAATTAGAAATTTAGAGTATTCTAAAAATAAATTATTGTTATATAAAGACAAACTTATTAAATATAATCATTATAATGAAATCAATGAAGATGAATACATTGAAAAAATCGAAAATGAATTGAATGTGTTGGTATTTAAAGCTCTGGATGATTTATATAAAAGAGAAATAGATTTTGATATTATTTTCGAAGTAGTACTAAAAAACGCTAAAAATATAATCAATTCTATAAAAGAAATTTTAAATTCTAAACAGGATCAAGTAATATCTAAATTTAAAAAAGAGATAGTAAATCATTATTATCAAAAATTATCATTTAATTTAGGAAATTTTATTGATAAAAGTAAACAATTTAATAAGAAATTAAAGCAAATTAATTCAAAATTAACTACAAAAATAAAAAAAAATGGTAAACGTGATCTTATAAAAATAATAGCAAATCGGGGTCGTATTATAAATATATTTGAAAAAATAATAAGTACTTTAGAAGACAAAAAAGAGAAGTACATTTTCACCGAAACTGCTATTTTATCTGGAGAAGACCTTGATACTATCAAAGTTAACCTGAAAACAGCAAGAAATATATACACTCGACTAAGTAGCGTAAAATATTCTTACTGTGAAATTAGTCCCAATGCGCATTTAGGGGTTTCTGCTTCTACTCTACCAGCTTTTAATCACAATGAAGGTCCTAGGAATAGTTATGGGGCTTCAATGAATAAGCAATCTTTATCAAGTACATCAGCTTCAGATTTATTCAATTTCAGTGTATCTATGAAGAGATTGGCTTATGGACAACGTCCTATTTTTGAAACAATGACTAATAAAATAATAGGAATGAATGAGAATCCCAACGGAGAAAATGTTAAATTGGCAATTCTTGATATGGTTTATAACCGAGAAGATTCTATCATCATGTCACAAAAGGCTATCGATCAAGGATTATTTACAATGGTTGTTTCTAAATCGTATTCACTAGATTTAAAGAAAGAAAAAGAAGAGGGATCTAATATACGTTATCGTTTTGGAAAGCCACCTTATAGTAAAAAAGAAGGTAGAGTCTTTGATAATTTAGATGAGAATGGTATTGCAATGGTAGGGTCACAAATATCAGTTGGTGATGCTATTATTGGTAAATATGTTGAAAAATTAGACTCAAATGGAAAAATTATTGACACTCAAGATCATAGTTTATTTGCTCAAAAAGGACAAGATGGTACAGTTGATCGTGCTATTTTAACCCATGATCTTACATATAATTCTGTGTTAAGCTCATCTAAAGGTGGTAACATTGCCAGTGTTCGTATTAGAAAAGTTAGAATTCCTATTCCAGGCGATAAGTTTGCCACTCGGTCTGCCCAAAAATCAGTTATATCTATGATACTACCTGAAGTCGATTTACCCTTTACTCAGTTTGGAGATACACCTGATATAATTATGAATCCTCTAGCTATACCTAGTAGAATGACTGTAAATCAGCTTATTGAAACTCTCGCATCAAAACACGGTGTACTGAGGGGAACCAGAGTTAATGCGACAGGTTATAGAGATTATAAATATGACGAATTTGGTGAAACTTTAGCTGAATATGGATATAATAGAAATGCATTTGAAACCTTCTATGATGGACAAACTGGAGAGAAAATACAAGGGCAAGTGTTTTTCGGTCCTTGCTATTACCGAGCACTTAAACATAACATCATAGATAAAATACAATTTAGAAGTACAGGTATAATAGATCCTACCACTAGACAGCCACCTGGAGGGAGAGAAACGGGTGGTGGTCTTAGATTAGGAGAAATGGAAATAGATGCACTGATTGGACATGGTGCAGATTATGTTCTTCAAGAAAGAACGTGCAAATCCTCATCAGAATATTTTGGTATATGGTGTAAAAGTTGTGGAATAATAGCAGGTATTATAACCGAAAAAGGAAAGCCCATTTTTAAGTGTGGAAGATGTGGGTTGAGAGGATTCGAAGGTTTCGGTAAATCTAGAATCCCATTTACATTGAAAACATTTGGAGATTATATGGCAGGGACAGGTATTAACATGAGACTTAAATTCAAAGAATAAGCTGATTTCAAAGCTTTAGAGTAATATAAATATATATTAAATATATTTACTTAAATTAAGTTTTTTTCTTTATATATTTTATAACGTACATTTGCGAGCTTCCCCATGGGCGATCAGCAGGGTAGTACTAAATATGTCGTACTAATTAAAAAATAAATAATATAATTACGTTTTTCGTCAACTTTTTTTATTTTTAGTTAAGTGGAAAAGTAAACGACTTTTGGTAATACCCTATTTTTTATTTTAAAAACGTTTTTTCCAAAGGTAATAGTGGTTAATGATTTGGGTAATACATCTTTTTCTATTTTTTGATCAAAATCTACTCCAAATGTAAGAGTCGTTAGTGATGTAGGCAATACACCTTTTTCTATTTTTTTGTTAAACTTCCACCCAAACGTAAGAGTCGTTAATGATGCAGGTAATACACCTTTTTCTATTTTTTGATTAAAATTATAGTCAAATGTAAGAGTTGTTAGTGATGTGGGTAATACACCTTTTTCTATTTTTTGATTAAAATCTTGTTCAAATGTAAGAGTCGTTAGTGATTTCGGTAATATATCTTTTTCTATTTTTTGATTAAACTTCCACCCAAATGTAAGAGTCGTTAGTGATTTAGGTAACATATCTTTTTCTATTTTTTGATTAAACTTCCATCCAAACGTAAGAGTAATTAGTGATGCTGGTAATACCTCTTTTTCTATTTTTTGATCAAACTGTCCTCCAAATTCAAGAGTCGTTAGTGATGCGGGTAATACACCTTTTTCTATTTTTTGATTAAACTTATCTCCAAATGTAAGAGTCGTTAGTGATGTAGGTAACATATCTTTTTCTATTTTTTGATTAAACTCCCTTCCAAATTCAAGAGTCGTTAATGATTTGGGTAATACACCTTCTTCTATTTTTTGATTAAAATAGTATCCAAACTTAAGAGTCGTTAGTGATGTGGGTAATACACCTTTTTCTATTTTTTGATTAAAATAGTATCCAAACTTAAGAGTGGTTAATGATGTGGGTAATACACCTTCTTCTATTTTTTGATTAAAATTCCATCCAAATGTAAGAGTCGTTAGCGATGTGGGTAATAAATCTTTTTCTATTTTTTGGTTAAACTTTTCTCCAAATTTAAGAGTCGTTAGTGATTTTGGTAATACACCTTTTTCTATTTCTTGATTAAACTCCTGTCCGAATGTAAGAGTGATTAATGATGTAGGTAATACACCTTTTTCTATTTTTTGATTAAAATGCCCCTCAAATTCAAGAGTAGTTAATGATTTGGGTAATACACCTTTTTTTATTTTTTGATTAAAATGCCACTTAAATGTAAGAGTCGTTAGTGATGTAGGTAGCACACTTTTTTCTATTTTTTGATTAAAATGCCGCCCAAACTTAAGAGTCGTTAGTGATGCTGGTAATACATCTTTTTCTATTTTTTGATTAAAATACCGCCCAAACTTAAGAGTCGTTAGTAATGCTGGTAATACATCTTTTTCCATTTTTAGGTTAAAAAATTGTCCAAATTTAAGAGTTTTTAATGATGATGGTAATACATCTTTTTCTATTTTTTGATTAAAATTTATTCCAAATGTAAGAGTCGTTAGTGATATAGGTAATACACCTTTTTCTATTTTTTGATCAAACCCTTCTCCAAATTCAAGAGCAGTTAATGATGTAGGTAATACACCTTTTTCTATTTTTTGATCAAAATCAACTAATATCATGGAAGTAACATTTTTATATTTACTTGGTACTTTTGGATTCGTAGTTATAATATTACGTACGTAATAACGCAATCGTTTAGGTAATTTAGAATTATTTATATCATCATATTCTGAATAAAAATCTTTAATATATATTCCCCAAAAGTAATCCGTACATACTTTGTCTCTTAAAAATTTATTAATATTACACATTTTCTTTATTTCGTCTAGTGGGAGGTTAAATAACATTAATCTAACCATTTCTGGTGGTTGTTGTGATAAATAATCTATTTTTTTGGTAATTATATTTTTGATATTTGGTTCTATTTTCTTATATTTTCTTACAAGAGAAACTCGTCGAATTATAGTTTTAGATTTTGGGTTTTCTTCTTTAATTACTGATACTAATTTTCTAATATTTATTAGGGTTAAATCTACATTATGTATCTCATTTATTTTATATTTAGACCATGCTTGACCAATTTGTTTAATAGATAAACCTAAACCTTTAAATTTGGATTGGAATTGATTGTAAGTTAATCTTCCTTGCATTATGTTCAACTTTTTATATAAAAAATTTATATAAATGGAATTTATTTTATCAATCTTCCTAATTTAATTTTTTCAATTACATAACCACTAAAACTACTAGAATCCTTATTACAATCGTCTCTCTTACCAATATATGTATAATTATTATTAGAATTCATACTACTATGAACAAGTTCACCTACTCCCATATCTTTATTTGATTGTAAATGTGTTGAAATAATATTTTGTGCCGACTCGATTGAATTACACATAGATATCAAATCAAACCACGGATAACCATCACCATCTCCAAAAACTATAAATGTAGCGAAAGTATATTTAGAACATTTTAATTTTATTTTTAATTGTTCATTTCATATAATAAAGCGACATTAAGGCCTAATATATCACGGTATGTACTATAATCAATATTTTTACTCATATTTAAAAGTGTTATCTTTTTTTATTTGATCTATACTTTAGTATCTTTTTATATTAGACTGTTTTTCTTTAAAATATGAGAATAATTACTACTGAATCATTCTTGCCGTATAATTGTTTACTTGATATTTTCCAATATATTTTTGATTTTATATATTATAATTTTAATACCATTCTCTCCACCTATTTGATAAGCTTTAAATATGGTTTTAGTAACATTCATTATATCCATTTTAATTAGATCACGACCAGTAATATAAATAGATCTATTTCTTACAAAAGCTTTTTTAATATCTTTATGATGTTGAGGACTATATCTGTTGACATCTTTAATAAATTCTCTAATCATGTAATACACTTTTTCATTATTTCCATCTGCTTCTTCCAACATATCCTGTATCTCACCTTCCAAGTCATATCTTAAGGCCGAATTAATAACATTTCCATATAAAACTTCTGTTAAAGATATATTAACAGGTTTAAGTTGTTTTTGATAACCACACTGCCACAACTGATCTACATTTTTCTTAGAGGCCAAACCTAAATAATAACCATAGTCTATTTTTATAGGATTTATACTAGTAACAGACTCTTCATATTCTTCCATTAAGCGCATTTTTTCTCCCATATATACTTTTCCTTTTTTTATCTTTCTTTCTATTTCTAATTCCTTCAAATCTTCTACAATATATCCAAAACGTTCACCTGGTGATAAAAATCTACCTCTAGACTTTAAACATTCCAAAAATTTAGCCGAAGAATATGTATTATTTTTATAGTTGGATCCCATAGCCCTAAAAGTTACCAAATTTTTAGTATCGACCTTACTTTGAACCAGATTCAAAATCTTGTTAGATGAATTATTAAAAGCTTTAGTCAAAGCTTCTTCCCTCAAAACGCTATAAAGTAATTCTCGATAAAGTGCTTGATACCAGAAACAATTCTCACGACGAACTAAAACATTACCTCTAATTTCGAGCGCCATCGGGTCATTCTCTAAATCACGATACTGTGCGTATTTTGGATTTAATTTACCGTTAATATTTTTACGATCATCATACTTCCAGTATACATATTTTTTCTTAGTCATAGCTAACATTTTACCACCTTTTTCAAATTCAAATTTAATATGATTAGGATACAAATTACTGATTTCTTTAGCCAATCTATTACCAGTATCAATACACTTCTCGGCTGTATCTACTCCTGGTATTTTAAACATAATAGAGTCAGTATCACCATAAACAACGTTTCCACCTAATTCTTCTTCAACATATTTAGCTGAACGTTTAATATATTCTCTACCACATGCGGTTACACTCGCAGAAATAGGTTTCAATGATAATTTGCCCATTTTTTCGTCAATACCAGTCAATCCATATATAGAATTGGCACACGTTTTTAAAGCAATTTGTTTCTTATTTAGAATAGATTTGGTAATTGGATCTGATTCAGCTGCCATAAGTTTTTTGACTCTGCTACGATTACTCAGTAAATATTTCAAAAGATTGGGTAAAACTCCCTCTCTAATATGTTCTTTGACATATCTGTATTCTCTTCGAACACCACTCTTTTTTTCATTCCATATTATAGCATTATAATCACCCTCTTTGATTTCATCCCAGTCTTGATGCTCTATCAATGTACTGTAGCAAATATTATTAGCGAGAATGATACTAGGATATAAACTAGCAAAATCAATACACATCACGAATTTCCACAAACCAGCCTTAGAATCGAAAACATATCCACCTTCAAATTCTATGTTAGAATCCATTCTGATTTTATTCATAGTAATTCCAAACTTATGACATACATCATACACAATAGACACTCCTCGTATCTGTTGACCTCTATTTAGAACATTTTCTGGATTAATACCAACAATGTTACTAATTTCTTTAATAGTGGTAAAAAGACCAGTTTTTTCTAAAATTTCGTAAGTAATTGTGGTATCAACTGAATTATAAGTTACAATTTCGTTTAGACCTTTCATTGCTTCTTCAAAATCAGCATCTGTTTTTAAGTTAGGGTTTTGATCATTTAAATATCGCCCAAGTATATATTGATCATACTTAGCAAACATCTCCATATAAGGCAAATCATATTTACCGGTACCGAGAATAGCTTTTGCTGCATAATCTAAACCATTTTTACGTAATTTGTAACTAGCTCGGACATGAAAAATAACATCAATATCAATTCTGCCACCTAAAATAATCTGGTTAATAGATTTATGTCCATATCCTTTAGAAAACCAAGCGTCACCTTTCATAAATGGTTTTTGATGTTTTAAACGAGAAGCTCTAGGATTAATAACAACCCTCCTTTTTAATATTCTTTTCCATAAATAAGGATTATCAAAACCATATATATTGTACCCAGTAATTATTTCTGGATCAAATTCGGCAATTAAATCGAAAAAACCAGATAACAAATCTTTTTCGCTCGTAAAACATCTAATTTGTTCTCCTTTAGGGGCTGGTGCTTGCCCTAAAACTAAATTAACAATAGTACGTGTATTTTTAGGAGCCATATAACGTTGATACATACAACTGATTGAGAATATCTGATGTCCAATTAAATTACTGTTGGGCATCTGTTTAGTATCAGTAATACATTCAATATCAAATGTAAAAATACCTGGTTGACCGTCTAAAGCCCATTTATCATTTTCTTCTTCTGATGCTGCTACAATTGGTTCGGACACGATATGTTCGTTATCTATATATGATACTCGGTTTTTAGGAAGATTTACTTTAGCTCTAAACCATTGACAATATTTCACTTTTACTCTAGTCATATAACGTCTTACAATGTTAATACTAGTTTCTAAACAATCGTATTGCAATTTCTCGTTAGAATGAACCCCTCTCATCTTAATAGGATTCTTAAAATAATTAATAGTGTTATACTTTTGAGCATTATTATGAAAATATAGAGTCAATGTTGGATATGTTTTATTTCCTTTATATAAGCATAACATTCTCTTCCGCTCATATTTAAAAGCTACAGGATAACATTTCGAAAGATTTCTAGTACTTCGGCTAGTTTTGATTCTAAATGATATATAATCTATTACTTTTTTATAAACTAACTCGTTAGACCAGTTTATAAGGTCACCATTATACTTTTCAGGTAGTTTCAAAATAAATGAACATACTTGATTTTCTATTCTAAGTAAATGAGGTACCGATTTTCGGTCTAAACACCACGCGTATATTTTGTCAGGGAGTTCGGAATCGATTTCCTCTTTTCTGATCTCCCAATTATAGCAATATACCTCTAGTGGTGTACTCATTGTGTGTTTTTTTAAATATATAAAAATATATATATGTAATTCGTTTTTCAGAAAGTGAATTTTTAATACGACTAAAAATAATATTTGCCCTAAATGAATTTGCTTTAAAGGTTACCTTACAAAAAAAAACATCACATATTACATATTACAATAACAATGGCCGACAACTTAGAAACATATATTATAGATGGCATAAAAAATATGTTTCTTATGCCCATGATCAAGTATTTAAAAGAGAGTAAGGGGGTCGATTTGAATGAAGAAGATATTAAATCTATATACGGGTCTAATCTTAATTTTATTGGAATGAATGGATTGTCATCAAACAATTCGAGTCGATCTTCTTCTCCTAGAGTTAAACAAAAGAAAAAACCAATCGATACTAATGATTTATGTGTGTATATACACAAAAAAAGGGCTAAAACTGGAAAAAGATGCATTAAAGTGGCTAAAGTACATGGTTATTGTACTCAGCATAAAAATACAATTGAAGGAAAAGAACATATTGAAAAAATGGAACAAAAAAATGATAGAGAACAAATAAAACCTCCAAACTATGTCGAACCGAAGGTAAATACACCGAAGGTAAATACACCGAAGGTAAATACACCGAAGGTAAATACACCGAAGGTAAATACACCGAAGGTAAATACACCGAAGGTAAATACACCGAAGGTAAATACACC
>SDBT01000808.1_pt1 | contig 51652 bp, 67 predicted proteins | sample 2277101 | NCBI WGS metagenome assembly SDBT01 (sample SAMN10404973, study PRJNA504765) | marine sediment metagenome | isolation source: marine sediment core GS10_PC15, 103 cmbsf | place: Arctic Ocean: Southern Knipovich Ridge | collected 2010
CTTCAAACCCTTCTTTTTAGGTATCGGCTTACGATTGCGATCAAGTTGTTCACTAGCTAGCCAACTTGCGGCACGCTGTTCCATAATTTCAAGATTTTGAATAAGCTCCGGCGGCGCCTTGCTAAAGTCAATCTTTCCATCTTCATCGGTATATCTCTCGTCAACTGTTCGTAAGATTGCAAACATTGCGCCAACATCCCCAGGAAGTCTTTGTTCTTTTTCGTTTGGCTGCACACCAAGCTGCTCTGCTAAGCCTATAAAACCGGCCTGCTCTTCGGCAGCCGGGTCTTGTTGCTGCTGATCTCCCATACCAAAGATTCTAGCGCTAGAATCAATTAACTCTTGTTGTTGTAAAGCCTCAGCAGCTTCGTCAGCTTCGTCAGGCTCACTCATTGCAGTTACGAGATTAGCTTTAATCTGTCCAATCTCTGTTTCATTTCTGAGTCTTAATTCTTTTGTTTTAGGATCTCTAATCTCTTCAGTTGCGATGCCCATCATGAACTTGTTTATTTCTTGCTTCTGCTCATAATCCCATTGCGATTGAATGCCTTCCGGAGTATTCTTATACTCAGTGAGTTCAACTTCCCTGCCGTCAGGGTTTCTGGTATTTAATCCACCACTCTCAGATTTCCATGTATCACCTACTCTCTTGCCCTCCGGGAACTTTTCCGGCGCGGCTGGAACTGCCGATTTTTCAATCCCAAACTCCTTTTGATCCAATTGCCTCAGTATAGTCGCTTGCTCTTCTGAATTATAATCCTCATTCGATTTGACTCGCTGGCGTGAGTTATTGATTTGCGCCAGCTCCTGGCGTGCTGTTTCGGTATATTCGTAATTGAATCCCTGTTCTTTTAGTCTTTGCTCGTACTCCGCTTGCTGTATTGCATCATCAGACTTCTGGCCAGCGGCTTGCTTGTTGTAATAAGCTTGTTGCGCAGCAAGATCATACTTTTGCTGCGCTAGGTTAGTTTGACCGCCACGTCCGCCTCCACCGCCACCGCTACCCCTCTGGGCCCGAAGAGCGGCGGCTGCTGCCTCCGCTCGGATACGCATAGCAGTTTGCGCCATCGCCGGAAGGCCGGGCGACACCTGCGCCCCATATTCAATTCTAATAGGCATTTTTTCTCCAAGTGCTTAAAGGCTATAATTTTTCCAGTTGGTGCCTCCGGTTTGGCGTAGCGACGAGGCAGAGCGTAAAGCTCGCTCCTGCCCTCCAGCCGTACCAAGTAACTGGGCCAATGCAGTGTAAGACCCTAAATCAGGCGCTGCATCCGTCCGTCTTTCAATAATCCCAAGTTTAGTTTGTTGCATCGTGTCCGCCAACCGATCAAGAGCTTCGTTCTTCTTGCGGCCAAAGCCTCCACGGATCGTACTAGCACCAGACGTGTTTGCGAGTCCAAGACCGGCAAGGTTCTGCATTGCCATGGATTGCTGATTTGCGAAGTCAGAAGTAACATCTTTCGCCCGCTGGCCAGTGGTGGCATCCGCAATGCTTAGAAGTTGTTGATACCTAGCTTCGTTGGCCTCGTTCGCTTCTTTTTGCTTAGCGTAATAAGATGCAATAGCTTCTTGTATTGCCCTTGAATCCATCGCGAAGCCGGCGCCTCCAGCAGCAACGCCGCCTCCTCCACCGCTACTACTCCCGCCGCGGGCCGGATCAGGACGTCTAGGCGGCAAACCAGGCGACCCCCAGCTGTCATAATAATTGCTTGCTGCACCCTCAGCCCTTCCTTGGGGAAACTGTGGCTGTGCTTGCGGATTACCTGGAATAACTCTCGTGAAAGTATTCCCACCACTCGGAGCCAATCCACCTAGCGTACCGGGACTCCTGGCGAAACTGCCTAAGCCGCTGGCACCTGCCTGGGCTGCACCACTAGTAAGACGAGACACACCGCCCGTATATGCATTTATCCCCCTTTGAGCCGCTGAGCCTAGCTTCTGAGCGACACCCGCCGCACCGCCACTGAAGAACCTGCCAAGCGAAGCCAGACCTTTGTTTTTTATCGTTGCCATTTCATTTTCTCCTTTAGTAATTAGTAATAGTTGCGCCAGACCAAAGTCCCAAAACATTTGCTAACAATAATTCCACCTGACCTGAATCATATTTAGTTGTTTCAACGAAAGAACTATTAGGCGGAACTGAACCAGAACCAGAAGCATTCATTTCGCTTAGTAGCACATCATCAGAACCGTTAAGTTGTACTCTTGTCGAAATATTCACCGTAAGAGATCCAAGAGATTGAGTTGAATCACTGGATGTAAGAATGTAATATTCGTGTGTCGAATCGAAAGAATCCTTCGGTATGGTTAAGGTCAATTTCCTATTTGGAATATCCTGAGTCCATACAATTCCGTCAGGAAGTGTTCCAGAATTAGAAGCTGCGTGCTCATGAAATGTTTCGTTGCCATTATCAACACGCCAGTTTCGGCTCCAGTATCCGACGCTATTTCCGCCAATGGATATCCCAAGAGCCACTGACACGCCAGCGTACCAAGTACCTACCGCACCGGCTTCAACATAAGAATCAATAGTAGCTTCCGCAATGAAGCTTAGCTTTTCGACAATTTCTATCGTATCGCTATTACTGACCGGCCCGCTAAAGCTTCCATTATTCATTGTTCCGCTAGCCTCTACCGTTAGTAACTTTGGAGGTTCTTCAATATCGCTTGCTATTAGCGACGGCGTAAATGTCCACGTAGAATAATAGAATCCGCTAATGTAGGTCCATCCAGTTGAATCCGTATCAATCGGAAGCTCATCAACGATAGCAATCCAATCTATGTCAACGTCAGGAGCTATCGTGCCAAGCTCTGAAGCTCCAGCACCCTCTTGATACATTTTAACACGTACAGTAATCTCTTCCCCGATACTTACATCGTCGGGAGTCGGTGGCGACACAAAACTTATCCCATACGCTGGCGTGTAACCAGGCGGCAAAGGGCCAGGGAAGGGCCAAGCGGGAGGCCAGTCCTCGGGAACTTCTGGATCTTCTACTACTTCTTCAGGTAATGCTGTGTATGCGCCAGTCACTGATTTAGCCCTTGCTGTTAAGTGTAAAAGTCTGGTGCGTTCTGTTTAGTACCGATATTCATGGATTGATAGTGAACATCCATCTCATGCACAAAGGGATCTGGTGTTGCACCTGTCATATTGTTGGCATTAAAAAACAACTCTACTAATATCAAACCATCCGGTTCAAGATCGTCGCTGTCTATTTGGGACGCGGAAGGACTAGATGCTGAAATCTGAACTTCTGAAACAATGTGCTGATACTGTACTGCCGAAGCCGTACCCGCAATGGTTCCTGTTTTATTTGCGCCAAAAGGTGACTGATTGTGCCCCTTTGCGTAAGTCAGTTCATATCCGAACGTGACTGTTCCGCCCGTAACAGATGCCGATATATGACTCCAGTGAACATGAAGGAGAATATCGCTGCCGGGGACATAATCATGTGGAATATGATAAGTGAATTCTGCCTTATCGTTTACTGCGAATTGGTACTCTTCTATGTTGCCCTTGTATATGGCAAAGGTTGGTCTGCCTGCACCTGTTGCTTTGACAACAACAGCACCTGTCAAATCACGCCACGGGAAAGTGGGGGTTGCAGCGTCAACCTTAATTCCATTACCTGAAGCCTTATCCAAAACGATAAACTCCGCATCACTAAGTACAATATCATCCCCAAAAGAGATCGCACCAGTATCGCTCGTTATTACAGCCCCATTGATATTGATGTTATCAACTTGGAGATTATCACAACCAACCAACCCAACAACAGTTAGTCCATTGATATTGATAGTTGCCCGAGTGGTTCCAGCGTAGATATTACCTGGAGTTAGACCTGTATTGCAAATGAATCTGATCCCAGTTGAACCAGTGAGAGCGATTACGTTTGCATCCGTGGCCCTCGCACGGTAAGTCTCAGAAACTTGATAGTGACACCCAGCTTGGATCATTCCACTATTAGAAGATATCGAGCCAAGAAACATCCCATAAGACTGACTGGGTGCTCTGATATGCAATGCTGAATAATACTTGCCGGCTGTAAATAGACCCGCCACTTCAAATACAGAATTAGCGTATACAGTTGATCCGGAACCAACGCTCATCTTCCCTGAAGTTGACAAGTTCTCGTCTCCAAAACTAATCGCGCCAGAGACGCTTGTAATGGAACCAACGGTAATTACCATGTCAGCAGCAGCGCCGACTGTAACTACACCTGTTGTCGTAAATCCACCCGCAATTAGAGTCTGGTCTGTAGTCGCGCCCCGATCAGAGACAGTGTCAAGTGTATCAGACTCCTCTGTTAAGTATGTAGAGGTATCTACCGAGAGTGTTCCATCCGCCCCTGAAGTTTTCACGAAACCATTTGTCGTGAGAGTCCCTAACTTAACTGCCGTAAGTGAGCCACCCGTTAAACTGGCTGTGCCATCAGTAAGACTTGTTACGGTAGTCGCCCCAGCACCAAGGGTTCCTGTCGTGATAAAATTGTTACTACCCAAATCGACATTAGCAAAGATTTGACATTCACCTGCTCCAGTTGTTTCTATTTTGATATGCCCTCCTTGTTCATTCTTCCAATGTAAATCATCATCACCTGAAGAAGAATTACCAAGAAATCCAGCCCTTCCACCGCCTGAATCTTTCCACTCAATATAACCAATTGAAGCAGCCCCTGAACTATTACTATCTTGGAAAACAAGAATTGGCGTAGGGCTAAAAATTATTGCTTTTCCTCCAGTTATCGTGCCTGTCGTCGTAAGATTCTCGTCTCCGAAAGAAATAGCGCCTGTATCGCTCGTAATTACAGCGCCATTGATCGTAATGTTGTCAACAGTAAGCAACGTCAAGCCATTCAGATCCGTAGTCCACGTAGGAATTACGCCAACACCAGCAGAAACGAGTACTTGATTAACAGTCCCTTGCGAGAATTCAGTATATGATTTTACTGTGACATCAGAATCCTTAACAATCAAACTACCAACAACAGCAATCACATCTACGGATATTGTGCCATCTTCCAACGTAGTCACATCGGAATCTAGTCTTTGAAATGCGCTACGGACTTCAGACTCGCTATCTGTATTCGGAATTCTCCTCGCATTTCCCATTACAATTGTCTCCTCCTGCCGGCTTGCTTAACGACAGTAGTAACTTGCTCGAAGGCCCATTTTCTACCTGAAGTTCCAGTAATCAACATGGCATAAGCCTGACCTCTGCAGGCTGGATACTCTGCATCATTCTGGCCTGCTGACCAAGTTCCTGTATCTTGCGTAGTTGCGGTTAGACATGATTCAAACGTACTACCAGGCTTGAGCGCCCAAGTTACATCACTGCTACCTATCGCCAGCACAGCATCCATAACTTTAATTGAACCCTCCAGCATGTCAGATGACAAGCCAATCGGGCCTATTAGTATGCTTGTAGCAAAAATTGTGCCGCAATCCGTCTCTGACAGCCCGCTATTTCTCCGTAAGGTTCCGTCCCTGCCTCCGAGTATTACCCCATCATCCTCAACTGCGAATCCTTGTAACTGACATGTTGCTGTTGGTTCGTAACCAGGCGGAAGCGATAATGGCCAAAACGTCTTTGTCTTCCAATCTATCCACCAATGGCTTCTTGAATTAGCAGATGTTGACGTTAGGTATATGTGAATTCCTCTGTTGTGAATATCATATTCCATTGAAATAACAACAGACACTGGATCTAAATTTTTGAATTCTTGAGGAAGTCTATCACCAGAAAAGGCAATAGGATCTGTTGTTCCGCCTGGAGCTAAAACATAAACTCCATCAAGAGAGAGAAAAATCAGTTCCCCCTCTGGCCCGCGACACCATGCCTTTGGGCCAATGATGCCAATAGTCTGACTTACGTTACCAAGACTGCCACCATACGCCGGGTCGCCCTTTAACCGCCACATGTTATTACGGCACGCCATAATAAGATAATCGTCATTATGTGCAACGAGGGCCGTGAGTGGATCTCCAGGGACCCCAGCCGCGCTAGACGTACCCAGGACGGCCCTCTGGGCATCCTCTTGCGAGAAGTCGAAGTCTAACGGTGCACTTTGCCTTGACGCGAACCAGGCGTGAGGAGCTATCTCTTGACCTCCTAAGAAGATCCTTCCTAAATATCGCTCAATCAGCGGACAACCTGACGGCACTTGCCCTGTTGTTGCTGTCCACTGATTGAGCGTATCGGCCTCTGGGTCGTAGATTTTTGGCGCTCTCTCGATGCGATATGTGCAATTTCCCGTTCCCGCAGAAGACGCCAAAGTAATTGACCCAGCAGCGATAGAGGAAATCTTATAGGTTCCATCTGTTACTGTCCCTGTCCCATTAGTTATAACTACAACATCATCATCGGCACTGATACTGAATGTAGTCCAATCGTGGTCGTCACCGACATCATCTAAATCTGTACCTGCAACGTCTCCATCCGTTCCTGTAACTCTGGCGCCGCTGTAATCAGCAATGTATAGCTTTTGGCCCATCTGAGCAGTACACAAAGTGACATCGCTTCTCACGGAAAGATCAGATACTACAACTTGCTCCTGCCCGTACAATTCTTCTTGCCAAATATCCCCGCCAGCAGATGCAATCAGCTTTGACCTTAGCGTATTACTGGCACCGTGATACTGAACGCGGTACACCCAGGCTAGATTTAACCCACCAGCTTCTGTGCATTCAAGGGCAAACCCCGTTCCTCTTTCAGTAGCCGAATGCGTATCTATTATTTGGCTATTCAGAAGAGTTACACCGTTCCAAAACACCGAGACGAAGTCGCCGCTGATATTAACCGAAAACCAACCGGGTTCTGCTCGGCCAAGCGATCCGCTTGCGAGTGGTGTTGTTGTTGGAATTCCACCAGTATACGACACAAGACTTCCGCTGTACGCTCCAGCAACGCCAGTCATGATTAGTTCAATTACAATTCCTTCATCCGTGTAATCTGGTGTAGTATCGTCCATTCTGGCATAAATCCGATACTTGCCATGGTGCTCTCCATTCCATGGAACGATAAACAATTCCACCTCGTAAACTTCAGTAATGTCTATTGGAATGGTCTCATGCGTAACCGCAGCATCCGCAACGCTGTCATCAATGCTGGCCAATGACCCCGAGAGGATATTCGGCACATCCGAAGACCAAGTTGCCAGAGTCCAAGCGGCACTCATTTCCGTACCGCTGAACGTATCCGAGATAGAAGTAAATCCGTCTGTCGGCAGAAGGATCATGGGCGAAAGAAATCGAACACTAGCGCCAAGACTATCACGGTGAGACTCAATAAGACCAGGCCGGCTACCGCCTCTGTACCTGCCAGTGATAAGACCCTCTGGCCTTACGTTATTACAGTCGGTGGTAGTGTACGGCTTTTGCTGCCTGTATGCGCCGCTTCGGTCAAGTCCCCCTAAAGGAAACATGATGTTTTGTCTTTTACTCTTCGCCATTACTATTCCTTACGCTGATATAAAAAACCCGACGACCATTTTGATGATCGCCGGGAGTATTTATCACGACGAAGGTCCTACCGATAGCTCGGAATACGAACCGATACCGCTTCGATCTTAGTAGTACCCGCAGTACTTCCACCGGTATCGTTTCGCTGGGCGGAAATATGGACATTTAGAACACTGCCGGCTACTAACACATCACCGGCGGCATCATTGTCAATAGAGAAATCGTGATTCGTAGCGGCAACGACAGCCTTAATGTCAATCGGAGCCGTCGTACACAAGTCCGTAGCGTCGAGAATACCACCCTTAATGAGTTTCGCTACGACATCAAGATTGCTCGTGGCATTAGCAACATCCGTCACGTAAGCACTAATACGAACCTGAAGATCATTGCCAGCCACATAATCGACAGGCACGATAAAGTCAAACGATGTATGCTCTGTAGCATCAGTGTTATTTGTCGATGTTCCCAGTACTGCTGCGCCGGCGGCATCGCCAAGACCTAAAGCGCCGCCGTCGCCCGCGGGGGAATCCGGCAAGGCATCTTTCATTGCGGCATTCTGTCGCAAATCGGTCAATGCAATTGAGTACTCTTTCGTAATTGTTACAAGAGTAACTGCGCCGGTGGCGTCCATAGTGACGTGGTTAGACAGAACAGCCTTCAGGTTATTGGCAGCAGTACCGTCAACACCGAGAATAATAGCGCCGGCGGCAAGACCCTCAATCATTGAGTCCTCGACCGCTCCCGTTTGAATGGTTACTAGTCCAGCACTTGTTAAAGCAACATCGCCAGAAATAGCCACCTCTTCGTAACTGTCACCATCAGCAACTAGTATCTTACCTGCTGTATACGCAACTGCGCCAACGTCTGCCAAGTCGTCAATATTTGTAGCAGATGGCAACGCAAGAGCAACAAACGAAGACGAAGAAAGCGAACCTTCATTCACATAAAATGAAGTACCCGCACTTCCATCTACCTTCTGGAAAATACATCCGGTTTGATAACCAGTAGACGTATCAGCAGGCTTGGTCGTTCCGGCGACTTGTAGCTTACCATCGGCTTGCGGATTTTCGCGACTGTGTCGCATGAGTGATTGAAGTCTTCCGAGCATTTCTATTCTCCAGTGAGTTTCATTTTCGATTAGTTAATTACGAAGCGGGAAATACGATAGGTCCAGTTACGACAGAGACAACATTGCCAGTCTGGTAAGACGCTTGACCGCCTGCTCCAGATGCGATGATGTTGATTTGCCCGCGGGCAAGCTCTTCGCTTACAGTAAACGAATCCCCTACTCTGCGAAGAGCAAGGCCCTCATCCACAACGGCCGCAGTATTGAATCCGAAATGAATCGTTTGCGAAGCATCCGTCATCTGAAAAGTAACGCTATCACGATAGCGACTCTTGGCCAGCGCCTCTGCGCTTGCGCTTGTACCGGTAACTTCTCCTTGTGCCATGTTGTACTCCAGTTTTAGTACGGGTTTCCGTCGTATGTAAAATCGTAGATAGATCCTGTATACCCACGCCTGAATATCCTTCCGTGCTTATTCCTGTGGCCCATATTTCCATAAGAGCCAGTTCTTTTGCGATCTCTTGCGATGTTGTCAACTAGCATCGACTCGAATAGTCCGTTATGAATACCCACCTCATCCATGACTTCTGTCTCAGCCACAGCCAAGCATGATTGCTTGTATAACTCAGACATTTGCATCCCACCAAGCGGGTAAGGAAACGAACCTGACAACACAGAAGCATACGCTTCAAATTGATAATTCAAGGTCTTATCAGAATCAAGCGTTGGATAGAAAAGAACCTCCTGTCTCTGTCCTCCAGACCCGTCAGATTCCTTATACCTAGTTGCAAACAAGCGAGCGTAGCCAGTCTCACTGTACTGATTACGTTTTCTTATGATTGTAGCAACTGGCGCTTGCTTAATCGCTCTGCGATGCTGATCGGCCTCGTAATGAAACTCACCAATCATTCTTCCGAATTCATCCGGAAGATCGAAGACGTAATTACCATCCGTCACATCCAACGTAGTCCAAGGTCTAAGCCAAGTCCATTCGTACCCTGAATGATTATTCGATGCCGGCGGATAGTAAACACGACGAATACCAGATTGAATAATCGACTCGATTTTAGTCGTCTGAGAAGCCGACCACCCTGACGAACTGAAATTCAAGAATACGCCGACTGCGATCTTTAGCTCCGGGAACCCCAAAGTCAAACTCGATTCAGCCACAACATCCTCCAAAAAAGCGGCCAGCTAGCCGGCGGAAGAGAAACGCCGACTTTGCTGGCCTTGGCCCCATACGCACTAGCATCCTATGCCTTGCTGCATGGGGCTTGATTCGGTTAGTTTTCAGTAACCGCATACAAGCTTTGCACGTCCCACGTGCCTCCAGTACTGAGGCTGTTCCATTCCAGGATGATGTAATCCAGAATAGTCTCCATTACGAAATTCGCACAAGCAACTTGCCTGGCAAGTTTCAATCCGGCGCTAGCGGGAGTAACAGTAACTGCTTGGGAACTCAAAGACGATCTGCAAACAAATCCCTTTTTCTGACCGGCCTTCGTTCCATCGGCCAATGCAAAAGTCTTTGCGCCAGTAGCGGTAGATCCACCAAAGTAAGACACACCGCCAACCATGAAGACCTTAGCCTCGGCCTCGGCACCGGCGTAGTCGGTGATGTTCTCGACAAGACCAGATTGCTCACCATCTTCAAGCAAAACCATACACAAGCTTCCGGTACTGGCCGTTACGGTCTGGAGTGGAATAGCGGAACCCTTGCCAGGGAACCCAGTAACCGTCCAATAGCCGGCAGCAACTACTCCTGCGCCTGCTTGACAAGTAATACGACCAACGCCGACAACAGTATCTATGAGCGTCCAAACGTTACAAGTGCTGCCAGGAAGAAAGATCTCAATGAACTGGCCACCGGAATTAGCGGAATACGGCCGCGCGGCAACACCAGCGAAATACGGAGCATTCAGAATCGTCGGAACTTCGACGTGATTCGTTCGTCGAGCATCGTAATCGGCAGCAGTTCCGTAGTCCCAATTATAACAAACGCCTTGACCTTCCTTTAGGGCGACGGTTCCACTAAACCAGACGAACGCAGAGAAGGTTTGGCTTTTCTTAATATGAGCATCTATAGCGAAACTTGTCATGATACATTTTCCTAAGAGAGAGTTGGTTAAGTTGTTGCAAAAAGAAAAATACCTAACCGAGAACTGAATCCCGGTTAGGGTAAATACACTATGCCGGGTCGTAAAAAACCGCCTGGCGCCGCAAGTTTGTGCAAATCATATTGAGCGAGGCGTCCAAATCAACACGACGGACTAAATGCTTACCGGGCACCATGTAAGGTTTGGTAAGATTATTCTCCCACCCAGCCATGACGCCAATCGCAAGCCACTTCCAATCTAGCATGTAGACAGGATTCTCGGAATCATCATCCAAGAACGGAACGTAGACAATAGGAGTAGACTTAAACAGAGTCTTGCCTTCCTTACTGGCAAGATCATTCCCGAGGTTCATATTCTGATCCTCAAGAATTTCTTCCATGATTCCAAGAACTGCATCGTTCGTGTATATGCCGTTACTCATTCCGCCAAGAACAGGTTGAGCATGAGACACAGGCGAACGGAACTGAATCTTACGATGCGCCCGGCGCATCGAGCGAATCAGGTCAGGCTTAGTGATTTCCTCGTAATCGTTCGACCAATTAGCCCAACGAGTATAAGTAGACGAGTCAATATTAGCTCGACCAGAAGAAAAGTTTGCGTGATTTTCTCCGTTAAAACCCTCAGACGTATTCCGAAGGAGCCAATACTTGAGGCCAAACGGAGTCTTTTCATCGCCGGAATTCGGAACTCCCCAGAGGAATTCTTCTACAAGCTCAAATAGAGAACCCATCATTGCAACGTATCTAGTCTTTACTAGATCAACAATAGAGGTTCCGCCACGCTGGAAATCGGGCTCCCGTTGATCGTAAAGGTAATTTGCATTCACATGACGCACAGGCACAGTGCCACTGATCATTGTATCAGTGAGCGCGGTCCCATCCGTCTCGAACAAACCAACGGCCTTAGCGCTATGGTTATGATCGACCTGAGCCTTAAAAGACCACGGGTGTCCACCGCTGAATACCTTCTTACGTTTCTTCCACATTTCACGAACAGCAACGAAATCCGCAAGATCATGCTGCAAATCCAGAAACGAACCTTTTTGAATGAAATTTTGCTGAGTGCAAAGCACAGCATCATCAATATCAGCAAATTGAATTGTCGCCATCTTACTTCTCCGTATTTACGCGGCTGTTCGCAGCGAATGAACTTACCTATTTTTTGAAAAACTTCTTTTCAATCATACTAGCAAGATCAGCTTCAGACGATTCAGCCGTTTTTGGTGTTCCTACGTTTTCGGAGCCCGCGCGATTGATATGTTGCGTAGCTCGCTTTCTGAGACGATCAGAAAGTTGTTTTTCTTTTTCTCCGCTCATTTCATCTTGAAGAACGAACTTCGCTGCTTGATCAAAAAGCACATCCAGCGGCGGAACTTCACGGCCAGTACTAGAATAACCGGCGGCCATCAAGGAGATGTGGTCGGCGATTTCTTCTCTTTTCGCATATTGCGAACTTCCTCGATCAAGGCTACCGTGCGAACCTTTACCGAGGGTTTTTTCGTAATCATTTCCAAGCCCAGTGACTTTACCGTCAAACCAAGCTGTAATTTCACGTTCGTTCTGAGCAGCTTGATTCGCTTGAGACGCTTGCGTTTCTTGCACAATCTGCTCAAGAACTTTTTGTTGCTCTTGAATTGCACCCTTCATTTTCTTGAAAGATGCAATTACCTCTGGTTCATATTGTTCTGGATCGAGATCCGGCAGATCGCTAAGAAGCAATTCCTTTTTAACGTTCTCTTTTTCTGCTACTCCAACTGGAGTTTTCTCATTGATAATCTGAACAGCCTTAATAAGCGTCTGTTCATTACCAAATGAATTTGCCTCCGCAACCGTAAACCCAGACCGGATAGCTAACTCTAAAGCCCCTTCGCCTATTACAGGAGCTTCAGGAGATCTCGAAGGTGTTTGAGATCCTTCAGACTCTCCTTCCTTTCCTGCTCCGACTTCCCTAATAATACCCCCACTTTCGTCTTTATGAATTTCTCCAGTAATTTCTTCGTCGTCTTTTTGTCTGCTCTCGTCATCTTCATTGGATTCGTCCTTATCGGACTCAGTAGCATCTGGATCATCACTAAAAACAGCAGTTTCTACTTTAGTTTCTTCTTCAGGCTCCTCGAAGCCTTTGTCATCCTCAATAGACTGGTCAACTGCCGCTTCAATTTCAGACACTAGCTCTTTTTCAACTGTCATGGTTTTCTTTTTCTCTTCTAGGTCTTCGTACACGTCTTAACAAAAGCTTGCTTTATCGTAGATTCCGCGGCAGGCCAATGCTCTCTTCCGGTGCGCGTGGGAGGTATATACGCAATCACCGTTCACTGTCACTTCAGTGGGCACTCCCGCCTCCTTAAAATGATCCCTAAGCTCCTGGGCCTGGTTCGCATTGACTCCGCTAGCAAAGCATGTGAGAGGCCAGCCTGCCCTTGCTGGCCTACCTACTTGCTCTGCTTGAAAATCTCTCTTGTATACGGCCGGACGACCTTGGCTGATTATCACCACTTCGCTTGGGGCATCTCCCATTTTGAAGAATCGTTCAAATACGTGGCCATCGTCGTTTGAATAGCAGTATTCCGGCATTCTATTCTCTTCTCTTCTTTTTTGCACTTTTCTAATTATACTATATCCATGAAATACTGGGGTACGATCCTATCTACCGAAAGAATCTTGCTGTGCCTGTTGTGGATTACCGCCAGAAAGAACCTGCTGAAGCACCTGTGAATTACCTTGCGGGGAAGAACCAGGAATACTTCGCCTAATATTTTCGGTAGTAGTATTACCTTTACCAGCCCGAGGTGGAGCACCCGACATTTTATCGGGACTCTGATCGTTCCATTTGATAATCTCAGCAAGCTCTTCAAAATCAGAATATTTAGCGACAATACGCATGAGTTCCACCATATCAAGCCTACCGCCCTCTGCTTGGATCATCGGCATAAACGGAGCAACATACCGTTGCATGATGAGATCTAGCTTCTGAAGCTTTAACTGCGGAGAATCATCCTGTAGCGAGTAAACATCAATCTTCATATCAAACAGATTAAAATCCCCCGCTTTCGCTTCAGCATTCCAGGCAACTGGAATAGTCATATCAGTACCTGGAATTTTTTTGTTAATGACTTTTTCGCTAAGTGGATCATGCCATTCGTACCAAGCAAGAGACTTAAACACCTCCTCAGTGACATCCTTTACGGCCTCTGTCATATCTTGCATCTGTGCATTTGCAGCCTCAGACAATAACTTGTCTTGACCAACAGTTTGCGTTTGCGCAGCCAAGCCGCCGACACTATCCATATTGCCAGCAAAATATCCAAATACGTCTTTCAGGACAAGCCAAAAAGCAAGTGTTGGTTGAGACACGCCGCCGGCCGTAAGAGTCTTCGGCTCTGCTCCATGATATGGAATCCCGTCTCCATCTGAAGCGCCCTGGAAATTTATAATATCCGTCTCATCGGTCGAACCAAAACCAAGAACAGTCTTCTGGTCATCAGCTTGATTCCCCAATTTTATGTACAGCATATTTGCAAGCTCATGCAAATCGCGCCATATCGGAACCGGGGCGAGAGGCATAAGATTCCCAGGCACTTCGGTAAAGCCAAGCTTATGATATGGCCCACGCTCTGGACCCTCCCACTCGAAATCTTGCAACTTCAATTTTTCAGTTACCGCATAAGTAACCATAACACGTTCATTAGGAATAAAAACATCACGAAGCTTAATTCTCTTCTCGTACTCTTCCGCGTTACTATCGCTTCCGATTATATTAGCACGAGTATCGCCATGATCTCCGACAAGTTGATTGTCATCAGCGTGAAGTTTATCCCTTGCATTTTTTGGTATTTTAGCAATGTCCATGAACTTGTCAAACGGAAGCCAATAAGTATTCCCTATGTACTGAATAAGATCCATTCTCTTCGCTGACATATCCAAAATAATATCATCAAGAGTAACGATATCAACGAATGGCTCTCCAAATTCAAAACCAAGCGCTTCCCCTGTCGTGTGCAGGCCAACTTTAATGAAGCCGGCAGAAAATAGGGCTTCCATTACCATTCTTTTGAGCGTCTTAGCAAGACCGATTGTTTCGGGGATTTCGTTGACTGCCATTTGGAACGTCGCAGCAGTGGGCTTCACCTCGGAATACTTTGTAGTTATCATGCAACGAGGATTTCGAGGCGACAGGATTCGCAGAAAAATATCAGTCGCAAGCTTCAGGAAGTTGACTGGAGTTTTAAGATCTGAAGTCCCCACGCCATAATGATTGCCTGTAAATTGTCGTATCGATTCGATTCTCTCCTCCTTTGGCTTAATCAACTGGGTCATTGACCAATCAATTGATTTAAGAAGATTATCAAATTTCGTTGCCGAGATAACTGCCATACTACCAGCCCTTTCCTAATATCTTGTGAGGTTTCTTTTTGTCTTTCTTTTTTTGGTCTATTCGCCACTGAAGCGATCCATAAGGAGCTTCCGGGGCATCAGGCTCTTTTGTTCCTTTGCCGTATCCATCAATGCATTTCCATGCAAGGGCGTCAGCGATAACCCTATCACCATGAGAAGCGCCAGCGCCTGAGGGGTCGGACTTATTTTTTGCTCTTGAGTGCTCGACTCCACCGTTTGGTCCGTAGACATATTCAAGTGTCTCCTCAAGTGATATTCTCGATTTATTCGCGCAAATCTCGGACTCAATTGCATCACGGTAATTGCCAAGCAAAAGAAGCTTTCCTTCCTTTGTGGGAGCCCACCCTGGAATTAAGGTAGCCTTATTCGCAAGCGTTGTGTCTTGAGAGCGCAGATAAATCCTATTATATCCTAACTCTAAAACTCTGGCCCCAAACTGCCTACCTGGACCATTCTGCTCCCACACGAGTTTGGCATATCCCAGCCATTTAGCTAACGCAACAGCGTGATACGCTAAGGATTCTGGCCTGATATACGGATCAGCAAGTTCTGCAATCTTCTCGTGTGTAATTGTATCCCACACACAAATTGCCGAATTAGACGAACCTGTTCCGGCTGAAACGTCAATCCCAATAACAACTGGATGCGCACCAACGTTTGAATCACTCATTCTGAGAATACTAAACGTAGTCTTTTCCTTTCGCTTATAATCGTTGGGTGGATTGCCATTCTTATCCAGCCGAAACCACAAGCGAAGCTTTCCTTCTTTATCTTCTCTGAACTTTTCTGGTTCCGCATTATTCAATGAATCGAATATGAGATCGCCCACCACGAGAGGTTCTGTCGCGTGATCCCTGATAGCGTTTTGGACAGCGGAAGCAGAAAAGAACTGATGACCCGATCCGAGGTAGTCTATGTCGATCTCTTGCGCAATCTCGCGTGCGTTGGTTGCTCTCTCACACTCACGATCATACCAAACGCTGCGAAGTTTTCCGTCTAGGATCGGCTTATAATCGTCAGGGAACCCTTTTTTATCTAGGACGTTAAGGCAGCCATCATCACCGGACATATAGAGTCCGATATTTTTAAGTGGGTGCGACGACCAATGGAGGCGCAGCTTTCGTATGTTAGTTTGCCGCACGTCGTAGAATGCGTTCCCTGTACCGCAAGGCGTCGAATTAAAGATCCTGCAATTCGTAGCATCCCTTGTGGCCCTAAGAACTCCATCTCCTTGTTCAACTGCTGCGAACTCGTCAAGAAGAATGACAGTTCTTCGATCTCCTCGGGCAACATTTTGGTTAGTTGATTCCCCATCGCAAACAGATCCTGTTTCTGGATTATAGATATGAAGTCGACGCCGATGCTCTGACTCTCTGTAGCCTTTTGGCTTCATCCAATTCGGAAGATTCCGAAGGATATAATCCCACTTCCACATTAAAGCCTTTGGGTTCTCAGTATCATCAACGTAAGCCTCTACGCGAGACACGAGAAGGATTGAAATCTTCTTCCTGCTGAATAACCATAACCAAAAAAGAACGAGGATGCAAATCCAACTCGCACCCATATCTCGACTCTTCTCAATCAGCACATCTTCTTTATTGATCGAGTTGGCCAGCAGAAGTACGGCCTCCTCTTGGAAGTCGTAAAGAATCATCGGGATACGAGAAAATGGTTCCCGTCGTGGATCGTATGTCCAACAGAACGTATTGATAAAAAAGATTGGATCTTTCCGGCAGCCGTCCAGAATATACTTTGCAAACTTCCTGTCTGTACGAACGCGAGCGTAGATCTTCTTCCTGAACTCAAGATTCTCTTTGAGATCCGTTGGAACGCGAAAGGCAAGTTTTGTCTTTACAAAGGCCACGGATTTCCGTTCACTGCTGCTTGGATAACTAACATGCCATCCAACATGCCGAGGTTGTGAAGATCTGATTCTTCTCCAGCTACAAGTTTTTGTTGCTCGGTAAGATTATAAATCAATCTTTCAACCTCTTTGAGATCATCTGGCGTCGGTATACTTTCGACATGATTTTGCAACCAGTATTGATGATCTCTATCTTGTTTGGGCCATGCAAACTTTTCTTCAATTGTCATCGTTCTCATTCTCCTAGTATGGGATGATTGCATTTTCGAGGAGAAAAATCCTGAACATTCTCTCCCCAATATCTAGGTACAGTCTCTTTCTGTCATACCTAGCGTGTATGCAAAGTTTCAATAGTTCATTGACTTTATTTTTGAGTTCTTCAATTCCCATTCTCTTCTTCCTCGTTTAGGGTTTCTAGCATCTCATCAATCTCGCTAATTGATTTAGTTGCTTGCTTTCTGTCATCCTCTTCGATCTCATCTTGGCAAGTAGACTTAGCTTCTACTTGCCCGACCTTCTGAAGAAAATCCTTTGGATCTTGAATGGCCTGTTGATAGAGATAGTACGCAGCATCGTTCGGACACGTCTCTAGCTTCTCCTTAGTACGCATAAACTTACCGGCCGCTTCGATTGCCCATCGCAAGTTCTCGCGATACGATTGCTTTATGTTATCGCTTGGAATCGACAAGGATTCAGGACCTTTACTAAACCCCGAAACGCCATACTGAGTAAGATCGTAATCGGCAATGATTACTGAAAGACAATCGAATGCGAGTGAAGCATTTACAACAGCCTGACGACGACCGACTTTCTTTTCGTCTTTCCATTCAACAATAAGACGACGCCATTCATCGTAATCCGGCCTCTCCTTTTTGGGGCCTCGCATGCGACTCCAGAGGAGAGTTTTTACCCTCTGCTCGAACCCCTGGAAGCCGGCTTTGATTTGCTTAGCCATTCTTATTGATCTCAGAGCAAGCGTTAATGAGAGCGATAAAGACACCATCCAAAAGATGGACTTGATCAGGCAGATCCCCGTAGGGACAGATAGCCGGATGCGTCTTCTTATCGCCGTCAGTGACGGCGTCTAGAGTCCATCCAGCCGCAGTCATATCACTTACCCAAGACTCGTGCCGCATCATCGGAGTGATACCGTCAGGCCCCTTAAAGGCTGCAACCTTGGACCGCCAACCTAACTTCAGCGTGGCCTCAAGTCGATCCCACCCGAGAATTTCCTGTCCCATACTAGATCGAATAGCGCGGTCTGCTTCGTGGGTCAGGCGAGAAATCTGTTCAATTTTCATCGGTTCTCTCTTCTGTTAGTCTAAAAAAAATCCTAATGCCAAGGATTACTCGACATTAGAATTATAACAGATACCGAAAACAATGGGGTCTACTTTCTGATCTCCACACCTATAATGCGAACATCAATACCAGCCCTTCTTAGCTGATCCATTGCGTCATAAATCTCCCTAGTCATAGGCTTAGATATAATCCCTAGCGGATTCGGCTGCTCTTGGTATTTAGCCTTAATGCAATCCACAACTTCCAGATCAGTCATCCAGAATAAAATACAATTCGTTAATGGCTCCCCATCTTTAGTGAAAATCGGTTCGCCACGCCAGAATAGCTCACTTTTTGGATTGTGTCCGCTTTGCTCGCGAAATCTCTTAACTGAATTGATGCTTATGTTTCTCATCTTAGTTCTCCTGACCTGGTATCTGGGTTGGCGGCGCAGGGAAACTTTGAACCTCAAGAGCCGGCTCTTGAGGTTCCGGTTCTGGAGCATTGATCCGGCTGAGATCCAGGAGTGGTTGAAAATCATGGTCTTTAACCGCTTCTCTCATTTGCTCTACAGTAGGCGGTACAGTTCCAGTTGAGTCCTTAAAGCCAGGGAACTTCTCCTCGGCCATTGGAGCCTGCGCAGAAACCTCCGGAGGCTCTATAGGTGTTTGGACTGCCGTGGGCATTGAAACGGCGGGAGGAGGCATTACAGACAGAGGAACCAATGGTTGTGAAGGTCGAGTGGTAAGATTCGGTACTATCACAGGCGGCGCTGCCTCCTGCTGGCTAAGTGGGTTGTCGTATCCGATCGGAACTCCCTGGAGGGTAACGTCAGGCGGCAGTGTTAGGGGCAGCGGTTCCGCTTGTGTTAATGAGATAGGTTGCTCTGGAGGGGCCGACGCTACTGGGAGGCTATAACTGATCCTGTCTTTTGCCGCTTTTTCTTCAATCGCTAGTTTAGCTGCTTCTTGGAAGAATGATTGCTTAATGAAGTCACGTCTCCGCATAGGGCGTGAAAGTCCTAGTTGCTCCAAATCGGGCCATTGAAGATTTTTTTTCTTCATCATACGTACCGCGGCTGCATAGCAATTATCACACAACCCTCTTGAACGAGGCTTAGTGTGGCATTTTTCCGTAAGGCATTTGTTGTGATTCTTAAGTTTAGGCGAGGGCAGGCAAATGCCGGCTTCCTCGTACTGCTTCCATGTAGCTTGGCCGGCTTGGACCTGCTTAGTGATAACCGATAGGTGCTCAGTACAAACTCCAAGAGCTTGCTGAGGCTTCAGGCAATTAGGAACCCTACAAATGTCCATTTGAATCTCCTCTAGAGGTGGGTAAAAGTGACTCGACAACTCAATACTGTTATACTATCATGGAATCAGGTCTCTTGCAATAGGGAAATTTCAAAGAAATGTATCGTACCGTGACGCCTGACATATCGTACCTCAACACTTAACCTATTGTTGCCATAGGCACAGACCTGTTTTTTAGGGTGTTAGTCCATTTTGAAAAAAAAGTCGAAAATAACAAGTTGATACCTAACTCTATAGTTTATAAGGGTTTATGTATTCTATATATACTATATATATATATTATATTTATATAAAAAAGAAGAGGGCTACTTATTTTTCCTTAGTTACTACGTATACAGCAGTAGCAACTGTACTATGTTTAATCATCACCAAGAAGAGTATAGGGGTAAAGCGCCAGTTATGAAATTGTAACTGATTACACATTTCCATAAGTCCTTACTGGCCAAGAGGTTAAGGCGAGAAAATAACAGTTTCTTTCGCCTTTGGAATTGACTAACACACATAAAAACATGCCTGGGCGCTAAATAAAAACGTTTTTGTGGTAGGAAACGAGCTTTTGACGATTGATTGCGCTGGAAATTTCTCATCATATTTTTTGTTGTCAGATTTCTCATTTTCGTATTTTTCGTATTTCTCATTCACACCGGACGTGGGTTAAGTATAAGGTACCGGCGAAAATCAAGGGGGAGGGTGATTCCGGTTCTGGAGCGATTGGGGCCCCTATAATCGTTACTATCGTTACAACCACACCTTAGCCTCATGACGTCACGTTATAGGGCCATGGTGGCGCAGTTCCTCATCCTTGTCATGCACCCCTCATGCACCTAGATGAGTCATTATACCCCTCTGCTAAGGGAGATAGCCTGCCATTATGGTAGGTTCGCGCTACTATACCCCATAGTAGTAAGAAAATAGCTTGCCAACGACACCTGTCGTCAACTACAGTCTTACCTATCTTACCCATCTTACTCAGACTACCCATCTTACCAACTCAACCTTATAATCCGTATAATCCTTATAGTTGTACGACAATCCGACATTCTTTCAGATTTCTCAAAGAATCTTCCAAACCGTCCTTTACACGCCAAACAATCGGACTATGCTTCAGATAGTCAAGCATAATCACCCCGCAACCGCAAGGAACCAAGCCATGAGCGCAATCGAACCCGAACAACTTAACTCCATGATATGCCGCTTCTTAGCCTTGACGACCGATGAGCCGCGACAGGCTATCGTCGACCAACTTGGCACTAACATTTGGAACCACGTGCAATTCGCTTGTACGCTTACAGCGTACCATCACACCGAAACCCTGCCGGTATATCTCAGGATGATCGAACATCTCAAGATCCAAGGAACCAAGCCATGAACGCCACTAACATTGCCGCGACTGCCATCGGAGCGCTTGTCACCTACTTCGTCCTGATCCCCGCCGCCCAAGTCATCATGCACTTGGCCAGCCTACTCGAGTCCATCTGATTTCCGTTTCACTTCACCACAAGGGAGAATTGACAATGAGCCGAATTCCTATTAATTTTCGGTTACCGCCAGAGAACATGAGTCACGACAACGATCCTATCGCCGTAACGGCCAATCTGCGCGATCTTGTGCGGGTATTCGTGGATGGCGTGTACCATCACGGCCAAGCCCAATCCAAGAGAGAAGCAAAGGCAGTAAACGATTGCTTCCAGATTCTCTTGGGTCGCAAGCCAACTCCCAACGAAGAAAAGAGAATCTCTCCCTGGTAACCGCCGAAACGCCCTTCGGGGCGTCTGCCCGGATGGTATCCGGGTACTGATGAGGCAACCTAATCGAGTCTATCTGAAAGAGGTGATGCTATGACCACTAGGATAATCTCCGTCACATCCGATCTACTAGAGGTATGTAAGACCGCTGTGGCTGATGCTGCAAGAGCCGTCAATCCATCGGCGCGACTGCCGAATTATGAACAAATGGTATCTGCTATCGCCAAAACTGAACTTGCCATTACCACCGTAAAAAAGAGAGAATAAAAACATGGACAGCAACCAAACCAAAATCGTTCGGATCGAGGTAGATGGCAAAATCATGCGTCAAATGACTCTCCAGCAGCCCGTTACGCTTGCTGAAGCTTGGAAGCTACCCGAAGTGGTTGCTCTTGGACCGGCCCGTAGTGCGCGACTAGGGCCAGATGGGATCGTGTACGTTCGTATAGATCTAAAATCCTTCAAAGCATGGAGGAAGCTTTTGGTTGAACTGTTGAACTAGTTGGTAAACACGAACCGCCGCCCTTCGGGGCGTCCACTCGCTTTCACCCCATCACTTGAACGAGGAAACGAGAACATGAACGAAATACATAAGATGTTAAAGCGAAGAGAAGCTACGGCTGCTCGTAAAGTTTGGGTCGATGCTTGCACAATTTGGAGTAATGCTCGCAAGGCTTTTAATGATGCTCGCAGGACCTACGATGATGCTTGCAGGATTTACGATGCCTCCGAGGAGAAGAGAACATGAGTCACGACAACGATCCTATCGCCGTAACGGCCAATCTGCGCGATCTTGTGCGGGTATTCGTGGATGGCGTGTACTATACCCAATCCAAGAAACAAGCAAAGGCAATCGACGATTGCTTCCGACTTTTCCTCGGTCGCGGCCCAACTCCGGAGGAGATTGAAGCAATCACGCTTTGGTAAACACGAACCGCCGCCCTTCGGGGCGTCCATTCGCTTTCACCCCATCACTTGAACGAGGAAACGAGAATTATGAAGGTTTATGACATTGTGCAAGTCAACGACGGATCGTGGTCAATGGCAATCGTAAACGGCCGCAAGAAACACATAGTCGGAGATTCCCTGTGGGACCGCAGATTTCGTGTGTTAGCAAAGGATGGTGAGTACCCTACTGCGGATCACGGCTTCGGCTCCGAAAAAGTTCCCCGCAATAACATCATGCTGATTGACGTAAATGATTTTGATTTTATTCTGTTTTCACATCAATCGTTCTGCCGAGTTATAGAGCCACAGGCGACAAGCAAGACCCTTGAGTCGGCCATTGAAGTAGAGGCAGCCGCTCGTACAATTCGAGAGATTGCTCACAAAATATCAAATGACGCTCGCAATCAACTCTCTTTCGCATGTGAGGTTCATCGGGCTTCCGTCAAGACTCTTGGTGATATTCGCAAGACTCTTGACGTATCCTAAGCCGAAACGCCCTTCGGGGCGTCTGCCCGGATGGTATCCGGGTACTGATGAGGCAACCTAATCGAGTCTATCTAAGGTGACAACATGAACGCACGAGACAAAGCCTACCAAGTCTACGTTGAAAAGCGTGGAGAATGGGCAGAAGCCAAGGATGACAAAATCAACAAGGAAAATTCTGCCAGAGACGCCTTCCAGAAATGCAACCGTGCTCTAAAGGCCAAGCGCATTGCCTGGGAGGATTATCACAAAGCCGAGAATGACCACGAACCGCGCCAGTGACCGTACAACGACCCAAAAGAGGTGATGCGATGAGTTTCATGCAACCGCAAATCGTCTACCGTGCTTTCCAGATCATCGAGAATACCAATGATGGCACAATCGTAACTCCTAACGATTGCACGGAGTATCCCGGGGCCGATGAGGCCGCTAAGGCTTACGATGTAAAGTTCTCGGATGTGTCAATCGTATTCAAGTGGGGCGCAAGGTTGTCCGCCGGAGGGTTCCTGGACTCCACGGAATGGATCATATTCGATACGGCGAAAGAGGCTGCCGAGCATCTACTGGAGGAGTTCGAGGATAGCTTGGACGATGACGAAATACAATCCCTAAAAGGAGTGACGCGATGAGAAAAGTCGAATACGGTCCGGTTACTATTGAAATGCCAGATAACGGGATAACTGCCGTGGGGCGCAATCTGATTCGGATGAAACTCTTGCAATGGAATTTCAAACCATTGCCGTGTAATTGGGTCTGGGAATGGCAAGTGATGGGTAAGGGTGAATACGTAGGGGCTTTCCCGAAGCGAGTAGGCAAGTACTACTATCAGGAACACAAACGCAAGCTGTTGCCAGTGCAGTTATCAGAAATCGGAAACCTTGCATCGCAGCACATCCCTAGGGCTTTGACGTATTACGCCACGATCCAAGCCAGTTTTAACTGGGAGCGAGGCCAGTTTAGCGACCCCGATTCATGCTACTGGACGTGCCACAAATCGGCTAAGAACATGATTTTAGAGGAGGGTGGGTTTACTCTCAAAATCTATAAAGACGACTTACGATCAAATGAGCGTGGGTTTGCTAGATGCTGGATTATTCCTTATGGGGACCAATTTATCGTAGCGAATGGGTACGGCCTTTCGACGCTAGCGATGACGCGCATTTTTGCGCGACTAATGGATGATGCGTACTACCATAAAATCGGCCTAACTAACAATGGCAACAACGAAGGGGATTTATGGATAAATGGGCAAGGAATGGCGTACCTTGTCGGTGAGCAATTTGAAGTAATCAAAGTCTCTAGCATTGATTTGAAAATAGACGGAATCGATATAGCAGAATGCTACTATTGCGGAGACACAGTCGGGCCAATAGATAGGGTAGAGTATCACGATCCCGGGGGCGATTCGTGTTGCGAATTGTGTTACAGTGAAAAGGTTACATATTGTTTTTCGTGTAGCAAGGATGTATACACCAGAGAAGCAAGCTTTGACCCTGACGAAGGAATGATTTGCAATTCGTGTTATAACAAAAAAGTAGTGACTTGCGACCATTGCGAAATAGACCGGTGGGCCGATGGCGAATCGTGCAGTTGTGAAGGGTCGCAAGCATGTGTCAAAAAGGTAAACGCATGAAAAAATACATTGCGAAGCCCAAGCACACCAGTAAGGCGCTTAAAAAGAAGCGCAAGAGGGCAAGGTTTCTATCTTGCCCTGATGAGTGGAGCGCGTTACGTCAAAGATGCCTCGCGTCAATTGCGTCGTTCCAGAATGACGCCCCCCGGATCGAGACTCCAGTCGGCCCGTATTTCTTTAATGATAACGGATCGGACGTTTTGGCTGTCGCTCATCTTGACACTATCCAGAATGATCGACATTTCGGGTGCCTCAAGGATGAGCCAAACCGCGTTTACAATTGCCAACTAGACGATAGGCTAGGAGCTTGGATTATCTTAGACCTCCTGCCTTCAATGGGCATCAAGACTGATATTCTTCTGACGACAGGCGAAGAAAGGGGAATGTCAACCGCCTCCTCCTTTGACGCACCGAAGGAATACAACTGGATTGTAGAGTTCGACCGATCGGGAACCGATGTTGTTACGTATGACATGGAATCCGAGGAGTGGTGCGCTGCGCTAAGAAAAGGAAACAAAATCGGCTATGGGAGTTATAGTGATATAGCCGAATTGAAATGCCTGAGAGTCTGCGCCGTGAATTGGGGAATTGGGTATTACCATGGACACTATCTCAAAAGCTATTTCAATGTGTCAGAATTAGTTAGCGCAATGGAAAGATTCTACCGATTCTTTAGCGATAACTTGAACGTCCATTATCCGATGGACGTTAGCGCCGCTTTCAAGTCAGGTAGATTTGATGATGAAAAATTCTGGGAGAATTACTACAACGAACAAGCCCGCGAATGTATAATATGGGAGGAAGAGCAAGAGCGCAAGTACGCATATGGCGTAGATAACGATTCTGTTTATAGTTAAAATATCTGGACCTAGCAAAAGGCGACCCATCGGGATGCATCCGTCCAGAGTGCGCCCTAGTGGCTTTCCTGATACTCAAACCAATAAGAAGGGAGCGGCAATGGAAAAGGGCATAGACTACGGCAACGGAAAAGTAAACATCGACCTCACAACAGGCATACGGTTTGGGGTCATCTCGTCAAGTGACTTACTGCAAACATGGACCGACGAATCGGAAGCATACTACGGCGACCCTACTTGCCCGAAGTGTGGCGAAGTGGCAAATACCATTGATCTCGCAATGGAGAATTACGAAAAACTTCCCGGATGGGAAATCAATGGAATCGGATATGTTTGCCACGATTGCAAGTATGCGTTTAATTCTGAAGAGGCTTACGGCGATGAACCAATTAGTTGGACGCTTAACGTAGAAGAATACGAGGCAGAGCAAGGCGACGATGGGAATATTTTCGTTACAAAATCCCCCTATTATACGCTGGCGGCATTTTGTAGTCCGTGCGCGCCGGGTGCATGTCATCTTCGGAGCCCCATCGGTATTGGATTAAAAGCGTATTGCTTCGGACACGATTGGTTCGATGACAACATAGCACCGTACCCGATTTTTTGCGTTGACGACAATTCCTATGTAGCACCAGGAAAGAAAAAGGAAAATGACAATGGATAAAGACCCTAACGATATGTCCTTTAAGGAGCATGCAATTGCATGGTGGATAGAGAAGGGATACATTATCCCATTACCCGATTCCCCCGAGTGGGAAGAGATGTATGCCGAGTGGGTTGATTTCGCTTTTAAGGACATGTAAGGAGAAGTGACAATGAAGCTTGATGAATTCACAACCGCGTATATCGAATGCATGTTGTGGTCAACGAATGATGAATCGACACCAGAGGGCGGTGTTCCGTTGGACGAAAACTACGACATTAAAGACATAGACGATAACAGCTTAAGGAACATTATCGTTGATTGTGAAGCTTTTCAGAGGAAGCACGCCGACAGCATTTCCTGCGGCCCGGAGAATCTTCTTTATACTTTATTACGCTCAGTAAAAGCCCAAGCGGGGCATGATTTCTGGCTAACGCGTAACGGACATGGAGCAGGGTTTTGGGATGGAGGCTGGGAAAGGGAAGTGGGCGAACGCATGTCTAAGACATGCGAAAAAATGGGCGAAGTTACTCCATGCGTTGGCGTTAATGGCAAGATTTACACCTAATAAGGAGAAGCGACAATGACCATAGCACGAAAGCATTTTGACTCACTAGCCGAGATTGTTAGAAATTTTGACTATTACTTTGAACCTACCGTATTGAGACATAAACTGAAACAGGAACTAGCATCGTGGTGCGAAGGTCATAGTCCGAATTTCAAACGCTCTGCTTTTTTTGACGAATGCGAGCCGAGGGAGGATGGGAGCTAATGACGCAACCAGTATCCTTTGAGAAACGCTTCCGTGGCCGACGCGCAGAAATGGCAGCAATCGGATACTACCCGAAAGAGGGTGAGTATGGTGATCAATCTTTCGTTAGCAATAGCGGGGAGCGGATCGACGCGGAAGATGTCCTAATGGCGGATTGGCAAGGCTGGTCAACAATTCTACAAAAAGCAAAGGCGAACACATGACAAAAACGACAAATGAAGTGGCAGTTATTACATGGATCAAGAGTTTCAAACTAGGGGAAACGAGGAAGATCCCAAAGAATGTCCTGTTTAATGACATTCTAAGCGAAGGACTTCGGCGATGGGGATACAATTTCGTATGGAATAGAAAAGAGGATAAGGTAACGCGAGTATGCCCAACGTGCCACCGATGACATTTAGCGAGATTAGCGCGCGTGGTTACTTCAGTTTACAGCCGGAAGGCTTTCTAATGCAAAAAGTCTCTGTGATCCACTTCCTTCCGGTTTCTGTGAATTGCAAGTATCGCGCGATGCCACTAAGTCAGAATCAGAAAGTTTTTCCGCGAAAAAGATTTGTATGATAGTTCTGAACGTGATACAATTGAGTAGTCACTTTCGTTTTTTTTGTTTTTTGCTACCTTTTGAAAGAGGAAGAGAGAGTTATGGGAAAAGCTTACGACGTTCCGCAAACACCGCCAGCAGGACTACACCCTCCTATCGATCCTGCCATATGTCAGCCAATCACTGAATTCGTCGACGGAGTTCCTGTCAATCCGACTACTGGCCGGCCAATGGTGCAACCGGGGTCAACTGATGCTGATCCATCGTGGACGCAACAACTTCAAATGCCGGGACAACCGGGCGTAGCGCCAGAGTTGGTTTCGCCGGTTCCTATTGCTGGGACCGTAGCTTTGGCTCAGGCTGTTGATGTTCCGCGAAAGCCAATGGTTGCTCCGGCCCCGGGAATGGCAGTTGCATCTCCGAATCCGACAACTACGCCAGGTATGGCCCAGCCTAATGAACAGATGGTCGGGCGTGGCATAAGGGAAACTTCATCGCCTCCTACTACTCCGGTGCTTCCTGCGATCCCTGCCGCGCCGCCAGTTACAACAGGAAAATGCATTACGGAAGGATGCAAGAGTAAAACCAAGGATCGCGGCATGTGTGCCAGGTGCCTGAAGGATACTATCGAGTACATGAAAGCAGACCCGAATGTCACTTGGGAGTTCCTGGAGGCAAATGGGCTTGCTTTACCTTCGAGTAGCGCAAGCTCGGGGAACAAGTTTCTTACTGGACTCACAGCCAAGCTTAATCGGCTCCATAACCCATGTGACGGAAAAAGCAACTAGTGTCAAGCAACCGGCATTTATGGGTGATGAGACGGTCCAGGAGCGTAAGAAGAGAAAGAAGAGGGCGGTGAACCTCCTGAAAGACTGCGACTACACACCTAGCGCAGCCTCAAATCTTGCCGAACATTTACTCTTCCTGAAGTATCAGCCGTTTCTTTGTCAAAATCAAGTTATCACTGCAATCACCAGGATCATCAAAGGGAAATAACATGGAAACTACTATGGGACCTACTGCTGTTTTCAAGGGTGGCTCGATGAACGGCACCGAGATTACCTACCAAGAATGTTATCAGCCGGAGGATGGAGAAACAACGATTATCAACATGCATCAACTAAATATGCACGGATACGACTGTGCCCCGAAAGAAGTTTACATATTCGCTTTGGAACTAAACTCTTGGGTCTATGATCACCAAAGCGAAGTCGTTGAAACCGACGGAGAGTAACCCCCCATTGGTGTTGCCGTAATAAAGGCTCTAGGATGCGATCTAACGTCCTAGAGCCTTTGACGTGTTCTGAGTCACGCAACACTCCAAGAGGCCGTGAGGCGCTGCGTGGTGGACACGAATCTAGTCAAAAAGGGGATCTGTAGTGATTATGTGCGAACAAGTAGTGATTTTCACTCTACGGGAGCCTAATCCGATTAACATCACAATCGACTTGCCTAAATCTACCCCAAGGCATCAAATTGAAGAATTTCTTCTTTCTGCCTACAGTAATCTCTTGCCCAATGAAGGATGGGTCTCAAGAGCACATCTCGGATTCCTAGGCGAAACGTGCCTTCTTGAATTGATAGATAAGGTTTGGCTTTTACGGAAACCACAACAGGAGAACTGAAAATGAGAGCTTTTATTTACACGAGATTTTCACCGCGCCCCGATGCTAAAGACTGCGACTCATGCGAAAAGCAAGCAAGCAGGTGCCGGCATTTCTGCGAATCCAGAGGATGGGATTATGTTGCGCCGCATTCTGACGAGAATGTATCCGGTGTCGATGTTGAGCGGCTTGCCTTAAATAGGTTAATCTATACATTGATTGCGGAAGGTAAGAAATGTCCCGTGGTAATCGACTCTCCCGATAGGCTGGCCCGCGATCTGATGGTTGGTCTGGTCCTTCGGGAACGGATCATACGCGCCGGCGGTCTGATTACCTACGTCGATGGCAGTCCCAGTGGAGATTCGCCTGAAGACAAGTTCATTGCAAATATGATGCTTGCCTTGGCAACGCTGGAGCGCGATAGAGTATCGTACCGTACAAGCCGCGGCCTTAAAAAGCGGCAAGCCAATGGAGAGTTCTTTGGTAAAGCGCCGATTGGCTACCAGCGGCCAGAAGGGAAGGGTACCAAGCTCGTTTCGTGTGACTCTGAAAGGGACGCTGTATTGACAGCCCGATGCTTGTTTGATTTTGGTTGGTCTACTGCGGCTGTCGCTCAGCGCATTGAGGACAACTTTGGAGGTTTCAGGGGTGGCCACTGGAAAGCCAAAACTGTCAGAAAGATGGTCCGGAAGACGCATAAGTGGGAATCTGACCCCGAAGCGGAGTAATCCTCCTGCATCCATTCTCGCAGGATACGTAGCTATCTTGATACCTAACGATTCGGCCTCGGCAACTTCGGCAACGGAGAAATGACGAGGCCGAATCTACGTCTACTGCTTCCATTTCATTCTCTTCCGCGATCTTTTCGCAGTAAGCTTCTGAGATCTCGAAGCTCGTACTCCATCTCTTGGCCCGCCGGCAGACTCGTAGCACCGTCCCAGTGCCGGCGAACGGATCGAGTACTCTGTCTCCCTCGGCAGTACTAAGCTTCACGCACCGCTCAATCAGACCCTCATTAAGCTGCGTAGGGTGCCATCGCCTGCGCTGTGAACTGTTCCCAACGACTCGCGTAAAGTCAAACACGTCTAGTGGAACCTTCCCGTCTGGGTTAGCTCGGGGATCGCCCATCTTCTGCCTCTCTGACTCGATGCGGATCTGATCCGGGTATAATGGCGCATCAGGCCACCGAAGCCTCCAGGTAGGCCGGTGGCCATTCCCGAGGTCATGCTTGTTGTGCTGGCCAAAGGTAAAGATCTGGACGCAATGCTTTTTCTCGATTGAGGAATTACATTTGGTTAGGTCATATACAATAGAGCCCATCATGGCAGTCCATTTGGCGTTGTATGAGATCCACGAAATACCAGCAACCTTTACCATGCTATGAACTAACTGTCGTAATAATTCGTAGTATTCGTCTTTCGGTAGATTGTCATCATATCCATCGTACTCCAGCCCGAGGTTATCAGGCGGATCGGCAAACGCGCAGGCGTAATAATCATCCCCGGCCATTTGAATTCCGTTTCTCCAGTCATCGCAAATCAGCTTATGCATGGCATTCTCTTTTTGCGAAGTTCGTAGCATTCTTGACATAGCCGGTGTAAAAGGGCTGCCTGTCCTGTAAGTAGTCCACTGCAAGCCTCGCAGTAATTAAAGTCGTCTAATCTTGCAAGGGACAGTACCATTACCTTGGTGTTTTTCGTACACGCCTTCATTCGCGATTTATGCATGGCATTCTCCTCTTGCAAATTCCCCAGGCATCCACGTAATATCACAATCTCTGTCTAATTGGTGCATTTGCTCGGCGCACTCAAGATGCATCCAATCGTGATTAAAATCCCCTTCGTAGATATAGACGCGATACTCTGTAAGGTTCTTCGCGTCTATTTGCTCGGCGCACCAGGCGCACTTGTGTGGTTTTTTGACTTTAACGATTTTGCTTTTCAGTTCTGTGTACATGCTATTCTCCGTAACCCCAATCTAGAAATTCACGATAGATTCTTGCGTAAGCAAGACCCCAATCATCAGGATGATCCTCTTCGTGGCCGGCGCCGAACCAACTAATAACATGCGCCCATTCATGAATCAGAACTTCCATTTTGATTTGAAAATTCTGATCTGCGTTGATTTCTACTTTGAGTTTTCCACCAGCGAACTCAGTCGTTCCGAGTGTATTAGGATTAATTTTGCGTGTTTTGATGGAAACTGGTTTCTGCGCAGGGAATGCGGCCTTCAGCCACATTATTGCACGTAACCATTTTTGACGTTCGGTTAGTTTCATGAATCAATCCTAAGCATTCTTAATAGTTCACATCGAACATGTTTTTCGGCATTGTTTCCTCGTAGTGGGTTCCATGGCCTCGGAACCATTATTGCATGACCTCCGTGATCGCGGAATTTGTCGACATTAGCCTGAGAGTCGTCGATTAAGATTGAATGCTTATTTGCGCAGACGAACTTATCTTTACATGTAATTAGCCTCCCTAGCCAATTCGAGCCAAGATTCTTCATGACCCACTTCCGCTTTCCTTCAAGGCATCCCGCAGCGCCGGTTGCAGAAGTGAGTATATAGACATTCTTCAATCCTACAGCGGTTACAGTCCAGTCTATAAAGTGGATCATCTCACTTGAAACAGGAAGGTTGACCCAGAAGTCCTCTCCGAACAGAGTCCAAAATTCGTGCCTGTTGAAGAATTGGTCCCTTTCCTGGTCGTAGAATTGGTCTCCTTCGCTTCCGGAGAAGCTGTTGGCGGCTCTAATAATATCGTAACCGCATTCAACAGGAAACTTGTCAAAGTTATACCTGCTGACAGGGCAGCCGACATGAGCTAGCGCCGGCATAGTGAATCTATTGAGGACATCATCCATATCCAGGAAGACTCTATCAAACATTTTCATTTTTTTACCTTTTGGTGGTGATTTTTCATGAGTCCAACGAATAAATCATCTGTTGCTTTTAACCTCTCGTGAAGAAATCCGAAGGCATTAAAGATAATACCACAAAGAGCATCTTCGATTCCTATCTCTTCGCCGTCCTTAGTGTCGCAGGTTCTCAATCCACGATGAATTGACCAAGCATCCAAGGTATGGCGCAGAAGCGATTTCATGTATTGATCATGCGGAATTCCCTTCTGCCAATTATCCGAATCTCTCATTATTCCGTCGGCCTGCACTCGGTGTGCGTGCATGTACTCGCCATAGCGCCTGATAGCCCACGGACTCAAGAAGCCCTCGTAGTCATGCTTCTTATCGTCTGTATGGCGAGTGGCGCCAGAAGCGAACGTTCTTACACTTTCATCATTAGAGTTGCTACTAAGTTTTGCGTTTGGCCTATTCGGACACCAATCATCGTGATACTCGCCGGTTCCAGTAGAACATTTTTTGCATTTGTTCATTTCTTCACCTTTTTGCTTTTTTGTTTACACCAGGCGTCAGTTAGGAAGATTGGTCTAGCATCCTCTATGCCATACTCCCTGTCAATTACGATAAAGATTTGCGAAGGATGCTCAAAGTTGGCTTTAATCTCTAGGGCGAACTCTGAAAATCCTATCAAGCACGGGCAGGCTATCCAATACGGGTAACCGAGATTAAAAGAATGAAAATGTCCAAAGATATCAAAATCACAGGAATTTACCTTGTTCCACTGGGCGATTGATTTGTTTACTGGGATTGTGATGCCGCCTACGCCTCCCTGATAACGCATTCCGTCTCCGTGATGAAAACGCACCCTTCGGCCCATGATCTCGCATATATTATGGTAACCCGCACCAACCAGCCACGACACGCGGGGCTCTTTCTTGTAGTATTTTGCCATGGTCATATAAAGCAACCACTCGAAACTGTTTTTATGAGACGTTTTAATGCGTTTCTTTGCGGTCGTCCTGCCGTGATTCCCGCAGCAAGTCGGAACGAAAATCGGAAGTCCTGTCTCCCTCAAAAGAAAGTCAATTCCAGAGCAGATCATTTCTTGCAGAAACACACAAGCCTCTACAGGAGACAGAGTGTTGGTCTCCAGTAGTTCTTCATGAATATGCCCCGTCAAAAGGTCGCCTAGCAGGGGGTGCCAAAGTTCGCTAACCTTTTTGCGGTGGTTTTGAAATTCGATCTCTTCTACTATCCCTGAGTAAAAGCGCTTAATTCTAGCTTCGGCGATAATTAAGTCAAATTCATTCTTTCCGTTGACTGCTGCCTTAAAGACACGTTCCTCTACGTGCCAATCAGTAGCCGGCGCCACTACAGCAACTGTACCGGCACTGGATTTCTTAGACCTTCTGAACTTCTGCACTGGGAAATCAGTACTAACGCCAGCCATCGCATCGAATCGCTCCTCCATTGCGAGAAGAGCTTTCGTTGCTTGGCCGTAAAGGCGCTTGTATTTCGCAGCCGTAGCTTTGATTCTCTCTTTTTCGAGATTACTCGCCGCTTCGTTAGATTCTGCTACTACTTCGCTTGGTTTTTTTCGTGGCATTGTTTCACTTTCTTTTTAAGGAATCTAACGATAGTGTTTTCGTGCGCTTCCAGATTAAGAATTTCAATTACGCGTGCGGCGATTGAGTAATAAGATGGTTTTTCTTTTTTTTGGATGATTTCTTCTATGATACAATCAATCCAAAACCGATCCTCATCGTCAAGCCCATAGTACCAGCTATTATTTCTCGGCTTGGTTCCCGCAATTTCACTCGGTTTTGGTCTTTTCTTTCTCATTCTCTCCTCCTAGCACCCTCTTCTTTATTTGGCCAGCTTCCCTGGCAATAGCCCCGAAGATCGGGCTGGCAACAATACAAAGGCCGTCCAAGCCTACGATATCACAAATGACTTCAAACATCGGCCTAGCTTCGTGTTCGATATCGCCATTAGTGGCTATGTTAATATCGAAGCATGGCTCGTCATTGAGTGCGTCGATATCTGCCTTACAAGCCAAGCATAAAGTAATAGGTACTTTTGCCATTTTCTTCTTTAATCGAAGGTAGCAGAATCGACCTATTGCTGATACGATTTCTTTGTCTATCTTCATTGTATCAGCAATTTTTTCATGCGTGTATCCGCCGCATAATTTCGCTATTACTTGTTCTTTCAGTAAATCGTCGATGCAACCGACTAACGTCATTGTCCTTCGGATTCCCTTTATTGTTGAGCACGATAAATTAACTGACTTTGCAATCGACTGATCTGTGCCGCCTTCTATAATCAGCTTGCGGATTTTTTCTTCTGTTAGGAAATTGATCATCATGCTCCTCGTGATGTTCTCGTGAGAATCATTTCAACTCGTGGGTGTGTATCGTCGAATAGCAAGTCAGGCATGGTTCTTGTCATGTTTTTCTTATCGTCATCAGCGACCAAGCCAGAATCAACGATTCCGTCATAGTAAGACTTTAATGACCCCATTGCGTTATCCTCATCTCGCCGGCGGCGCGTAGCGTAGAAGATTGCAACCGAAACAATTACGTGCGCCCACGGCAATGTTTCGATCTCAGAATCCTCCACGGCTTCACAGGCAAGCTTTCTATGTTTCTTAATGACTGATGCTTTCATGAATCTGCCGCCGATTGTGCCTATCGTGCAATTTGGGGATAGTACTCCTGGCGGTACTGGTAATGCTATTTTGAATGATTCAAAATCAGCCATGGCTTAACCTGGATAGAATTCCGAAACCCAATGAGTTTCAATACCGTCAATGGACTTGGTAACGATCCTACCAGACTCGCGGAGATCTTCCAAGAGCTCGACTCTTTCTTTTTTTGAAGACCATTCGCTTAACCTTGCGAGTGATCCCCTACTTAGCCCTGACGCTTTTTTCTTCTTAATCAAAGCCCAGATTTTATTCTTTTTCTCTTCGTGTGGATTCGACGATAATTGTCCTACCATGTTATATCCGAAGTCACGCAAGAGATAAGACGCGAGCCTGCAACCGTAATTCGCGCTTGCTGCGTCAATGCTGGGGTTATCGTAATTTGTGGAGGATGCTATTATTAGGGCAAATTTTCTTGCGTTTTCTTCAGCCTTGGCCCATAGGCAAGCAAGCGTGGGGCTTTCTTCTCCGATTGACCTAGAGATCAGATCGAAATTTCGCAGCATCTCTTCCGCTTCATCCGTAGTTTTGATTTCAACCTGCAATGGGTCAGCAACTTCACATTTGTCGCCAGTGTGATTTTGCCAAGCTGCAATTGTTGTCTTGTCTTCCGGCTCGATTACTCTGTTTGCCCACGCACTAACGAAATCGCAAATGTCGCCTGGAGGAATTCGATCCTTATATACCCTACTCTTGAATGGAAACGTATCAGTATGAAAAACAAGGCACCTCGATAGCCAGCCATCGTCTAATTCGGCCGTCGACAGACCTTCTATAAACCTGGCTGGGGTAGATGTTCCATAAATACTCAAGCATGGCTGGATAACTTCGACTTCGTTATCATCATCGGCATAAGCTTTTGGTATGTATGAATCAGAGGCCGACGACCAGATTCTCATTAGAGTCGAAATGATTTTTTCAGTACAAGCAGTTGGCTTAGATTTAAGGTGCATCAAAATATGGCCGATTTCGTCTAGCAAGAAAACAACAGACTGTTTTCTGTATACCGTTTTTTCGATGGAAATATCACTCGCGAAATCGCACGCTCCCAGGAGTTGCTTACAACCAACCTTTCTGACTAATTTTCTTATACAGCTTTGCGCATGTTGCTTGCCGGCTGACGATCTGCCTATACCCATGCAATATATGTTAGTCCTGGCATCCAATTCATCCTTAATTTTGCGACCGAAAAGAGCGCCGAAAAAGGCTAATGTTCCGCCGAGTGTCAATATTGGTTGGGATCGTATTGAATTTCCGTTTATCCATGAACAAAACCGGCCAAGGAAGCCAAAGGGATTTATGATAAACTCGAACTCATCTCTTGTGGGCTTCGAGAACGCATACTTTATCCCCTTCACTACGGCAGACGAAGAGATGCCGCAAGCACTTTTCTTTACTTGAACAGTAGCCAAGAGCGATTTGATCGAAGCCTTCAGTCGGGGACTAGCTTCCTCGTGATCATTTTCCATGCTTGCCGCAAGTAACCACCCCTTCGGATGCCTCGGTGGGTTCTTTCTAGCTTCGTTGATCTTCCGGCAAAAATCCTTATGATCCTTTCCACTCGACATATTCCACGGTGGTTCGCATCTCGGGTTGTATTCCAGAGCGAGTATATTAAACGCTTCTTCATCGGAAAGCAGGAATCCAAAAACCATACACTGCGCCGCCCAGAGGAGCTTATTATGGCCGCAGTTGCCTTGAACGGCTGCGTCTATCTTAGAGAGGTACGCGCTCGCCCTGCGTAGCCTGTCGCTCATGACGAGCGTTCCTGCGACTAGAGCCATCGGCTCCGGTGTCAGTACGTGCTTCGTCGCGGGCCGAAAGAAATCGGGGTACTCATGCGGAGTAATCTGCCACGGGGCACAGTTTGGTGCCCAAGCGTATTGCTTGCCATTTGGATGAATACTCGGGGCTAACAGAACGTAGTATCCGTTGCCTCGGATATCAATCCCTGGCCATGCGCTGTTTCTGTTAATAGGCGGATTATCAGTCTGGTATAAAAGGTGCAGCCCGCCACGAGGCGTATTCTGACAGAGCGTCTTGGGAGGATTCGGAAATTGCTTCAGAGTCTCTAAGCCGTTGATCTTATCGTCTACGTCTACGTCAATGGCGTAGACTCCGTGCTTACCACCACAAGCAAGTCCGATATTATAACTTGGATTCTTTGACCACCATTTGTCGATCTGCGCGAGATCGGTAGTCGCATCCTTTACGCCATGCGCTGTTGCCGGTTCTTTTTGCCTTGGACGACACGGGAAAACAGGCCACCCGATATTGGCATACCAAATTGCATATTCCTTTAGCGTACTCATTTGGCTTGTAATACCTCATTATAGCCAACGACTCTTTTATATTTACCGTCTCTCTTCACGGTGATTGTTTTCGTGTAGGCCACGATAATCTGGCTCGTCAGCATATTACCGAGAGCATCGTCGACAGTCGGTGTCTGTTTGCTAGTTCCGAATCTCTTGGACCACCACATCTGTGCATCCGTGCCAGCAAATCCAGAATGATCCAAACAGATCCATTCCTTGAAGAATTTCATTCCGCATCGGTACTGAACGAGAAGACTGTCTCTTGCTCCATTCTTTCTATGTCGACTAACATAGACTTCGTCGACGCCATGAACCTCCGGCGTGTCTGAGAGGATAGATCTTTCTGATATTCTGTCAGAGTGCATTCTTTTGACTGCATCAACTGCGTCCGCGCGTTCGATTTCGATCTTAGGTAAGTTCCAACCGCAGGCTGGACACACTCCAGTAGCTCGCGAAAATGATTCTCGACACTCCATACAAACGGCCATCTTAACTTCGTCGTCGCCAAACATGTCAATTGGCCCGTGCTCTTCGATGCAGCCAGCGAAGTCCAGCACAAGACAGTCTGATTTTCCTTCGTGAAGTCGTAACCCTCGACCCACCATTTGCGAAAAAAGGCCAGCAGACAGAGTGGGGCGCAAAAGGACGATACAATCGACACACGTTGCGTTAAATCCTTCTGTGTAGACATTGACGTTGCAAATTGCACGGTATTTTCCAGCTTTGAATCCATTGGCGATCTTCTCCCTGACTTCAGGCTTAGTTTTGTTTGTGACGGCCGGAGCCCAGATTCCATACCTCCCGAGGGCCGCAGATACCATTTCGCAGTGTTTAACATCTACACAGAAGAATACCGTATATCTTCTCTTTTCGGCATCCATGATGCGAACCGCTTCGCTAACGGCTTCGTTTACGACCTTAACGATATTCGTCTTTTTTGCTAGCGCTGAAGTTGTGTACTCCCCTGCCGTCTTTTTGACACCATTGAGGTCTGGTTGATGCACACCAACCTTCGATCTAAGCCTGCATAAGTAACCGTCGCGAATAAGGGAAGTGATACTGGCTTCGTAACAAACTTCGTGTAGCAAATGGTCTGCATTACAGATTGACCCAAGCCCCATTCGGTATGGTGTAGCAGTCCAACCAATAACGACGAGTCTAGGATTATTTTCCCTGCAACCTTGTAGAAAAGTTCGATACTTTCCTTCTCCTTTAATAGGAATTCGATGAGCTTCATCGACCATGGCAACGTCAAAAGGTGCGAACTCGCCAGATAGCTTGTAAACGGAGTCGATTGAGGCAAACAAGATATCGGCTTCGTAATCTCTTCGTCCGAGACCGGCAGAGAAGATTCCGACTTGAAATCCTGGACACATTGTCTGAAGTTCTTTTGCATTTTGCTCGATAAGCTCTTTCCTATGGGCAAGGATAATGATTCTGACTTGTGGGGCATCGTTCTTCCATTTCATAATCTGCCAGGCGATTAGCGCACTCTTGCCTCCACCTGTAGGAATGACAACACATGGATTCGTTGTCTTCTCGCAAATGTGAGCGTGAAGAGCGTCAAGAGCTTCTTGCTGATATGGCCTGGGGGTAATCACTTGTCCGGCGCTGCTCTTTTTGATCTTTCTAGGAAAAGCATGATATCATTTGCGCGACCAAAGAACTCCAACTGCTTCTTTTTGCTTAATGATTTCATAATCTCCATGAAAGTGTCTATAGTTTCTTGAGATTCTTTTTTCGTGAATTCATTTTACGCCATTATTGTACTCCCTCTCTGATTTCTGCGCCGTAACCTGAAGTGATAAAAACCAATAGCCTTCCGCCGGCGAACTCGGCAACGTCTCGATCGTTCTCGATCGAACTGAAAGCAATTGGCTCCAGCTTCTGCACGTCCTCGCCGTACCTCTTTTCCCATTCCTTAAACGCATCAGTTCTATGGCCAAACCAGACAACTCTTGTATCCGATTCTGGATACCGACTAAGGATATCATCGACAACCTGAACGTCGATAGCGCCCATGGATCGCTTTGCAGAAAGAATAATTCCATTAGTCAAATCTACAGGCTTAATATGTGTTAGTTCCTTTGTCGTGAAGCCGTCTGGGTGATCTCCAACGTACCACAGCCCCGTGCCGTGATGATCTGAAAATGCGATATAGTCATTACCGGCAACGCTCTTACCGGTACCGCATGGAGACGCAAACGAAATCATCCCAGGCAAGATCAAGTGGTCATTACAAGCCAAGTCTTGGTCCTCCCGGGATAAGGCTCTTTTATGCTTGTCGCATATCCATCTGGCGATCCCATCTTCCTTTGGAGTAGCGTGGCAACACTGGCGGCACGACAGCGACTTGATTGGTAAGGCTGGACAATCTCCTCCGTGACAAAGTTCCTTTGCCTCGCAGAAATTGCAACCGTAGAAGTCGGGGCGATCTGATATTCTAATAGGAGGACATGATGAAAAGATAATTCGTTTTGCTTTCTCAATTAAAGCAAGACAAAAAGATTCGTCGTATTCGATTCGCTCCGCGTAGAGACTATCATCGTTTTTGTTCGCACTTAAATACAGCGCACGTTTCATGCCAGTTAAGTGCATGTATATTTGCATCTGCGCGAAATGTTTTGGCTTGGACTGCCGGACACCCTGCTTCAGCAAGAGTTTGTAAGACTTATCGTTGTGTGTTTTGAATTCAAGAACGTGCCAAGTCTTTTCGGCTCCGGGAATACCCAGACCGCATCCGTCCATGTGCCCAGAGAAATGCCCACCAATCGCGTTGACCTCGAATTGATTTCCGTATGATTCGACCTCGTGAACCTTGCAACCGATACTACGTAAGTCCTTAACCATGCGGATCTCTTCGAGATCACCCGTCTCGAAGAGCCTAAATATCCTACCCGGGAACGTCGCCTCAGTGGCGTGTCTGAAACCGAACCAAAGCCTTCTCTCGCATTCTTCCCCTATCGACGAAGCACCAAGATACTGTCTCTTCTTTTCTGATTCGCCACGCTTTCGATACGAATCGTAGATCCTGTCTACAATCTCGTCCTTTATTAAATAGCTCTGGACGTTTTGGTTGACTTTAACCATCAAGCCCGCTCCCGCAATGAGGAACAGTTACATTTGTCTTGGCCGGTTTCACTTCGACATGCTTTGCGAGTAATAAAAAGAAGTCTGGATAGTTTCTCTTGTAGAATTCATAAGCCGTAACGTCTAATTCCACCTTAGTCGAATGCTTGAGTGGAATATGAACCTTAGCGTTATTGATCTTACAGAAATCATCGCACGTCTGCTTAATTCCCGCCGGGTCACAGTGATGAATCAAAGATCGCTTCACCACTATCTTTGTTCCATCCGGCAAGTCTCGGGTAACTTGGCCCTTCTCTGGACCCTCGATCACAGCGGCAAGAGCATTTTCCGCTACAATGCGAGTTGCCTTTGCTTGCGATTCGGCTGCTTTCGCTTGAATGAGATTGGATGCATGTACTCGCAATCTCTTTTCTTCTGGATTCATTTGTTTTTCCCTTAAAGCTGTAGTAAATCATCAATGAAACCCACGTAAAATTGACCGAGGTACAAAATAACCCAAGCCAAAATGACGCAATCGCTCCTATTGAAGGATAGAAGAACAGGTTCCATATTCCCCAGCAAACCATAAAGACCATCGGAGCAAGAGATACCCCTTTGGATTGCTTATCTTGACGTACCTTTCTGACATTCAACATCAGAAGCAGGCCGGCAACGAACTCAAAACAAGCGTTAATGTAATCCGATTGCATTTCTTCCTTTCATAAAAATGATAGCCGCGTATGCAACTAGTACGAGTCAAACTCGCTAGATTTACGCACACGCGGCTTCGTGGTTAAGACTACTGCTGCGGCTGCTGCCAGACCGGCACACTAGCTACGGCCGGTGGGGCGGCAGCTTGCCGCGTGAGGGGAGCGACGGCAGGGGCTGGCGCTACTGCTGGAACTGGTTGCGTTCTATGCTGGTACTCTGAGGCCGGAGGCCTGGAAGCAATCACTGGAGCGTACACGGGGGCTGCTGAGGCCGGAGGTGGCACAGTCTGAGGTACGACCGGAGTGACAGGCGACATAGGAGAAGTAGACATAAGAACCGGAGGGGGCACAGTCTGAGCGGCAGGAGCCGGAGGGGTAGCGGTGGCGGTCTGCATCTCAGCTACTGGCTTGTATGTACGAATATTATTGCCAGAATCGTTTTTAGTCACAACAGCAACAACTACCTGATTTAGAAGTTGCTCCGGAAGCGTTATTTCCCAGATACCAGTTGAGCGCCCAAGAGCCGAAAGGGATTTTGCTGCCAATCGCTCTGCGGTCTGATTTGGATTCTGAATGTTGATATAGTCGTACAGCTTGCGATTTTTTTCATCCCCCTCTTGCATAACTTGCAAAACGAGAGCAAGATAATGTCCGTTTTGCGCCTTGTTTGCCCTGATTTCAGATTCCATAATCCGAACTACATAATCTCCTGGCTTCAGGAAATCATCAGCCGGATCTACGGAGCTACAATCAAATCCTTGTGGTCCGAAGATTTCTGCAAAAGTAGTCAATGCAATACCTTTCTAAGTTTGAATGGCGGCAGCTTGAATGGCTGCCTGGTAATCATCCCAATAAAGAGGAATCTTGTGCGGGAGCCGGCCGTAGACACCACGACCTCCTCCCGGGTGCGCTGGTGTTTTCTGTGTAAAAACGAAATGCTGTCCTTTCGTTATGTCGATACCTTTTCCAGTTTTTTTACCGAAACCAGCATCCTTGGCTTCAACAACAGTTTCTGAGCTACAAAAGAGAATTGCATCAGCCCACTTAGTCAGCAATCCTGCTGCTTTTTGGTTGATATCCGCCACGTAGTGATCGTAATCTGGCCCTTCTGGATTGTTGAATGTCCTTACAACAACATGACCGATAACGATGGATGCCATATTTTGATGACTACGAAGGGCATCTAGGAATGCAGTAATCTCCCTCCAGTACTTTAGTGAGGCCATGTAACCCTTGCCATATCCGCCACCTCCCCCACCAGCTTTTTCAATGTCGTTTACCCCGTCATCTCGGCAGACTTGCCCCCAAATTAAAGACTCAAGCGTACTAACTGAGTCGATGACTACTGTTTGGTGATCGTGGCCTCCATTTAAGAGGGTCTGTAAGGCAGACCGTACATCGTCAAAATTCTGAGACGGAGGGAATTGTTGCAAAGAAATAGGCGCACCATTTTTACCCCGGATATCGTCTAGACCCTCTTCTCCGAATATCGGAACAAAACACGGGTTATTAGAACCAGCGGCAAAGGACGATTTCCCGACCTTCTCAATACCAAGCAAAAAGATTCTAGGTGGCCTGATACCGAACCCTGTTGTGATCGACGAAAGATCAAATGCCATTAGTGGTATCCTTCTTGTAAACTTCCGGAAACTCCTTGAGGATATTTTCCATAGTATCGTCAAAAGAAAATGCCGCATTCGCTACTAAGTTCTTTAACGTATTAAATAATTCACGAGCAAGATTCACGGTCTTTCTGCTTGTATCTTGTAAGGCAAGAATTCTTTTATCTTGAAGAACTACTTCCGTTTCCAGATACCGTCTGACGCGTATCTCGTTAGTCAGCAAGGCTTCTAGCGAGACGATAGTCCTGTCCCTTTTCTTGATAGCCTTTGAAGTTTCATCGTCTATTGAATCCCTTTGGCGAAATGCGTGCGTAACATCCTCTTGTAGTACCTTGCTGAGGTCCTTTGCTTCTTTAAGTAACTGCTCCAGCCCAGCGATAGTGATATTCTTTCTATCGCACTCAATTCCCAGCGCCTTGTACTTCAATGCTGACACAAAAAATATACTCATGGCACTCTCCTATCTGATTTGGATTGAAATTCGCCTAGTCTCAAAATCGGAAGCATCGAAAACCATCTCGTCAACAATTCCCCTGATCACGGAATTTGCAGTATGAGCTCCAAGAGTATCGTCCTCCGTCAAGATATCCTTAACGGTTCCGATAAAGCACTCGTCACTTTCTGTGACTAAAAAGACTTTTCTCCTCATCTCTCTTTCCTTCAGAAAAAAGTGATTGTCGCGACTGCCCCTTTTTTAATTCTGAGGCAGCCGCTCAAAACAACCAAGCTTACGAATTCCCTCTACACTTTGAGACCATGGAATTGATTGTTTCCAATAATCTCGTCACAGTTTCTCGGTGTGTATCCCTTTCTTCTTTTAACGCATGGAGATATGCCTTCATGGCTGCGTCACGGGACTTATCTTGGGCTGGACACACTCTCGCAAGAAAGTACCAAGCCATAAAACCAAGAACTGTAATTGCACCGCCTTCCAGATACTTATCTGGGGACATAACTGAAGCGCCAGAGGCGAAGACGGTTCCAAGGATCATTCCGTAAGCAGCAAGTCGCATCGTTTCATTCCTTTGTTTATTGATTGCCGGCACTAACCTGTCTGTGTGCCGTCAACTGCTTCCGTCTTGCGATTGGGACTATTATCTGGACCACGAGGCTCGTCAGTCGCACGCACTTGCGCAACATCAACACGATTCTCATCTCCACCAAAGGTTTCGAGATAAGCGAAGATTTGTTGGTACTCTCCGTACATTCGCATTGAATCTTGCTGCGTAATGAATCGAGAGCGACCACGGCTATTTAGCCTAGTCCACGAAACAATAGAAACGTCAACAGCACCGAGGAGGATTTTCCCATTTTGACCAGTCATCTTGATCTTGGAATTGAGCGGAATGTCATCATCGGAGCCATCCAATGCCCAGGGGATCTGGTGAAGTCCGCGCGAACCTCCTTGGATATCGTCACCGCCAAACGGGTTATCGGCGTCTTCGATTTTCTCATCGGGATTGATCGCCTTCTGAATCTTGTCACCCAGCGGCAAACTATCTGGGTTATGAGTAATTCGCCTGCGCCACTTGTCGCAGTTGACCAACAGGCCAAAGAAGTGAACTTGCGTAGGCGTGTCCATTCCGCCTCTATCCTGCAAATCGTCATTGGTAACGATTTCTTCACGAAAGAGCATCAACGGAGCAAGCGCCGCTGAAATATGCAGATTGCGATACTCAATAATTGCATCTCGAAATTGTTCTAGTCCTGGGTCGCCGATTGGCATGTTGAACTCCTTAGTTCTGAAAACAAATAATTGAAATTCTCACGGCATACAACACTGAAACGTACACTGAATACGCCAATGCAGAAGCAAAAAGAATCAAGAAAATCTTCAAGCAACACTCGAATACTGTCGTTGGTTCAATTTCAATGTATCGAATAAACTTTTTCATCTATTGAATAGCTTTTGAAAGTGTAACAACGAAAACAATCCACGATACAGTAGAAAGTACCATAATCGTTACGATTGCATACAGATAAAACTTCTCAAACTTCGTCATCTCTCTTCTCCTCGAATGAACTTTTTCATTTACTGAATAGCTCCTCTTTAATCTCCCAAAATTTGGCTTATGAAAACTCCCAAAACAACGAGAGCTATAAGCGAAAGAAACACCAAAACAAAGGCAACTATCGCCGTCATATTAGTCATTATTTCTCTTCTCCTTTCTTCACTGAAACGGGTGCTATTTCATTGAATCGACTTAAAATCCTTTCTTTGAGTTGGACAGCGTAATCTTTCTCAGGTCGATCACCGTCGATAACATCGTCAAGTTCGTCGAGCGCAAGTCGCCCGATAAGCGCATCGAATAACGGTGAACGTCCTTCGAGTTCTGAAAGTTGTAGAAGTTGCTGAGCCTCCTTTGCCTCTCTCGGTAAGAACGAAAAGCTGTCGGCCGAAGAGTCGACCGACTTGCCCTTCCTTCGTCGGTAGAGAGCCAGTAAAGCTCTCTGGGCCACCCAACCGCCCCAGCCAACGCCTCCAATTAATCCAAGGCCACCTACTACGGCTGCCGCCTGAAAAGCGAGGGCTAGAGCGTCTGAGTCAGCAAGTAAGTGCTGAAAACCAAGCAGACCGAGCCCAGTACTCGGCGCCTTCGCTTTCTTTCCTTGTCTCGGAGCATTCTTTTCTTTCTTTAGGTCGTATTCTTTTCGCCATGCATCGCTTCTTGCTGCCCCCGCCTCCACGGGTGGGGCGACCCGTGCCTCTACAAGCCGAGCGACCTCCTGCCTAACAGAAGGAGCTACGGCAGGCTTAGCGACAGGAGGCGGGGGCAGCTTACCAGTATCAGTAGTAGCAAAAACAGATTCTTGAATTTTGCGGGCGATGGCCCTATCCACGATAACTTTGATTCTAGCGGCCCAGGTTCCATGTGTGCCAGATTGATCATCGCTGCACGATATAACGGCAACGACCTCACACCTGCTATTTACCATTGGACCGCCAGAATCACCGTCTCGAACTTTGAATGAACACTTCAACGTATTTCTTACATTTTGCCCTCTGAATATGGAATACCCAAGAGCTATGCCATTTATTCGAGCGTACTGCTTCCCTACCCACCCATACCCATAGGCACTTATCGGATCGCCGCGGACTGGCGCTACGGTAGCGAGCCTCATGGCAGGTATATTCGGACCCTCTACCACTACGACAGCCACATCCCAAATGTGATCCAATTCCAAGACATCACCCTTAAACATTCTTCCATCAGGAAGATAGATTCTCGTCTCCCCTGGACCATCAAAGCAATGCGCCGCCGTAACGAGGATATTTGCTCTGAGACCGTTTGGCGCTACAATAAAGAAACCAGTGAAGTACCCGCGTCCCTTGTAGTCGTCGTGCTCCATCCTGGCTACGGCTAGATTCTTCCTACCGTCAGTCGTATCGGCAGATTTCCAATTGATTTGAAATTGCGGCAGTACTTTTGCTATATCGCAGGCTCCGGTCGTACACGGCTCCGCTGCGCCCGCAAGTCCTGTTAGCACTGCTATCGTCGTTAAAACGCCAAGAATAAATATCAAAAGAAATATGAGATTTTCAAGGCAGGGCTCAAGTAAAATATTCAAAAAGCTTCGGTTCTTTTTCATCATCAACCTCTTGCTACTTCGAGAACTTTGTTTTGAAACGCCCGATTGTCGTCCATATACTGGTGAGAGCAATTGCACCAAACAGGCAAGAAAACAACACTACTCCTATAACCGTCCCGGGGATTGCTATATTCTCTCACTACATCGTGCCCGCTAAGCCTACCGAATTTACTCTTCTGCCGGAACCACCAAACAACCTCGACATTTGACGGCACGACTATTTTGAAGAAAGGAACAAAAGCTCTCCAATTCCCTAACCAATACGAGTGACGATACACAGCATCAGATAGCACCATTGCATAAATCTTGAGCCCACGTTTCTTTAGTGCCTTAGCTAGCTTCATCGCCGCGGCGGCGCCCCATGAGTAGGCGTACACTTTGATGATAGCATCATCTTCTGCCATTCGCCAGATGAATTCCGCAAGAGAATCCATATTATCGTTCCACGTTTTCATCAGCACAAGCGTATCCTTGCATGCGTGGTCTCCGTAGAGATCGCTCCACAGGCGAATCATGCCATTCGGCTTGCCTTCGTTCTGAAGGAAGCCAGAGATGACAATGTGGAATTTCTTGAATCTTGTTCCGGATGGCTTAATCATTGAACGCACCATATTGAATAGAGGCAACCGCTGGCGAAACCAACGGTGGTCCAGAGTATCGTGTAGCACACAACAAGAGTCGCTTTCAGCCATCCGATTACTTCTATATTGGTCATTCCATCCATCCTACCATAGCGTTATTGCGTTTACAATCTATTTCTTATGCGATTCGCCTGTTTTCTTGAAGACCTAAAACTTCTCATCCCCGACCGAAGTCTCCTAAACGCAAAGTCCTCTGCGCTAGCTTGCGTTACCCCGAGTCTCTTCAGGTACTCGACTGCATCCTTTTGAGTATCGCCAAACTTTTCGCCAGACGTAGCGGATACAGCCTTCCTTCCAGCGTGATCGGCTATTACCTTACGAATTGAAGGAGGAAGCTTACTTAGATTATTAACTGGATTTTTGTAACTGTCAAGGGATTTTCTTTCAAGGGCAACACGGGCCAATCCGGTAATTGCTGCCTCAGCTTTGATTCTGACGTCTTTCGATAATCCTCTCGCGGCAGATCTAATTTCCCCCATCAGAGATCCGATATTCTGAGTAAACCTATGTTCATCCTTTATTTTCTCAGTAACTTTTCCCTTCCTTCTTGCTGAGTTGTACTCAGTATCAAGACGATTGCGAACGCTATAGAAATCGTCTACGCTTTTATGAAATTCCCGACGAAGGCTCAGTCCCTTCAGGCCAGGAATATCAGAGATATTCCAGCCTCCGGTATCCGCCCCAGAAGCCGATTGAGTTGCCTTTTTCGTGACCGAAGTAATGTCCGAAAACAACCCACCGCTAATACCGTCTGCGATATGATCTAGCTTGGCCGGACTAAGACTTACTGCGCCATTAGTCACGACATGTAAGAGCCTACCGACTTCCTTTGCTACGCCTGAAGTATGTTTATAATATTGGTCCGGCTTCTCAAGACTCAGTAAGTTATCTGAAACGACTTTACGATCCTTAAAAAAGCTGTAATTAAAGAATGCTTCAGCGAATGGAGTAATCCCGGAAGGGAGTCCTGCCGGATTAAATTCGGCTACGACACTCTTGGCCCACTTTTCCATTTGTTTAGGCTCTTTATCGTACATAGCCCCCAGCATTCTCTCCATGCCAGAATCAATAAGTCCCCACCCATGTGGACGGGGAATCCTTAGAACTTCTCCATCTGGCAAACCGAAAGTATAATATTTATCCTGCCAATCGGGTCTTTCTATGTAATCATCATCATCGTGCCTCATCCACCAATACAAAACAGCAATAGGTATCCTAGTGGAAGCTAGTCTTAATAGCGTTCTTTTGGGATAATTCTTAAATGTTCTGTAAGTTGTCGCAATTCCTTCAGCCCTTGCATTTACAAACGGCAAATAGTAATTCAACTTCCTCATTACTGGGCTTGATCTCCTAAAGTCAACAGTAACCTTATGCGCAGCATTGATTGCCTTGATTAGGACATTCCTAGGTGGAGTCTGTCCATCTTTTGCCTTTTTGAGCCAGCCTTCTATTTCAAGAACTGTAGCGAATTCAGCCAAGCGAGCAGCAATTTCTGGCGCACCGGCGATATTTAGGAACGTCTCAAACTTTCCTTGTTTTCCCGTTATTGCCCTTTGAACCCCTCTTTTTAAGTGGTTTCTATCGAGACCTGAATAGGCCGACAGATTTCCACCCATTTTATTAAACAAACCGACAACTTGATCTATGGGACGCCCACTCTGTTTAGCAATCTCAGACATTGCATACGCTGCCATCCATTTAGCAGGATCGAGACCACCTTTAATTCCTTTTGAACCCTGCATTAAAAAAGTCTGGTAATCCTTCGTACCATTTGTCACGAAAAAATCAACATTAGCCCTAGTTGCCCCAATCTTCACGGCAGAAGTAAACGACTTGAAAATTCTCGTTATAAACCCAAGGGTCTCATTCGCCTCTATGCCCCCAAGCGCATCCATTAAATCAGGATGAAGTTCAAGAAGTTTTGTCTCTCCTCTGATTATTACGCGAGCAACATCCTTTCCGTTGATCTGCATCATCTCAGGCTTCCAGATATGCATCATGGTTTCAGGGTCCATGAGATCAAGTAAAACTTTAGTGGCGTCATCGCCTAATTCCGTATCCTTGAATATATCTGAAAGCTGCCCTTTAATCTGCTCTGCCTTGAAGCTGACCTTCCTTACTTCGGGTGGTACTTCAGTAATCCATCCTCCAAGTCCTCCAATTTCCGTGTATGTTTTATAGAGCTTATTGACAATGACCTGTTTTGCTCCTCTTTCGTATGCTACCACTGCCCGAGACATAGAGGATTCGAGTGGATCAATAATTTGAAGCCCCGAGCCTCGCCTTCCATGTATGTCTGTACCAATATTTACGATCTTCCTGCTTCCGAAAAACTTCACCTTTTCTTGCACCCTCTCAAGTGGAATATGATGCTTGTAGAAACTGGTTATGCGTTTTTCTTCTTCTTTATCTATGACTCCGACTTCTCGTTTCATGGTGATTAGAGCGTCGTTGAATTTGCCCAACAAATCCGCCGCTCTCTCATATCTTGGATCGTAGAGAGACTTCGTCGCAGCCTCTGCATCAGCAAGTTTTATACCAGGATTTTTTTTGTTTTTCCAAGATTCCACAGCATGTCTTGCATACATCCATCCAATAAATCTCTTCTTGTCCTGCCCTACTTCTATCTCTTCAAGAACCTCCTCCATTGACGGACCTATTTTTTCCATCGTACCTGATAAGCTAAAGACTCCATTCTTGAGTGCCTCCGCTGCGAAATTAGGTCCAGTTCTAAGTAAAGCGCTAAAATCATCGGCAACAGTGGTTGATGCTTTTCTAGCACTGTTGATGTCCTTTTGCATCTTTACGGTACCCGGAAGCTGGCCAGCGTCTGCGTTGCCTTCGATATTTACCCATTCCCGAGCTAGCTCCCAATCCTTCATGTCTGATGTTTTCTTTCGCTTCCCTTCCGCTTCTAAAGCAAATTCTTCAATCGGCACCCCCTCATACTTGAACCTAGCTATTGCACTGGCAATATCTTTAAGCTTCTGAATAATGCCCCTCTTAGGTTCAATCTTAACTCCGGTTTTGCTGATTTGCCCAAAAAGTCTTCCTTCTGCGCCGGCTTCGCTTAGGTCTTTGAATATCGCCTTCGTCTTTTGCATATTCTTGTTTACGTCTGGATTCTCAGATAAGAATACTTCAAACCTTTCAAGAAACTTTGGCGCTTTCTTTTCTAAATCTATAGCCCTGCCCCCAGTGACGGAAGCACCACCAGAAACGTATGCGCGAATAAACTCAGCAATACCCTCCGATGATCTCCTTGCTTTTTGGTTATAATCAAGACCAGCAAGCTCTCTCTTCATTTCCATAGAGAGATCCTTGCGAAGATCAAAATCTTCGTCCAGCGTATGTGCTATTTCGTGCATTCGCACAGCCGGTGAAGCTTCTTCGCCTTTCTGCATCCTAATGAGTCGCTCGCGTCCCTTAAAGAGACCACGAACACTCTTACTCTTGATCTTTCCCTCCCTAGTTGGCACGCCCCAAATGGCCCCAATCTCATCGGATGCGACATTAGCGCTAACTTCCTTGCCGGTTCCTTTCATCTCTACTGGAAAATCATGCTTAGCTGGTGCATCGCTCCGAGCCTCTTTTGGGGATGGTTCAGATACCTCAATTGTACTAGTCAAGGGCGTCTGCGTAGCCTCCGCGGTTAAAGCTTCGCCCTCTGATACCGCCTGAACTACCCCAGTCGCAGCAGGGTCCCCCTGGAGGGCTTCTGGGGCCTTAACTTGACTCGGAACACCTTCAGGAGCTTCGACGGCCTCAAGGGGCCCTTGCTCGGCATTCACTACATATTCTCGATTCAGGTACAAAAGCCGATCCTGCTCCGTTTTACCTTCCTCGGGCGGCATGCCCCAATTCTTCCATTGCTCGGCTGTCGGTATCATGCCCGCTGATAGGGTTTCGATCCGATCCAGAATCACAATACCCTCGGCTAGTTTACTAAGGGCCTGCTTGCGATCTGCTCCGCTAGTTTTTTCGCGACTACCAGTCCATCGATTCCATTGCATACGAGAAGGCACAATGCCTTTACTGCTTGCCGTCATGATCTCATTATTGATCGTTCGCATACGAGCCTGAGATAGACTACTAGCGATGTTTCCACCGCCAAACGCGAGACTCAACACACCAAGTCCAGGAGCAGCCGCCCTTGCAGCCTGGGCGGCACGCCGATAAATTTCCTTCGGATCTCGTTGTTGTACTCGATCACTAGCCTCCCCGGCCAGGTACTTCATTCCTTCATCGGTAGCAGCCTGAAGGGATTCTTCTAAAAGCTCACCAGCAAACCGCAGAGTTTGCGTGCCAGCCTCTTTGACGAGTGTCTTGATTTTGCTTCCGACAAGCTTGCGACCAACACCAGTCCGCTTGAGCATGCCAGATGGATCAGGAATAATATTCTCAATCGCACCCTCGATTAGAGAAGAAGCACCACCAACAAGCAAGGCATCCTTTTCGTTCATACCAAGCTCAACGAAATCATCTCTGCGTTCCGTAAGATTACGGGTAGCCCAGTATGCGGTACTTGCGCCTACGCCAGCGGACGTTGAAAGTGCAAGCAAACCAGCAGCCATATCGGGTGCCATGCCTGCCGCAGTAACACTCGCTTCTTGCGCAAGCCTGATGGCACCACCGGCAATCCCTTTAGTATCAATTTGCGATACATTCTTATTTGTTGATTGATTAGCAAATTCAAGATCACGCAGAAAGGATACGTCCTCCTTGGATTTACCTTCTTGCATAAGCACCTCGCCGACTCCCGTGAACGCCTCTAATTGTTCGGTACCAGCATCCGCGAAAGCACCGCCTATCTCTTGGGCTGCAATCCCGAATCGCTTACCGTAACCAGCTTTCGCTCGCTCTTGAGTCTTCGTGAACTTACGAGCTTCCCCTACTTCACCAATACGACCCACAAGCCATTGACGATCAGATGGATCAGTCACTTCTTTTGTAGCTTCTTTAGCAGCCTTCAGGCGAATACCACGCAAAGGCGCCGTAAGATTCTGTTCGTACTTGTCGCCTAAGTAATTCCGGTAGAGCTTATCGCTCTTTTTGACAGCAGCAACTTTTTTATCGAGACGCAACAGCGTATCAGAACTTAACTGATCTCGTTTCCATTGTTGTCTCGCCTCTTGCAAACGCGACAAGCGAGACTGAACCTCGCGACTGTACTCGTCCTGCCGACGCTGCATTTCTTCATCGGCGGCCTGAGAAAATCTAGAATTAGATACGTTTAGACGTGTCATGTTAAAATTGTCCTACCATTGTTCCACCCATAAAGCCACCAACTTTGCCCCGCTTCAAACCCTTCTTTTTAGGTATCGGCTTACGATTGCGATCAAGTTGTTCACTAGCTAGCCAACTTGCGGCACGCTGTTCCATAATTTCAAGATTTTGAATAAGCTCCGGCGGCGCC
>SDBT01000809.1_pt1 | contig 51627 bp, 70 predicted proteins | sample 2277101 | NCBI WGS metagenome assembly SDBT01 (sample SAMN10404973, study PRJNA504765) | marine sediment metagenome | isolation source: marine sediment core GS10_PC15, 103 cmbsf | place: Arctic Ocean: Southern Knipovich Ridge | collected 2010
CGGGTGATCCTCCAGCAGATGTGTCTGAAGTCAATGCGGGACGAGTTCCTGATGAATCAGCCTGACTCCCAACTGGAAAGTGGAGGAGTAGATCCCAGATCCACTCCTCCAATACCTAAAATACCTGATGGGATTGCACTATTCAGACGACGTCGTGACACAATGATCGCAGGTCACATCCGTCAGACAAATAACTATGACAAAATGTTGTTTGTCATCAACCGTTACTGGGAACCAATTCAGAGTGCAGTCAGGTCGACGCTCAGTCAGTTACCAAACCCTCCAATATGTATGGATTGGATGACCTTTGAAGTAGCTGGTACATCCTTCAGCATTAACATATTCAAAGAGTCTACTGAAACATATGAAATCCTTGTCCATGCAGTTCTGGAGGCGATGGATGAACACAGATCAGCTGAGGACTTTGAGCTTGGTATTGGTAAGGTTGTAGAGCGTAGAACACCCGACAAGAGTTGGACACAAGCATTTGAGGCAAGAATTCCACTCTATATAGATGATGACATCTGCATTGATCTAACTATTGCTCTGCGTGATGCAGACGGTTGTGAGATCTTGTATGAGGAAGAAATTCGAACGGTTGTCGTTGGATATAGGTGTCCCAAAACAGGAGAAGATAAACCATGAACGCAGCACGTAATCACACAAATACAAGGATGGCTGACCTTTCACATAAGGTTGAGCATCCAAACAAGCTCAGTGAGTTTGAAGACTCCCTTCTTGATTTACTTAGAACGTATCAGTTGGAGATCGAGAGCGGAACCTATGATCATGTTGACAATGATCAAGAGTATGCAAATGAGTCTGGTATTGGACTCAGACATCGGTCGCAAATGATCTTACCTTTGGTTCAGGACGTTGTCTCTCAAATAGAGGAACTTTGAGTGAAGAAACTATTCTGTAGGTTATTTGGTCATAAGTGGCTGCTTGTCATGATGCACACTTATATGGAAGGCTACCCTGATGCCACCACACCACGATCAACAATCTCAGGTCATATTTGCGATAGATGTGGAGAGAATCTCACCCATCAATGGGATCACGTAGGATGAGCATCTACGCACCATCAGACCCTCGCCGGAAGCAGTTTGTAGGAAGCATTCGGCTCGACGTTCGTGACATGGCTCGCATTGCTCTATATTGGCGGCAAACAGGACGCATCTTCGAGTCACGTACTGACATGATCCGGACATCACTTGAGACCTTTCTATCACAGAACGGTGTAGAGGAGATTGACTCAGTTAGAGCAGCGGAGATTCTTGCAGATGAGTTCTACAATCCATCTGCCAAACAAAAGGTCATAGGTGACATTGTTAATAGGGCTCATAGGCGAAAGAGTGAACAAATCATGCAGGTCATGGATGCATCTGAAGCAGTTGATAAGGACAAACTTCTGGGGGATCTTCCAGAGGAAGAGGTTGAAGGTGAATAATACACCTCGTTCTTATCTTGTCACACCATGTATAAGATGTGGATGCCGTAACATACATTGGGTTGAACCTGCTAATCATATCATGATTGTACACCTTGAGCTTCCAACAGGGTTTATTGTTTGTAAGAACTGTATGACACAAGAGGAACTCGCATACCTTTCAATGGTTGTTAAGAACAATGGGATCGGCTTCTTGCCAAGTATGTTGGGTTTTGACATAAAGGAACCTCCAGAATGATAGATCAATGTCAGACCTGTGGGGGATTCGTGAAACACAGAGAGTCTTTACATGGTGGTGTTTTATGGCTGTCGTCTGGATTGCACTTAGTTTCAGTCTTGAGCACGATGTTCGAGATCTGTAATAGCTGTTATGGAAGACTTATTCAAGTCATACCATTCTATGAACCTACAGAAGAGGAAATAACAGCAGGTATGTCTGATTATAATGAGCTGATGATAAGGGGACTGAGTTTTATACAGCTTACATCCCCAAAGACAATCCAATGTTCGAGAACTATGACTGGTCATCCAGATGCTTGAATTGTGAACTTACATGTTATGGTCGACATAGAAAGCCACGTATACAACTGATTCATGTCAAGACAATAAAAAGAAGGTCAAAGAAAAATGATTAACTTCCTTAACGCAGACGCATGGGTAGAGATGAAGAACACACCGTCTGAAAAGTATCATCTCATTATAACCGACCCTCCTTACATGAAGTACACCTCGCGATCACAGACAGAAGGTGAACACGCCATTAGTGGTGTCTTCTCTCCAACAGACTTCGACCGATTTGCGATGAACATCTTCCGACTACTCAAAGTGAGTCGACATGCATATGTGTTCACACAGTTTGTTGACCAAGACAAGCGTGACATTTACGGCATGACACTCCATGCACTGAAAAAGGCAGGCTTCGTACACAATCAGACGCTCATCTGGACAAAGCGCAACATTGGAATGGGAACCGGCTGGCGAGCGCAACTGGAACCAATCCTTGTTCTGACGAAGCCAAATGTTAATCAAGGCGTGTCCGCATACAGAGAATTCGCCAAGAGTCACTCGAATCTCTTAAAGGACTTTCCTTCTGTTCCTGCCGAACGCATGGTACATCCCACACAGAAGCCGGTTGAACTGGGTGTGTTTTTAATAAGACAGTCCACAGACGAAGGTGAGCTTGTCCTTGATCCATTTGCTGGGGTGGGGACGTTTCTGCTTGCGGCAGGACAGATAAAGAGGAACGTCGTTGGTTACGAGATCCTGCCTGAGTTCTGGAAGAAGGGACTCTATTTAATGAAACATTTTGTTTAACAAAGGAACACAGATGACACACATACTTATAACAGTTGAACTCTATAACCAGACAGTTATAGAGGCTCAGGAGCGCAAAGCGGATCTATATACTCTACTCGCGGCAAAGTTCTACGAAGTTGACGAAGCTAAAGTAACTCGTAGAATGCAACAGAGTGTCAAGGAAGCAGTCCTCACTCGACAGTATGGTTTGAATCAAAATAACAAAGGAACATAAAATGAGTACTGTAGACTCAATAAGGAACCGTACTTGGAAAGACAAACTCCAAGAGTTGCAGATCGGCGATGTTTACTTCTGGAGAGGTATTGATTACGGAGAGAATCTCTGCTTTGTCTGTCATCAACCACTGAAAGCACCTTTACATAGAGGTGACACAGAATGGTTCACAATCAATCGAACCCCAAAGGGCATGGAACAAGAGGAAGGTCAAAAGATGGACTTCCTCCACAATACACAAGAGTGTGTAGACAAATACATCAACCAACAAAAGGAGTCCAAATTGGACACCACAAAACCACCAGTGAATGAAGCTGCGGAAGAGAAGTTCGCGAGCGAACTTAAAGCAGTAGACACCTCTGCAAACTCAGCGGATGAACCACCTATAATTCGTGCTCCCGCGTCAGAACGAGGAGAGCGAGTAGTTCGTGAAGATCTTGCCTCTCAAGAGGATCCTCCAAAACAACCAGAGCAGCCAGTGCCAACTCCAGAAGAGCCCGAATCTGAGCCCGAATCAGTGGACATCAACATGCAGACAGTGGAATTCGACGTCAGCACCAACGGATACTGTGTCATTGGTTACACTGCTGACATTCCAGACCTCAAACAGGTAATTGTTAGCATCAGCAACAATGTGGCTCCAGATGTCAACGCAGCAAGTGGTCAACTCTATGCCAGACAGTTCAGTCAGATCTGCAGCCAACTCCGAACGGCTGGTTTCATCATCGGACGAGTATCCATCGAAGGTGTCGACGTAGCAGTTTGTCTTCGGGAGTCACTTGCCTTCAGGATAATCTGTTCCGAAGGACTCATGGCATTCGGACAAAAGAGTGCAAGAGTTGACGAATTATTGGGCAATTCACCTGAGTCAAACAAAGTTCACTGATTGCCACCAACGGCAAGAATTGAAATTTTATTAGGGACTACAATTAACATACCCAACATCCTTGACTTTATGCCTATAATGTGTTATATTATAACTTACAATGTTGGGGGCAAGAGATCCCCCGAATACAATTTCACTAACATCACTTTAAGGAGATCCTATGATCACTCTTACGATCAACTCATCCGCACCAAAGGTTGATAGATCATTCAAAGGCACTTACAACCTACCCGGTGACACTGTCACCTCGCTGGTTGACACATTTGGTGAAGACGTTATCCTGAACATCATCAAATCTCGTCTGACTGCGCTTCTTGGTCACAAGTCTCGTACCATGATGGAGAACAGGAAGACCACAGAGGAGATACAGAAGTCCTTCGACGGTTGGAAGCCAAGCCTACGGGAAGCAAGCTCCGGCGTCCTGAGTCAGCGGTCTTTGGAGAACAAACTGAAGAAGCTTGAGACTCCAGAGGCAAAGAAGGAATTGATCAACGAGCAGATCGAACGACTCAACGCAATGAACGTCGACATCGAGTAAGTCTTCGGCTCGTACAGACAGAGAAGGGAGGGATTCCCTGTGAGTCTCTCCCTTTGTCAGTGAATAGTAAACATACGGAAACATAATGCTATGCGTTTAGCGCACCACGCGTCGTGGGAAGCCAACTCACCTTCCAAACTCACGACTGGACAGACTTGCTGGCGGAAATACTTCTTCAAGTATAGACTTGGTTGGAGATCCACCGCCGACAACGTCAACATAACACACGGTTCTGCTGTACATAGTGGAATGGAGGAACTCTTCAAGGCTTATGGAAAGTCAGGTAAGTATGAAGATGGACTCGAAGCGGCAGACATTGCATATCTGAAGACATACACCGAAGTATTCTCAGACCCTGAGCTGTGGGAGGTCAACAGCCCTAAGAATCCAAATGGAGCAAGTGTAGCCTTTGAGTTGTACGCAACTGAGTATGAGGATGATCAATTTGAACTCATTGGGATGGAGGGAATTGAGGAGTCAATGGTGATTCCTGTTTCACCTACCCAAACCATCAATGGTAAGTTGGACAACCTCGTCCGCACAGACGAAGGTATTGTTATTGTTGATCACAAGACCAGCAAAAACAGTCTGAATCAAATCACTATCGATGGTTGGAATGTGAACCTTCAGTTTGGTTCATACAACCTCATGGGATTGAACATTGTCAGACTCCTTGACCTGAATCCTGATGACTTTCTTGGAGTCATGGTTAACTATATGGTATTTCAGGAGACTAAGAGAGATGGACTGAACATTGAGCTTCCTCGTTTTATAGTCAAAAAGAACATTATCCAACAGCAACAATTCATGCACGAAATCAGCACAATGCTGGACTGGATTAAATGGAACAACGATCTACTCCTGAATGAAATCAAATCTGAAGATCCAGATATTGCAATGCTGTCCTTTCCTCGCAACTTTGACTCCTGCACTAAGTTCTACAGAAGGTGTTCCTTCTATGACATCTGTCGCTTTCACGTTAACCCAGCCATACGATTCGCAGGTCAGCCGCTAACTGGATTCAAAGTTTATGATCGTTATCGAGAGGTGACGCCGGATCTTGTGGCAGATCCTGTAACAGAGTTAGACTTAGAGGTGGTTGAATGAAATTCACAGAAGAACAACGCATCAAGATTGCAGACCTGCTTGACTATGATCTCATAGATGGAATGTACTACACAGTTCATAGAGGAATGACACGTGAGGTCAAGCTCGTCTATACATCAAGCTGGGCAATGCTCCTCAAGATGGAGAGAGTACTCTTTGACAAGTCAATCAAGCAGGACAACCCCTACATCGCGGGGAAGTATGGATTGTATATCAGGGCACTCACGGACTACTTAACACAAGACTATCCACACAATAAGAAAGAGTTATCTCACCCAGACTATCATGCTGTCTGGATGATGACTCGTATGAGTCTCGACAAACGTGCCGAGATCCTCCTGAGTGTCTTATGAGATACAAGGCAGACATCAAAGGAGATCCAATCTGTAAGACTTGTCTTGGTAAAGGCTTTGTATATGTCTATGACAGCCACAGCAAGCGTAAGAGAACTGTCTGTGGCTGTGCGACTGTGAGCAACATCAATGTACAAATAAAGGAGATCCGAATCGATGGAGAAAGACGCAAGCGGGAAGATCATACTCGGTAAGAGTAAAGGACAGGGATCAACAACTCCAAGATCCTCTGTCAAGTCAGCAGCAGAGACTTTCGCTAAGTCCCTCACAACTGATGACATGAAAGAGCGATTTGCTCAGTTGATTGTTGCCTTTGAAGAACGTGACACTCGGTACTCAAGGATCATCAACATAGGAGAGGGTAAGTCAGGCAAGTCAACTGCTGTTATTGAGACCGCACCGAAGCCCCTTCTGTTAAGGATGTTCGATCCTGACACAGAACAACTTATACCACCTGAGATGATCAAGAGTGGAGAGGTACTTCCTATTCGTTACTATGGGGATCATCCAAACAAGCCCGTGTCGTATGTCAAGTGGACTACAGACACAGCGAACTGGCTTCAGGACGGTTTCTTTGAAGCCTTTGCTACAGTGTGTGAGGACTCTTTGTCTTCAATGATCACCTCGCACATGAGAGCCATTGCTTATAAAGATATGATGGCTCGTAGGACAGACGCCAAGAAGAAGCCTCGAGATCTCATGCCACACTTGGGCGACTATCATGTGTTGAAGCTGTCAACACTCGCTGAGTTCATGTCATTGGCAGCACTTCCCTGTCATCACATTCTAACTGCACACATCCTCGACGAGCGCATTTATGAAGACAGTGACGACCATGTTGGATTCATCAAAAAGACGCTCAACGCCACACCTGCACTACAGGCAGGACTACCTCCGTTGTTCAGTGAGGTTTATATCTCTGCCCTTGAGGTTAAGAAAGAGGCGACCAATAAGAAGGGTAAGTTCAAAAGGTCTGAAGAGTATGTGTGGTACACAAAGCGACAGCGGAAGTTCCCAGACATACCAGCAGGTAGTCGTATGTCAGGTAAGAAGGGACGTATACCAGAACGTATACCACAAGACTATCGGGAGTTGTTCAAGATGGTAAACTTTCATTATAAAGATAAGGAGTTGTTGGTATGAAGTACATTAAGAAAGCCATTGTAGTTGAAGCTGAACAGTATACTGAGTATGGAATGTTAGTGAAGGGAATGTGCAACTCACAGACATGTTTTTCTCGTGTAAACAACAAGCCACATGTTCATACTATTCATGATGACCAAACAGCTGACTTAGAAGTTGGTGATTGGATTATTCCTGAAGAAGATGGTGCACACTTCTATCCCATCAAACCTGACACTCTCAAGCTGACATATGACTCAGTAGAGGATCGAGAGCTCTTAGATCAAGCACTCATTCGAACTGCGGTCAAGCAGGGAATGTGTCAGGCTCTCGAGATGTATGCTTGGTGGCAGAATGGAGTTCAGAAGGTGGGTGATGGTCACTATACACTTGAAGAAGCTCAACAGCAGATTATGGATGAAGAGGAATCTTATGACAAACCCTTCATAGATTTAGCTTGCTTGTCTTGTGTTACAAGCATAAAGAAACAAAAAGAAGCCGAACAGTCAGCCGGTGAAAGCTGACATTTAATTCATAAAAGGAGGCAATATGCCCAAGAGTAAGAAGGACGAGGTCGAAGAAGTCGAAATAACACTGTCGATTCTTGATCTCTCAGCAGAAGAAGTTGACGCCGCTGAAGGTTTTCATATTGTGGAAGACGGAGCTTATGAGATCGGGATCTTGAAGCTGTTCTGTACACACTCGAAAGCCGGAGCACCAATGCTTGAAATCCATCACAAAGTCATCGTTGATGAAGATCCCATGATCAGCTCTGTTCGGAACTACATCGTGCTTCCGTCCCGTGACCTCGATCCAATGATGAGGAAACGCCGGATGTTCGATCTCCAACAGTTGTTGACCAGCTTTCAAATCTCAACACAGGAGTTCGTTGATAGAATCATGTCGCAATACGCTGACATGATGGAGGGTCTGGAACCCGGCGTGATTCCTGAGAAGGAACTCCTCGTTGATTACGACGACGAAACCGGAGCCGCAAGCATCAACGTTGAAGAGCCTGACGAAGAAGGCATTGCACAGGGATGGTCAACCCAAAACCGTATCGTGAAGTATTTGCCTCCTTCAGGCTAATACAAATCTGAGGGATTGGATCTTAGATCTAATCCTTCGTGGCGAGTCGAGTGTAAAGAGCTCAAGGTGGACGACTCTTTGAGAGGGTTGTTGAGGTTCGAATCCCCAACTCGCCGCAAACTTTTGACAGTAATGTAAAGGGATAGAAAATGATAGTTGAAGAGCTACGTAGAACCTTGAAGTTGTATCCTCAAGATGCAAAAGTAGTTATAACTACTCATGTCGGTGGCGTTTTCATCGACGTGCATGATGTTAATTCAGTGAAGGTAGGTGGAGAGTCTAAGAGTGTTGTAGTTATACGACATAAGAATGCTTAATTACACCAACCAAATTAATGAATAATCCTCTGGGAAGAATTGAAAGGAGGTGGTACTTGTGAGGTATGTCAACAGAGGATGTCCTCATGTTAAGCCAAGCAAAATAAATATGTTTGACAAATAAAGAGTGCTAAATTCTCAGCACGATGTCAGTCCGTTCTCGTTCTTTGTGGATAAGGTCAGATGATTTGTACTTAGTGTACATCGTCGCTCAATTCAATTTAATATAAGTAGAACGGACTGACTCTTTTGCGGACGTAGCTCAGTTGGTAGAGCACCAGAACGAGTTGGTCTGGAGGTCATGGGTTCGAATCCTTTCGTCCGCACAAACTAAATAATTGCCAACGGCTGAGTGACTCCTAAAGTGGACGAAGGGTGTTGATGTATCGCTCTTTGCACTCAGCCAACGGCAAACGGAGGAATGATGAGTGATGACATAGATCACGAAGCTGATGCTTGGGAAGAGTCTTTAGATCGTAGCCAGTGTATTGTTTGCGGCTGTGATACAGATGGCTTGACTTATTGCTCCAGTATCTATAAGCGAGCAGACGATGGGGAAACAGGGAAGAACCAATGACCACAACAGTTAACCGAACGATTGCGGAGTGGGTAATACCGAGACCTGAGTGGAATGCAAAGTGGCAAGTTTGTAGTGGTTATCATACTCCTGCTGGACTTAATTGGTGGACTCTTCCAAAAGATAGGAATAGTATTACGGAAAGGGATCGTATTCCTATTCCAGTTCCCAACTTCTGCAAAGACCTGAACGCCTGCCACGATGTCCTTACCGACGAGCGGTGGACGGACGAGATGTGGCTTGATTTAACTATGTTTTTGATGAGGCAACATCCTCCGATTCGATACAGTGCTGGGAGTGAGACAAAGTTTATTACCACCATCCTTACCCTCCCAGCACTCACCCTCGCCACTGCAATAGCTGAAGTAATCGAGGAAATAAAATGAATTTGTGTATTATATTGTGGACAGCATATACTGTCTTAATCGTTCTTGTCGTACATATTATAAAACAACTACCTCCAAGTTTGAGGGATTAGTGATAGGAAGTAAAGTGAACAGCCTGACATGGAATTGATCTTTAAGGGGTTACTGATTGAAGAAGTATCGGGCTGTTCAAAATTAAACCGTAGAAGGCTGAGGGATTCTGAGTTGAGAAGCTCAGATGGGATGAGGGTTCCCTGTTACATTCCTCAGCCTCCGGTGACAAACATCCAACGGCTGAGTGTCCTGCATTCGTGAGGGTGTGGGTCGGTCTAACAATGCCGCTCATAACACTCAGCCAGCGGTAAACTGTAGGAGATTACAATGAGTGAAAAACCTCATGTTCAATTTACACCAGAAATAAATTCGGGATATTATCACATAAGAGGATTAGGGAACAAGCCGGAGAACTTGTCTTTAATTCTGGATGGAGTAGAAGTGCTAAAGGTCAAGTATCCAGCTCGACGGTATATAATTTTGTATATGAAATTCCGAGTCTTTATCTATAAACTGAGAGGGATGAGAATGAAAAAGATACTATGGTACGGTGGCAGTTTCTTGTAACAAGGAGATGAAGGATGACTGACAAAGCCTTACTGGAGGAAAAAAAATGAACAGAGATGCTGTGATAAAAGCACTGAACAAGGAGCGAGATCAACAGGACAGGAAGTGGGGAGTACAAAATAGAAGTGATCTGGATTGGCTCGCAAGACTTGGTGAAGAATTCGGAGAGTTGTGCAATGCTCTGGTCGAGGGTGATCTTAAGAACGCAAAAGTTGAACTGATACAAACAATGGCAACTTGTTCTGTTTGGTTGGAGGACGACTCTTGTCAGATAAACCAGATATAGAGTACTACAAAAATAATAATCGAAACAAACTGAGGAGTAGTTGATGGAGGAATCCTATTTGACGATGTTACGTGAAAGTATAGTTAAGCAGTACGTATCTCATCCTACTGGTTGTGGCGGGAGTTTCGGCGAGTTACTTTGTTGGGAACTTCACAGTAATAGTGTGACGTTTATTATGTTATCTAAGAAATGGGGAATAAGTCTGCCGACACTGGGTGACTTAATTAAAGATCATTGTGATAGATTGCAAGTGTTACCTCGTGTTCACCATTCGTAATTGCAGAAGATGTCAGATAAACTCACTATAAAGAGATTCGACAACCTAACAAGAGAAGGTATTGAAGAAACTATGGACTTGGATCATCATCACAAGCATATGGGTAGGCACAATCTTCTGGACGTGCCATCTGTATGACATCAGGCTCAAACATAGAGACAGACTTATCATCTACCAACAAGAGACAAACACCATTGGACGAGACATCTGTTTGAGACAACAAAAGAAAATCGACGAGTTGATGCAAATGCAAATAAGGTATTCCCATCTCGACCTTGCATCGACCAAAACTGGAGGGATGGGAGGTAAATAGTTGAAAAGGAAACAAAATGAACAATGTAGATCCAGACGGACCGCTTCAACATGAAGACAAACCATATGCAATCATGAACGATGGAACAGGAGGAACGCCCTTCCTGAACTTCCTACAGAATCCTGATGGATTTGGTACGTTCTTCACACAGGAATGTATTGATCAGAATCACACAGCCGCAATCTTGATAGAGAACAATGTCTTTGGGATGGCAAGAGGACGTCTTTTTGGAAAGGTGGTATGGTTGTCTCTTGAGGTGTTCAGAGACACTCATTGTCCAAAAATAGGGACTATTCAAAAGCGAGGTATGGCTCGATTCAAGTATGATCCCAAACACAGACCAATCTTAGATAGTGGAGTTATTGCTCTACCTGACGGTCGAGTCGGCTGGACATCAAGTGCCACTCTACAAGACCTCAGAGGTAGCATCATATGTATCGAAGAAGACAAAGAGGAGTGTGTTATATGGCTGGGCTAACAGCATTTCCTCTTGACATGTGGAGTTGGTTCCACCTTTTCGGTCCGACGATACTAACAGTTGGAATCTATCTGTTACTCAAGTACACAGTCTTGGGTGGTACTTCTGTCACTCGAACAGAACGTTGGTTACAAGATCGTACGTCAAACCATCTATCGACAACTGTAATCACAGTCCTATGTCTTGTCATGGCATGGGAGGCTGTTGTCGACGAGGTCTGCGGACGCTATTACAACATACAAACAATCTTTGGGGTTCCGTTCGGAGATCCAAGAGGCGGTGAGTTCATTGACATGGGACTCGGCGTCTTGGGGATCGGAATTGGTGCCATTTTAATTATCGAACTATTTCAAGGGAGATCGTGAATGCCCTACATACACGACCATGAACGTCGGAAGGAGCTTGCGCAAGGAGCCCTTCCAAGAAACGCTGCTGAGTTCGCTTATCAACTCTACTATCAAGCAATGAGTGGACTCAAAGACGACCTGTCGTTCGACAACATTGTAGCAGTCATGCGTGTGCTCGAAGACGCTTACAGAGATCCAATGTTGGCAAACTACGGTGGGTCTGATTATCAGGTTGTCAGACCTGTTGTAACTCTTGTTAGAATGGAACTCTATCGTAGAGTCATTGCTCCCTATGAAGACCTAAAACGCAAGGAGAATGGTGATGTTGTCCTCTAAAGGTGAACTTGTTGTCATCAGGGATTTTAAGAATGAGCATACTCTAATGACAGTAGCTATGCCTCAAATAGTTATCAGTGCAGAGGGAGCTGAGGAGAAAATTCGGAACCACTTCAGAGCCTTCTATACACTATATGCAGGGTGTATGTTGTCAGACAATGCTGAGGCACTCAACCGAGTCTTGAGTTGTATAGCGGATGAAATTGTGGATCTCAACACGACAAAGGAGATAACCGATGGAACTTAAAACAGAATCTAAACTGCGTTGGGAACAGAGTCTTAAGAAGCCTATGATATATGTCATAGCTCCTTTTATGTCACCATCGCTAAAAGGGATCAAAGAGAATCTTCAGATTACAATGAGACTCATGGCACGACTCTTCACGGTTGGAAAGGGTCGCTGTGGTTTTATACATCCACCACTCATGACGCATGACATGTGGCGATACATGGTGGATGTACTTAAAGTAAACATGCCTGAGCAATTCTGGTATGGGTTCGCAGGTAGAATGCTCTTGGATTGTGACGGAGTTCTTCTTGTTCCTAATTGGCATGAGTCAGAGGGGTGTAACCTCGAACGTAATCTATGCTTGAAGCATAGAATTCCATACTTACAGCTACTCGTGACAGACTCAGATTTGGACTTAGGAGTCACTGTTGACTTCATTCTTGATGAAATTACACGAGTACAAAGTAAGAAGCAAACCCTTGAGGACATCATTGCTCCTCTGCGACAACTACCCTCACTCAACGTTCGTACAATCATCGAGAAACGTCTTGGGAACTCCTATGCAGAAGATCCAGAGGCATCAACCATCCATGACGTAATCACAAGCATCATGCAACATATAGAAAGGAGATGATGGATAACGACAAGCGAATCAAGCGCACAACAATAATCCTTACGGACAAGAACTCCGACCTTTGGGACTCCTTTCCGAAAGGCAGTCGGAGTCATGTAGTCAACTTCCTCTTTGACCAACTCCGTACTCGACTACAGAAAGCAGATCCTGACAGCCGAGCCAAGTTGCTTGGGCATATTCTGTCTGGAGCGGAGGATATACTACCAAGATGAATCTACCCCTACGATTCACAGAGTCGTCCTTCGAAGAGAAGCTTGAAACAGTTCGTCGTGTTAGGACTGCAAGGACGACTCGTCCCACTAAAAAAATACGTACCCCAAACTTCGATGGATCAGATCTAAGATCCACTCCTCGAAAAAAGCGCAAGCCGAATCTCAATACACCAGAGGGACGCGCCCAGCACATGGACGCACTCCGCAAAAAATTGGATGCATTAAATGTCTAAGAAGAAACTCACCGAACAAAAGTCAGTTCCTCTATCAAAGATTCATATGGGGGATCGGTTCCGCGAGGATTATGGTAAGGAGGGAATGGAACTATTACAAGAGTCTATAAGAGAACACGGACTCATTCAGCCACTTGCTGTTGTAGTATCTGACAAAGGATATGATCTCATAGCTGGTGGACGTCGTTACAAGGCTCTGATTGCATTAAAGTGGACTCAGATTCCTGTAAACATCTTCCCTAAAGAGACCTCACAACTTGAGTCTCGTACTATAGAGCTCCTTGAGAACACAATACGTAAAGACCTCACATGGCAGGAAGCGGCGAACCTACGGGCTGAGATTGATAGAATCCAAACATTGTTGAAGGGGAAGCGAGTTCACGGCGTTCCGAAGGTCGACAAAGCTACCGGCAAGAAAGCACCGGGTTGGGCTAAGTCAGACACAGCTGTCATCACTGGAGTCAGCAAACGTACAATAGCCTCTGATGTAGAGCTCAGTGAAGCCATGCAAGTCTTTCCTGAAATCAAGAATGCTCCAACACGAAATCAAGCAATAGAGAAACTCAAGCGAATCAAGAGAGAGGCTGGAGTAGTTGTGCTGCCAGAAGGTGACAAAGACCCGAAGGTACAAGAGTTCAAAGCTCTCATTGTTAAGTTAATCCGTCCCAAGAGTTATAAAGATGAGTTTGATGCAATTAGAGTCATCAACCCATCTTTGATAATTGTACCTGATGTACTCTTTACTACTGATGACATTGAAGGGGTTGAGGAGTTCATCGGACCAAATGGATGGCTTATTTTAATGAACCGGCGCAAGAGCGAGGTTCGTTTGCCAGAAGTGTCAGACTTCTTCATCGAAGAGGCAGTATGGACTTGGTCATCTACACAATCCAATGATCCCCAAAAACTACAGTCGGCTCACCAACACTTCGTTTATATGAGGAAGGGTATTAACGCAATGTTGACAAAGGTTGGAAGAGCTGATGTATTTCACTTCAAGAAGGTCAACTCTCTTCATCAGGCTCACCCAGAAGAGTATCCAGTTGAGCTCTGGATGGAGCTCATTGAGACCTTTGGGGGATCAGAACCGAAAGTTGTTAGTCTGTTTGCACAAGAAGGAAACATAATCCTTGCTTGTATGAATGTGGGAGCAGCATGTCGTGGATATAATGAGTCTGGAGAGTATATTGATGCTTTTGAGAAGAGAGTGGCAGAGGTAAGTCCCGGTCAGTATACAAGCTATCCTGAACAGTTGGATAAAGAATGAGCAAAGTAAAAGTAGGAGAAGTATGGATGACTATGGAACGTCTGATGGGACGTGGGTTCGGTCCACATACAGGAATGACTGTAGATGTCGAAGCTCGTAGGAATGAGTTAGACGATACTGTAATCGCTGTGGAATATCACTTCTTATATCCACCTCCTGATTATAGTGAATATACTCAACGATGGTGGATGCATCAAACTCTCAGGTGGAGACTTATGAATTTTTTACACTCATTATCATCGAAGCAAAGGGAGTATTCATGAGCAACGTCAAACCATCAGACGTCATGGAGTCAACAAGACAACTAATCAAAGAAGGGTATTTGGATGAGGATGTACACTCGTTTGATAACAGTGCTTGGAGAGGGATGTTACTTGATAAGTATCCACTTCATCCTGTCACAACTACCCTCCAAACACAAATAAAGAGTTATCCACAAGGCGATGTAGACCTAATGGGAGTCAGACGAATATCTACACCCTATGGTGAGATACTCTTCAAACCTTACAATAAAGAAGGAGATCCAATGGGAATCGAACAAGGACTTGACATCAAGTACACACATGCTTGGCTGTCGTGGTTTCAAGGGGAACTGACCTTACATCAGGACTTCAGGGATGTACCTGCTGTTCAAGCCAAACAACCCAAAGAGGGAGATGTTAATTTGGTCTATGTATGTATGAATCCGAACCGTGAGATTAGACGAGTTACAATCGGATGGCAAGATCATGGACTCAGATCCTTCACCATTGCTATCTGTCATCCCAAAGACCAATTCTCTCGTCGCATGGGACGCATTACATGCAAAGGGAAGCTCGAAGAACCTGTCAAAGCTCGTGCTACTCTAATACAAGCAGATGAACCCGTCATGTGCATGAAGTTTACATCGAACGTGAACGCGTACTTTCCACGTATTGTTGGTCAGTACAAGGGTGACACTATAACTGGTGTTGAGCTTGCAAGAGCGGTTGACACCTATATAACAGAAATAGAATCCCGCAATGGACACTAATCCTCACACAATTCGCGTTGAGGCACTCGGTTCCTTCCATGAGGCAATACTGTTCGTTGGTCAGGCTCCAGCCGATCACGAGGTTAGAAGAGGAGAACCTTTTGTGGGAGCGGCTGGTAGGACGCAGGATCGTCTAAACCTTCTTGCTGGAATCACTCGTGATGAGGCAACGTGGACAAATCTTGTCAAGGTACGATGTCCACGAGATAAGATCAAGTTCTATCTTGACCTCTCAGTTCGAGGAGGTATTGATCACTCACACTTCATGGAATGGATTCATGGACACATTGTTGAACCTCCACCAAAGGGAGTTAATCCCGACATCAAACCTTATGTTTTAGAGCTCCTCGAAGAGGTTGACAAATTCAAAGGCAATGTCATCTGTACTCTTGGAAACGAGCCGCTCTGGATACTAATGGGTGTGGCACAAATCAGGAAGCGTCGTGGTTCTATTCTGAATTACAATGGTAAGAAACTCATACCTTGTGTTCATCCAAGTGCTGTAATTCGATCTCATTCTGTAATAGAGCGATTCCTCGCCAAGCAGGACATGAGAGTTGTAAAGGCAGAGTACACACACTCAGCTATCAAATTACCAAAGCGAGCCCTTCGGACATATCCAACCTATGAGGAAGCCCTACTGTACATTGAAGAGTGTCAGAAGCTAACCAATGTTGGCTTTGACATCGAAGTCATGAAGTCCGGAACTGGTGGTGTTCTGAGGGAGGTATCATGTCTTGGATTTGCAAAGTCACCCTATGACGCGATGTGTATTCACTTCTTTTCAAAGGGGAAGAACGTCTGGGAGGAGCTTCAAGAAGTTGAAATCATGGAGTATGCGCGGGATCTTCTTGAGGATGAAAGCATTACAAAGACAGGTCAGAACATCATCTTCGATGCAAACTTCATGTACCGAAAGTATGGTATACTGACACGCAATGTTGACGACACAATGATTGCACACGCTGTTCGATATCCTGACTTACCGAAGGGACTTGACTTCCTCACACGACATTACACTCGTGACCCCTACTACAAAGACGAAGGCAAAGAGTGGGGAATTGTAGGTGGAGACGCCGAGCCCGGATTCTTTGAGTACAATGCTCGTGATGCTTGCATTCCTCTTGAGGTGTTTCCGAAGCTCATGAAGGAGATTGATAAACAAGACAAAGCTCGCGATGTCGAAAATAGAGTAGTCTACTACGTGCATCGAGATCTGATTTACCCTCTCCTCTACATGCAAGACAGAGGTCTTTGGGTTGACCAAGAAGGTATGAAAAAAGAGGGAGACAAACTCAAGACAGAGGTAGAGGATCTCAAAGAACAACTCTCTCTTGTCATGGGTCGGAAGCTTTCGACAAAGTTTGCAACCAGCCATGCGCAACAAAAGGAGTACTTCTACCGAGAGCTTGGGATTCGTCCTTACAAGAAGGATGGCAAAGAGAAGATGGACAAGGAAGTCCTCAAGCGACTCAAAAAGCGAGGACATAAAGAGGCTGATCTGATCCTTGAAATCAAGAGTCGAGAGACAATGAGGACTCGTTATCTTGAAGTCAAGCTGAGTGAGGACGGTCGTTTGCGATCTTCCTTCAATCCTGTAGGAACAAGGTCAGGACGCTTGTCTTCGTCCGCTGATATCTTTGGTGAAGGTACAAACATACAGACACTTCCATGGGAGGTCAAGATCTTCGTTGGTGCAGACGAAGGCTACCTCATTTACGAGTTCGACAAAGCTCAAGCAGAAAATAGAATAGTAGCATACATTGCACCCGACGCAAATATGATTCATGCCTTTGAAAATAAAATGGACATCCACAGAATGACTGCTGCTATAGTATATGACCTACCTATCGAGGAGATATCAAATGAGCCGGGAAGTGGTAATCTTGGGGATGGACGTCTAAGTCAAAGGGCTATAGGTAAGAAGGCAAATCATGCATTGAATTATGGACTTGGTGTAGATGCTTTTTCACAAATACTTGAAGTACCTCGTGCAGACGCACAGATGATCAAAGATAAATACTTCACAGGATATCCCGGTGTTGGAGTTTATCATAGATGGATTAGTGCAGTTCTAAAGAAGACCAGAACACTTGTTAACTGCTTCAAGAGGGGCTATCATTTCCTCAACAAGATTGAAGAGGGTCGCATCACTGAGGCTTTGTACTTTATACCACAGTCGACAGTAGCAGATCTCATCAATCGTTGGGGACTTTTAGAGGTATGGAACAAGCCAGAACTTTATGCTCCAACAGAGTTACTCAACCAAGTCCATGACTCTGTAATAATGCAAATTCCAATTAGTGCTGGTGTTGAGAGACATTGGGAGATAGTCAACAATCTTGTTGAATCGCTTGACAAACCACTACAGTACGACAACAGAAGGTTTGTAATACCTACAGATGTTAAGATAGGAAGGTTACTCGGTGACATGACTGAATTCAAAGCAGATGACGGTCTTGACTACAACAAATTCAAGGAGGCGTTTGACAAATATGCAGTACGAAGAGTTAGTAATCAAGAGATTTCTGAAGAAGATAGAGTTGGGTAGTGATGGGGATCATTTCATATTATTTGTTGCTGTAGGTAGTCAGATTGATTTAATTCAAGATTCAATGCTCGGTCTACGAAACGATGTAGAGTTTCAAAGGCTTCAACCCTTCATGCGAGTCACTATTAGTACTTATGACTTCACTAAAAAAAGGAGACTTGTAGTCAGAGTTGTCTCTAATGAATTAAGTCTTAGAGGTCTAAGAGCAACAGGTATCGACACTAATTTGTTCTGGTCACATCCTGATGCGTACAAACTTACGAGTGATCCAGTAATGCATCAACAAATCCTGTTTTTATTTGAATCAGTCACCAGAAGAGTCACAGACCGGAGGTCATCCTCTGAATGAGCAGATCTACAAAGGATTGGTTCGACTCCTACCTTCAATATACATCCGAAGACGAACCCTGCAAACTCTACCGAAAGTGGGTTGCTGTCTCCACCATAGCAGCGGCTCTCCAAAGGAAGGTGTATCACCGAATGGCACGCAAGACATTCTATCCGAACTTCTATATAGCACTGGTCGGACCAAGTGGCTGTCGCAAAAGTACCGCTATTGATGTTGAGTCTGACATTCTTCAAGAGGTTGGTATCGAGGTCGCGGCTGATGTGACTTCAAAGGAGAAGCTCATCTCACGCTTGGAGAAGATCGGCAAAGCTGAGGGAGAGGAAGGAGGACTCGAACGCCTCACCATGCAAACCCTTGACATGCCTGTTCTACCTCACTCGTCTTTGACAGCGGTTGCAGACGAGCTCATTGTATTCCTACCGGCATACGATCCAGACTACGCGGGTTACTTAAACAAGCTTTATGATTGCAAGGATGTGTTCCGGTACGAGACACTCAAACGTGGAGATCAAATAGTTGAAAACGTCTGGTTCAATATCATAGGTGGAATTACTCCAGAGACTCTAAAGGGTCGTCTCACAAGTGAGTTCGTGGACATTGGACTTCCGGGTCGGATTATATTCGTGAACTCGCACGACAAGCCCATCAGACGGGGCTATCAAATAGACACAGCAGAAAACCGAAAACTCAGAACAAAGTTGGTCAGAGACCTTAGAACCATCCTGATGATGGCTGGACCGTTTAAGCCGACTCCTGAGTGGCTTGAGTCGTACCTTCCGTGGTATGAGCAGGAAGACTTGGAGCATCCATTTCAGGAACTGCCTGCACTGGCTCCTTATGCAAACAGAAGAGGCTCTTATATACATAAGTTGTCAATGGTTTTTTCAGCGTCACGGAACGATAGAATGACTATTAAAAGAGAGGACTTTGAGAGGTCAGTTGAGCTTCTTGCAGAGGCTGAAAAGACCATGCCTGATGCTCTTGGTGCTGTAGGCGCAAATGAGGCTGGACGAGCAGTTGATTCTGTTGTCCTTCATATGAAGAACGTACCTAAGATCAGGTTCAATCAACTGTTGTCGCGGTTTCTTTATACTATTGACGAACAAACACTCTTGAGGATTGTTGCTACGTTGGAGAAGGTGGGGAAGGTCAAGTTGACAAAAGTTAGTGTTATACATCCTGAGACTAAAAAGGTAACTCAGGATATAATGATTCGTTATATTAGGGAAGGAGATTGAGGTGAGTAATTGTCCATACTGTCATTGTAGGATTGACTATATATCGTGCGGCTGTTCTGGAGAGCGAAGCGCTGAAAGTAGAGTAGCAAAGATTCAATCATATCGGAGTGAGGTTCTAATGACTAAGAAAATTTACGAATTTGAGGATAATGTAAGATTTCAAGATGTAGATGAATCTAAAAATGAGTCTTACTATTGGGTAGATGGGGTGCTTCACTTGATTGCGGAGAACTGATGACAGCACTAACCAAACTCACGGAGAACCGATGAACGCTGAACCCAAATGTAACGAGTGCCGCGATACTGGGGTTGTAGCTGTTTTTGGTGGTAAGTCACATCCATGTAAGTACGGCTGTATGAACGCTGAACAACTGCTGATGCTGAAGATCATGGGCTATAAACAGCCTGACGGGATGCTGGACACATTGTGGGACGATCCTGACGGAGAATACATCCCTACGGAAGACCTCCCAACCTTCAAGTCGCTGGACGAGATTGCGCTGGTGGAGGAGAAAATAAAAGACTCAATAGACGCTGGACTACCAGTAAATGTGTACCGAGTACCCAAATCAAGCCACGAGCTTATTCCGTCAAAGCTTAAGCGTATTGAGAGCCGTCCTGATGGAGGCTGGCGTGTGATTTGGGCAATGAGACGCAGCTCCGATATTTACATTAACCACCCAACCGAACTCCAAGCTCGCACAGCCGCCGTCCTGAAGATGATAGACGTGCTGGAGGGTGAGCGATGAAAAACGATACAAAGCTGAGATCACTAAGAAAAATAAAGAGATCGCGCGACTGAAGACACTATTAGCTGAAGCACGATCATTTCATTAACAATGAAGGGAGTAACTAAGATGACACACGAACGCCTACTGCAATCGTGGCAGAAGAGACTCAACTTAGTTGATTGGAGGATTACACTGATAGAAGATCCTCATCTGGCTGAACGTGACGATGTTCTTGGTAGAGTTGTCATGGATCACAATCACAGAATTGCAAGATTATCTATCATGCCAAGTACGTCAGAGATGATAAAGTTTGAACATCTTTGGGCAAAGGCTGCTGGTTCTACCTATGAGTCAATATTGGTTCATGAGTTGGTTGAAATTTTGTTTGGCGTCTCAAGGAAGAGTGATGATGCTAAAGAGTATGCTGTTAATATGATCGCCAATGCTCTCGTGATTAAAGTGTGACTAATCGCGAGCCTTCCGTAGACGATTACGTAAAGATCCCTCAGCCGCAGTTCTGGTCACACCGAGATCTCTCAACTGACCAAGAGCATAACTCTTCAACTTCCGATTCGTGTCACTCCGACGAATCCCATTTGAGTGATACATAGATCTATAAAGCATGTCGTAATAGTATGCTCTGTCTTTAGGAGCAAGATTTCGCACGACATCGCTCACAACTACCGGCGCACCCGTTGCAAGTGCAACACTCTTTAACAGTGCCCCTATAGCCTTTGGCAAGCGATCTAAGGGTGATCCCTGCTTAGTTTTATCATCATCCAGCACGTTGCGGGCAAACTGTATAGACATTGTAATGCCAGCACCAAGACCCTCTACAATCTGTGCGACTGGGTTGGACAGCTGAGGAACGTTGCCTGCTTCTGGGAATACTGTTGCAGTTATAGCCCCTCTAATCAAATCCTCAGCAGGACGTCCAATCGGACCAAAGTAGGTACTGGATAAAGACTGAATGGTAGTCCACACCATCTTCTCAGGTGTAAATGGATTGCTATCACTCAACCAATCGTCAACAGATCGTTTATTGAACATCGCACCGGGAGCCTTTGTCAGCAAGCCTTGAGCACCTCTTGCCAGCATATACCAAATAGGTAAAACCAGTGTCCAAATCACATTCCCCCAGAGGAATCTACGCCAATCATCTTCACCCTTATCTGACTCCTTAAACCTCTGCCACTCCATTGATCTCAGGCTGACCTGCTTCAAGATGTCTGAAGAAAACAATGAAGTAATCCTTGAAATAAAACTTCCTCTCTTAGCATTACGAGCAAGCTCGCTCTGAGTCATTGCAGTTGAAGTTGCCTGCGTTCGATTCATGACTTCTTCAAACGTCTTGACAATCGTCTCATCAGACCAACCAATATCAAGACCCCACGCTCTGACAGCTCTGTACTGTCTGTAAACTGCATCTTCGTCCATCAGTTTCATTGGCTTCAAACCTGCTGATGTGACTTTGTTAAATAGTGTACTGTCATGCACCATCATTGACATGAATCCACCCCCGACTCCCGGACTCATACGAGCATAATAAGGGATAGTACGTCTCTGACGATAGAGTTGTGACTTCTTAGCAAGTTCGTCTCTCTCCTCTATCGTTGAAAAGCTACTGGTCATTGCACTCAGAATATACTTAGGAGGAACCATGATTGAACTTACCATCACTGATGCATATTGCATCATGAGTGTCGATGCACGATATGCAAGGATAGCTGGACCAGCTCTGTCCATGAGTCTCAGGAGGAACTTTTCAAGGTCACCACTATCTTTTGGGTTCATCAGACCTTGCCAATTCTCCAGCATAGCTCTGATATAACCTTGTGTCTTCCGTCCCTTACGTGACCTTGACAATAGTGTTGTAAGATTAGTTGGTTTTTGATCAATACCTTCGGATTGTCCACCGAACAAATGTCCGAGTCGGGCTGCTGCTCTTTGCTTTCCAACCAACTGACCGACCGCACTGGTGACATACAAGAAAGTCGCAAACGCATCCTTGACCTCCAGTACATCACCTCCCTTGACACGAGGAGCAAAGATACCCATATCCGACGCACGTGATGAAAGGAAGCTCTTGAGATCCTGATAGACAGAAGTTGCAAAGTCTACGCCCTTACCCTTCTTCCTCAAGTTCCAGTAGCTTCCAATTCGATCAATCTCTGTGATGAATTTATCGCGTTCGACTGGAGGGAGAGTCTTTGACCACTCAACGACCTCTGTTCTCATCTTATTGAGTCCATCACGCATCAAGCCTGCTATGTATCTCTCATCCTGACTTGCCTGACTGAGGATGTGTTGAATCTCTGAATCCTCATAAGTGTTCTCTTCTTTGTTGTATGTATCAGGATTGGAGAGTAATTTGCCCTGCTGATTTGTGAACGTTCTCTCAGGGAACACTACACCAAACTGAGCTTGATTATATCGTCCGTCTGCATCCTCGTTGGTCAAGAGTAAGTCAACCATCTGAGCAGGACTGATCTCAGTAGTAGAGCCATCAAGACGTTGTATAGATCTAAGGTTTGTCTTCTTGTGTAGGAATGGACTCCAATTGTTTGGAAGTCCCTGTTCGAGTGGCTCCTGAGCGTCCAGAGCTACTTGAACTCCCTTTCGTTCGGCATTGAGCATCATGTCCATCAGCTCTTTAACAAGTGGATGATCAACCCCGAACATATAGGAGAAGGTACGCTCAGGTGACCATTGATATGGACCGACCATGTTTAGGATGGACTCAAAGCTCTGCGAAGGTATGCCCTCGAAGTCATTCTGAACAGGTAGGTTGTCAATGCGCTCTTGTAGTCGAACTATAGCCTTTGTTCTGAGTGCTACACGCCTCTTGGTTTCAGCTATATGATAGAGGAAGGACTCCTCCCTCTTAATACTCAACCAATGAATAAGAGGTTGGAGGTACTGTTCTGGAATCATGTCCAGTTGAAACTTGTTGATCCAGAAGCTTCTGACTATGTCCGGTCTATCATACCTTTGAGCATCCAAGACCCTCTTCTTAGGAATCTCTGTTTTAGGCTTCGCTTGCTTCACGAGACCGATAATGTCAAGCATCTCCAGCCCAAGTACCTCAAGGTGTTGTACAGCGTCAGACTTACTGATCCCACTCCAATCCTCTTGGAGCTCACGTTCTCCTCGCGATGTACTCTGCTTCGCGAGATAGCTATAAAACTCAAGCAGAGCCTTTGGGTCACCCTCAACTGCCTTACGTCGAGGTGTTCTGTTCTTGGTATTGTCAAGCTTTGAGATGAGGTTCTCACTAAGTACCTGACCCCCCCAATGCTGACGCATGAGTTCGTCCTGAATCCATGTAGGAAGCTTGAAGGACTTCTTTGAGTTTAGGAACTGTCTGAGGTAATCATCATAAGACAGCAGTCCCTTTGAGGAAGCAAGGGCATGCTCCTCAAGGCTCTTGTTCGATCTTACTTTGAGATCGCGCACGATGTCAACCTTCTTCTGATCAGCAGTTTGCTTCGGCTCTGTAACTTTTGGAGAAGTAGATCCCAGATCTAATCCCTCTTTGGTAGGCTTATCTGGAAGAGTTATTGCACCTGTGTCAGACTGAAGCATATTCCAGACCTGCTTGAGGAATCGATTGACCTTCTGTCCAACCTCTTTGATCATTGCCTTCGTCCACTGAGTGAAGCTCTGAAGACCTTCATGAAAGTGGTAGTCACCAATCTTGTACACATCGAGGATAACTCTTGGGTCGAATCCGCTATGAAGTCGTTTCAGGAAGAGCTCTCTGAGATCAAGTTTGGCAAGCTCTTTCTCAAGAAGTCGTCGATTTTGCTTGTTGATATGATATGGAATCTCAGTGGGATCAGCTCCCTCACGTTCAAGAACAACTCTCAAGTTCCTGACCAAGATCTCTGTGCGCTGTTGTGGGTCTTGGATAAGATCAGACTTACCCTTACGTGTTGTGGTAACAGTGGTTCCTTTGTTCGCACGACGTAGAGCAACAATCTCGCTGACCAACTCTTGTATCACTCTAACATCATCCTCTGACATATCAGTAAACACACCCTTGTCAATCTGGGGTTCGGGCTCGACAACATCCTCAGAACTTACAGCACTATCTGTTGGTTTTGGCGTCACAGGCTTGAGTTTCCGTGCATAACTAACACGCTCAGGACGTCCTGCTTTCACAAGCAGATTGTTAACAAAAATTGCTCGCGCCTTTGGACTACTGATGTCAGCGTACTCATCGTAAGTCAATAGTTGATCCTCGATCACACCAGCAGTCTCTAACTCCTGTAGGAATACTACAACAGCTTCGAGATTGGAACCCTCTTCCAACTGTGCTAACATGTCTGCTGAGAGGGGAACAGGAGGAACGTCAGCGCGAGGAGATCCGGGCTCAACAACTGACTGTCCCTCCGTTCCCACAACCTTGTCCAGAGCACCCTTCGAGAACTTGTTCTCATCAATGATTCCCTGAAGCTTGAGTACTTCAACAATTCGTGCCGCACGTGCCTTCCCGACACCCATCAACGCACCAATATAATGCGTAGTTATCTTCCTTGTGTGAGTGTTGATAGTGTCAATGTGTTTGGTGATGAGTTCAACGTCATCAGTACGGGTGTCAGAGACTCTTTTCTTAGTTGTCTTAGTCTTCCTACGAGCGGCTGTAATCGCACGAGCACTCTGCTTTGCCTCAACAATCTTGCGCTGTTCTTCATCCTCAGTGCGCTGAACCTCAACCACCTCATCCAGACTCGGAAGCTCAAATGGACCTCCCTTTCTGAAGGTCTCTGTCGCAAAGCCAACCTGAGTACTGTACTGTTTCAAGAGTGCAAGCATACCTCTGTTGTCTACCTCAAAGATGTCCTTGAGATAGCTGAAGTACTTAACACTATATTTATCAGGCACAAGACCCGTTGACATAATATATGCGATGTTGTCTTCAACATTATCATACACAAAATCAACCGACCGACCACCAATCGTTACCCTTCGTGGAACCGTAGACAATCCCTTCTGCGCCTCCTTTGAGAGCTTACTGAGATCACTTGGATTCCTGATACCAGCCTTGATGTTTTCCATCTCAGCAGTCTCAGGGGTAGGTTCTGCAAGTTCTCCATCTACAGTTGTGACTGGAGCATCTTCACCTGCGAGCTCTGCTTCGAGCTTCTCGATCTCGCTGATTGCTTCTGATGTAATAGGTTGTTGAACCGGAGCTTGTACACTTCCTGGAAGCTCCATAACATTACCAACTGGAGCCTCACCCTGACCTTCAACCTCTTCGGTTTCCTGTGCTTTGAGGATCTTGAATTGATCAAAGAACGTCCGATAACCAGTTGCCATCTCAGCAGTATTAACTCCAGTGTCTGCGCCGAACAAAGCATCGTCGAGAATCTTTTTAATCTCAGGTGTTGTAATGTCGTTGTTGTTGTTGTGAGCGTTTAGGATGGTCAGATTTGCCTCGTGTGCTCTCCTACGTGCAATCGGTTGACTTATTAGAGTGTTCGCAAGGATTCCTCCCGGTAGGATGAGTGGAGCACCTGCGGCACCGAGTCCAAATGCTTGTGCGACTCCAGAGTGTAACTCAATGTCCTCATATAAATCAGGCGCAATTAGCATGTCTGCCAGATTGGATAGAGCTTGATTAACTGCCTCCTCAGAGCCTTCTACAAATGAGAGTCCAAATGTCTTCCCTAAGAGTGACTTGACTGATCCGGGACGTCCTGTTTTAATGCTTGCACTGATGACCTTGCCAAGTCTTTCAAGGGCTGGAGCGGATGCCTTCTTGATGATAGGAATCTGAAGTGCCACACTGAGATACTCTGTACCTGCCTCGAAGCTACCTTTGCCAATAGCTTTGAACTGTTGACGTAGAGGACTAATTCTTTCCCCAGTCTGCTCCATACGTTCAGCAGTGTCCATGAGGTCAGAGCCATAAGCAGAATAAAACATACCAAGAATCAGAGGTACAGTCCCTATTAAACTTGAACCTCCTGTAAAGGGTGCTGTAGCAATGCTTGTCACAACTGCGGCGGCAGATGGAAGAATACTCCCAACAACCTGACCTGCTGTCTCTGTCGCTCCGGGACGTGATGGATACTTGATTGAACGCTCGGCTCGTCTTCCTCGTCCAGCTTCAACAGACTTTGCAATGTTTACTGGATCAAGGATGTTCTTGGTGAGTAACGAGAGTCTTGTAACTGGTGATATCCCTTGAAGTTGAGACAGTCGATCAGTTACACCACTCTCTCGTTGAGCTTGATTACCTACCTTTGCCGCATCGACGAGATCGAGAAACGACCTTCTTGCACTCTGAGTGAAGTTATCAAAAGGACTTTGAACTTGAGCCTTCAAACGAGCAGCATAGAGATCACGCATCTCTTGTTGCTTCTCAGAAGACGCAGTTCCCCAACTCTTATGACCCTCTATATGATTCCGAAAGTAGTTCTCACCAAACATGACTTTATCTTCGTCAGGAGCCTCAACAAATTCTTTGTGGGCAACAAACCGATTCCATGTCTCATTACTGTGTATTGATGTTGGCATTTATCTTCTACCCAATCTTTGGGTTAATTCGCGTTCGCTTAAAGTCATCTTCGAACTCTTTATCTGTAGCATCAGGCTCATTAGGAGTAGGAATGCGATCAGTTATTAAACCTTTCTTGGTCGAAGGTAGATTGGCAGGATCAAACTTTGAGAAGTCAAATCCATCTTCTATCAGTGCATCGATGTAAGCATTATCCTCTGCGCCTGAAAGAATATCTTGTGTCCATTGATCTGCAAGTTCGTTGATTGATCCCCATCCAGCATTACCTAAGTCAGCAATGGTTGCAATATACTCAAACTTGTTGGGATCACTCTTAGTAGGTACATGAGTACCTCCACCAAGCAGAGTGAATGATTTTGACAACTGACCTACAATGTTTGTCGCGGTCTTTGTATATCGATCAAGGTCAGCCTTATCTTTTTGCATCCTACGGAGTTCTTTCTGCGCAGGAGTCTCAGGAACTGTACTCTTGAGATCCTTCTGTGCATCTAACTCAATCTGAAGCAAGTCCTCTCGTATCTTCTTTACATCCACTATCATGTCACCTCTCTCTCCGGTCTCTGGATTGATCATGTATCCTGAGATTGGATGAAAGATCATAGGAGCCTTCTGCTTTGTTTCACTTGACAATGTATCATAGTATCCTGATAGGGATGCTGCTTGCTGTCCTAATGAGGTTAGATTCCCAATCTGTGCCTCGATCAATTCCTTTCGGGGTGTCTGAAGTTCATCTTCACGAACATTAGTCTTCCTCAAAGATCTCTCACCTGCAAGCGTCTGAGCAAGAGTTCGTCCAACCTCAGGGTCAGCAAGGGCTAAACTACGAGGATCAATACCTTCATAGACATCAGGCTTCCCTGCCGCAATGTTTGCAGAGATTTGCTTCTGTACTCGTCCTGTAGCTGCTCGTACAGACATATCAGCACTCACTGCACCAGCGCGTCCTGCTGGTGTGTCACCTGCGATTGCTTGCGCGAGTCGTCCAGTCGCAAATGAGAAGCGATCTCGTCCTGCTGGTGTCGAGAGCTCTGACCCAAGTCTCTTTGCTCCACGCTTGATAAGATCAAAGGGAGATCCTGAAGGTGCAAGAGATCGAGCACCACGCGCTACTGTCTGTGTAACTGGAGTCAGTGTATCTGAGACTGCCCCAACAATAGCTGTGCTGGGTCTGCCTATCACATTCGTCTTGACAAGAGGAGGCGCTTCTATGAAGGGTGGCTCCTCAGCCAGACGTTGTGCGAACTTAGTTGGTCTACGTTTTGCCATTCTATATATTCCTTGTTGAGGATTAGATCCCAGATCTACTCGTCATTAACCACCGGGATTACCTTCACGTGGGTTCCAGTCAGAACCTCCCGGAGCATTACCTTCCATGCCCGGATCACTCCCTGTACTAAATCCGTTGGGGAAGAGTTTAGCCCCTATAGATGCTACCGACAGTCCAATACCCAAAGCCTTCTCAAGGTTGCTCGGCTTTTCTGGAACCGTTGCGACACCAGTAGCAACACCTAAGTAGTTGATTGCCTTACCCATCATATCAAATCGCCACATTCTATCAGCTCGTTGTAGCTCAAGATCACGTTCGAGTATTGCGTTGTTCGCCAAGTAACGAGACTTCTGCAAATCCATGAGCACCTTGTCGCTCTCAGCCTTTGCAGTTAAGCCATAAGACAACATGTTTGACTGAGTTCCATACTGCATACCAACATGAGTATCTCTGACACCGAGTCGATTTAGCTTGGCATGAACTGCTTGTCTGATGTGATTCTGCCCCCATGTATTAGCGAACTGGTTGTGCATCTGAAGCAGTAAATTATAAGTCGCAGACTTCTTGTCAGCAGATGACTTCTCTATATCCCCAAAGTGTACTACCATTCGCACGTAGGACTCAAGATAGCCAAGAAACGTATGCATGTAGTTCTGTGCATAGGTTGAACTCAACATCCGGTAGTTAGCGAGTCGCTCTTTGATTAAATCCATCTCCATGTTTAGATAACCATTGAGGGTCTGACCAAACATTGTGATATACGATTGATACACTCGGTCATAGATTTGCAACTCAAGATTCGCTCTGTAACTTGCAACCTCCCTGAGATGCTGTTGCTCTATCTTTGCAAGACCAAGTATATAAACTGATCCATACACAGCATTGATGTCAACCATTGTTTCAGACATTCGGTTGATTGCATCTGTATGTTTATCTTCAATCTGACCATCAAAGGCATCAACTGCATTATCCACCATTGAGGAGTTCAGTGAACCGTCTGCGGCAGACAGAGCAGCAGTGATGACACTCTGTAGTCCAGTCGTTGCATCAACGATAACACTGAGTGCCTGCTCGATTTCAAGCTCAACATTATCACTTCCTGTCGAGATTGCATTGGTCAGAGGAGTCTTACTTGAGTCTCCATCTATAAGACTAATTGAAGCTGAGCTCACAGAGCCAGCTTCAATACGCGCTTTAGACATCACACCAGTTCCACCAGAGTTTGTGAACTTTGTCTTTACCTTTGTATCGGCAGCATCAAGTGAATCATTAGCATCAGACAGACCCTCAGCTTGAGGATCAATAGTGATTGCAGCAAACTCTGTATCAGCAACTCCTGTTGCTTCTGTCAGTGCAGCTCCAGCGTCTGTAAGTGCAGTTGTAATGATACCTGACACAAGTGATGCAACGTCATAATGAGCAGGATCAAATAGGTCATCAGTATCTGATTGATCCATGATATGAGTTTGCACATCATTAGATATCCTGTTCGATACAGTTTTCATACCAAGAAAAGTATTGGTAGGAAGATTGTGCTGAAGCAGACTATCTGTAATAACATCGCGAGCATCTGAGAGTCGTTCAAACATTGCAGGAAAGAGTCGCTCACGTTCTGTTACAACCTTCTCAGAATCACCAGAAGGATCAGGGTCAAACGCAGACTTGATCTCGTCTACATCACCATCATAATAAGGAGTATCACCTTGTAGAAGCTGTAACAGAGCAATTTGCATCGAAAAGTTGGACTGCGCACCGGGAGTTCCAAAATCCGCACTGAGATTTAGCTTTCCCTGATCCCAATACTTGTGCATTACATTGGCAGTAGAATCACCAAAAATCCAAGCAGGAACAGCAGTAGAACCTCCACCACCACCCATCATAACCTCCATTTCATATAGTGTGTACTCACATCAGCGTTCAGCTTATCTCGACAAACACTTACAATTCGGTCAATGTTCGAATAAGCCACAATATGTGAGCATTTTGTATCTTTAGCGTACGTCACGAGTGTCTCTATAATATCCTTGTACATCTGTTCAGAGAGGAACTGTACACCGTAGATGTAATATACAAGTAGATGCTTCTCATCATAGATAGCATCCTCGATGAACATAGTCAGCACCATGACCTTGATGTTGTTGTCCTCAACACCTACCCAACACTGAGCAACATCAGTTAACAATTTTACCATCAGGTTGTGTAACCAGACCTCAGTATCTACAGGACGTCTTGGTAGTGTCAAGAGTGCTACTTCTCTTATGTCATCCCACCATCTCTCGATTTGCTCATTGTTGAGCTTCTTGACCATATGCGGATCTCACAAATGTTTTTTGAAGGAATTCTATTTCGAGGTCAATTTGTTCTATGACCAAACCATCTCTTGTAGGAGTCCTAACTACAAACCTGAAGTTCGTGCCGGTATCCCCAAGCATTACATTCCCTTGTGGATTCAAGAGACGCAGTGGAGTATATATCGACGGATCTCCACTATCATAACCAAGTATCGAACCACCAGTAACAAGATCTCGTTGGTTGGTGGATACTCGCATTGTCCGCACTGTCTTATTTGCCTGCACACCTCCGTCATACTCAGAGGTTTCCAGCACTGCACCCTTATTACTCAGGTTCCTACTTATACAGAATCTTGGACCTCCGTAGGAACCAACTGATGTTATTGCCTGAAACTGTTCTCCAAGTCCTTGTGTGGTCAAACAATAACCGTGCGCTCTTGTACTGATATAAAACTCAGGCTCATCAGGATCATCATAGAAGGTCACCTCAATGTCCTCTGTGAGGAGTGGCTTAAAGAACTCCTCAAATCCTAACGATGACACGTTGCCTGTTTTGTCAATAATACACAGAGCCCCCCTTGCATTCACATAAACATGTGTGTTGACATCCCCAGCTACAGCACCCCGTCCAGCAATGCCTGTGCTTGATATCTTTGTTCTACCATATGTAGATGGAGTTATACTATGATGCTTCATAAGAAATACACCATCATCACCATACACAATGAATCCGAGTTCATGTTCTTTGACAACCAATACACCCTGTGATACAGGCATCTCCATCATGCCCCACTCATTCCGACTAAGTGCATGGAATAACTTGAGTCCACCGTTTGCAAACGCGTCACTGGGATCAATCAACCATCGGAAGCTCATGTCAGACACTCCAATGTTACTCCACAGCGCGAACTTCTTGTTGAGTGTATAGGACATGTTTTGAATTATTGCTGGAACCTCATCCCTACCTCGATAACTTCTGAAGAGGGCAGCCCAAGTATTACTCCACACACTATTCGAAACGAATCCGCCACTGATGATCCGACCTCTGTGCTCACAGATCGTACCAATGACAGGCTTGTCGACAACAATGACAGCACCGGGATTTGAATAGTCAAAGTTAGAGTTCTCTCGGTAAACAACATTAACACCATTGGTAGCTTTGAAGAACACACCATGATCAACGAAGTGCCACGAGCCACCTTCTGTTATTGTGTTGTCCAGCACAGTTTCAATACCAGTTGCAGGATCGTATGTCGAGATCTGAGTAGCATCAAGAATGTAAATGTACTCTCTTCCGACATATAGCTGAGGAAATGGAAAGGAGACACGAGCCTGTTCAAATAGCTGAGGAATCTCAGCCCAACCTTTGAGCCCCTCACGGGTAGGCTTCAAATTATATGCACGAGCAAGTCGGTTTTGGTTGCGAGGCTTGGGGACACTTCTAAGTCCCTTTAGCATTGCATCCTTGAATTGCAAAGGTCTCTTAACCATTATCCCTTCATCGAGTTTGGTGACGAGTCTTCAACAGACATAATGAACTCTTTGTTGATGCTGAATATTATCTCGTCAAGACCAGCATTCCAATCATCCAAACCAGCTCGATTACGAGCTCTAACTTCAAGTACCTTCATAACCTGCCATTCAAGAGCCTCTGGATAGTTCTCTGTCCAGAAGTTGACATCACCATCTGCTATAAGTGTGTCACTCCAGAACCTCCCAATTACCTCTACATGTGCCTCTTCAGCAAGGGCAGGATAGAACAAAAGAGTGCGTCCATCATACTGATTGTTTAGGTTAAGATCTTGAATGAAACTCAGACGTCCGGTAGCAACAGTTATCTTCTCGTCGTCTGTCATAAGATGATCAAAATCAGCAGTTGTCACACTCACCACTGTCTTGAAGGCACTGGTAGTTGTGTAGTTTCCTGCACCTCGACTACAATCAACTTCTTCAGTTAGTACCACGTCATCTTCATCTGTGCCCACAATCGTCACCGAGCCTGCGGATAGACTCAGATGTGGTGAGCTTGGTAACAGCTGTCCATCCTCGATAACAATAGCGAGCGTCGTTGGTGCAGGAGGGCTCGTTGCAACTGAGAGCAATGTGTTTGTCAAGTTGACTTTGGTCACAATAGTCGTATCAGCCATTGTCTGAATAGTACGGTCTGGAGACTCCAAGCAATAGATACGGTCATAGATCGTTACAGGAGTTACAACACCCAACAGACGAAAGATCTCCAAGTCGAAGTTGTATATATTCTGCTTCGATCTCCAGTCTGACATGGAGTTAAGACTCAGATCACACTTGATAGCACCACTACCTGATGTTGAATGAATCCACACATCCCTCAGCGAACGAAGATTCGACACACGCACTCGGTCGTCACCAGCCGCAAGGTGGTGAACTGACCGAGCGCTCTCTTCTCGTGTCTGAACACGAGTATCCAATGTGCGACATGCTCTGTTTGCTAACACAAGCCAATCTGTGTCAGTCAGATCATATCGCCCACTGGTACTCTTAAGCTGTACTCTTGTGACAGCAAGACTCATACGACGTTGTCCTTGCCGACATCATACAGCATGAACCATGACTTCGAATCATGGATCTCGTAGCCACTCTCAACCATCCACAGGTCAAGGCGACCATCACGGTGTCCGTGACCACCCTTCTTGTAGTTAGGGTCTTCGAGGAACTGCACGTCTCCCTCGTCAACGGTCACAAACCTCAGCGCACCCTTTGGTATACCCATCCACGCATACTGAAGCATGGGCTCACGGTTGAACAGGGGCGCATCAACCACGTTGAACTCACCAAACGGAGTCAGGAATCGGGTGACTTTCATACCATACTCTACGTCTCTGACCTCCATGTGCACTGTTGCTCGACGCTCTGCAAGAATGGTCAGACCAAGCTTCACTCCATTACCTACAATGTGGTAACAGTTGCTGATGTCAGTGAATGTACTCAGATACAAAGATACCTGCATCAACCAGTCAAACCCACCCTGAATCCAAGTCTTGCTGGAGAAGTCAGTGGCACGGGCGAAGCTTGCGATATTCTCATTGCTGTAAAAACCGAGTGCAGCTTGTCCGCCAGCACGTCCGTATGTACGAATGAACTGTCGCAATCCCATGGAACGTCTGATCGGTTGGTTGGTAGCTGGATCAACGTCCTCACTACGTGTGCCATAGATGATCTCCATCTCCATCTGGACTCCCAGATTCTCCAGAGTCTCACGCTTGGCTTCCTTCCAGTCGTTCGTGTTTGGTCTCAGATTCCTGACTGCCATTGCTGTACGAGACATTCCAAGCGAAGCCTTCTTAATCGACGTATGGTTGTACATCGAGAAAGGCTTGTAGCTCAGAGGCTCCGGCACTCCACCAAACTCAGAGAACACTGTTGGCATGACAAGGACTCTGTTCGCGTCATCCAACGAAGCCCCTGCAATGCTGTTATCAGCAGTGAGAAGTTTGAACGATATACGACTGGACGCTCCAGCGGATCGATCAATAGCGGTAACTGCACCTCTGACTTCACAACGATGATCGGTGGTCAAACCAAGCAGAATCCCTGATCCGGGAACTACATAGTTGGTCAGAGGATCATCTCCTGTCGCATCGACCTTCAGATGAAGAATGACACCGGCGGCTGTATTATCAACAGCGAGTGCACTCGACATCTTCTGATCGGTGTAGATTTCAGTGAAGGTTCCTGCATTTGTAATCAGATGTTTTTCCCACCAGTGGAAGGTAGGGTCTGCGACCCTCTCTGTTTTGACCGACTTGGATGCGATTGCTGTAAGCGGAAGTGAACCTCTCGGATACTTCCTCAGCATCTCCTGTCGCCAGCTTGTGGGACGCTCGTCGGTGTCCCAACTACCAGTTCCACGCATTCCAAATACTGGTGTAATACTCGCCATGTTATTTCCTTAATATAGATCTATGTTTACGACAACTCGACTATCTTCGAGTGTCACGCTTGCTTTACAACTACGGATCTCAATAGCAGCTTCGATCTCACTTACCGCTTGTTGAGCATATAGATCAGGACTCTTCGTCCTGAACACTACAGGTAGTTTAGCAACATCAGCACGCTCTTTCTCAGGCTGTTTGAGTGCCTCAGTGAGACGCTTGACTTCATCCTCAAGCTTCACGATTCTCTGTTCCTTCATGTGAAGGACTTCAATCTTCAGAGGCTCGTGCTCACTTTGGTCTGCCTCAAGAGGCGTTTGCACTACTGGAGGAAGATCCTCAGTAGGTTTCGATGGTGGTATAACCCTTACTGCTCCGGGCTTAATCTCACCATCCGGTTTGGATGATGTTTTAGCCATATCGGTACCAGAAGTCGAAGTCTTTGGAGTTGTCAGGTGCACTTGTTGGTTCAATACTTCCATATGTCGTATCCACTGTGCCTACAGCTTCATCAACACCATTGACAGCTGACTTGTACACATCTATCAACGTGCGACCCGCGCCCATTGGAAGTCCTAACTTACCACCTGAAGCTACTGAGACTTGCTCATCACTTGCTCCACCAAGTACAGTGAAATCTGCGGTGACCACAGCGGTCACTACTGCAAAGATGACATCACCACTGTATACATCTTCACCAGCGGCGCAATCAAACACCTCAGATACAACATCACCATGCTGGTCGATGCCGGTGACTGTGACTGTTCCTGCTGTGATAGTTGGCGTTGCATCTATGATTGTAACAGCTACATTTCTTGGAACGTCCATACCTGCTGGATTGCTCACTACAGACTGAGCTCCGTTAACCAAGTCGATGTCTACAACAATCGTTGCTGCTGCCGCAACTGTTGCTTCTGTGTCGGATACGTCCTCTGCCGCAATGACATTGTCATAGTTGACATGTGCCGCGACTCTTGGAACATCAGTTCTGAGGTTGTATATGACCCATGTAGCGACTCCAGTCCTTCGCATACGGAATGTTACTCGCTGTCCTGCATGGACAACTACTGGGTCTCCAGAATTGACAGTCACTCCGGCTCCACCGGACAAGGTCAAGATTTCAGGGCTTGAACCAGTGTTCTCTATGATGAAATCAACGACCGTTCCAGCGTACTTGAACTGGAATGCTGCGTCGAGCAATGCTCCTGTAGGTGTAACCAGCACCCTCGAATTACCTACACCATCATACGCTATGTGACCACCCAAGACATGGGTCGTGGTTAGCGTACGGTCCGGTGAGGTGGAGTACGAGATTGTTGAGATAGTCACCTTCGGGAACATCCCTCCGTTTGACGATAACTTCCCATCGGTGATAGCAACATCAGTGTAGTCACTATCAATTCCGTAGTCGAGAAGTATTGGTTGTGTGATTGTGTTCGCCATTGTCTAACTCCCTCAGTTTTAGGTTGTTAAATCAATGAGTACAATCCAATGTACACCAGTTGACTGGAAGCACAAAACATCATTGTCTGCCTCAAGCGCATCTGGAGTCCACTCGGCTCCAGCAAGGTTGTACACTTTGGGGGTTCCAGGAAATGCAACGGCAATCGACTTACTCGATCCATCATCGATCATATGGATGAAGTAGGTTTGTCCTTCTGCTTCAGCAACATCAGGCATGGTCAGAATACCACCATCCCCAGAACCAATCGCAATCTCGAGATTGTGCTCGTATGTCTGTAGTACACGAGCTACTCCATCCACATCAGTGTCCCAGTACCCTGATCCTACAGAGCCATGTGTAACACTCTTTCGTGGCGCGATCACATCTGAGTTTTTGTGTCGAAACTCGTTCATAAAGTCTCCCTTATTTAATGAGGATTAGATCTAAGATCTAATCGTTGCTTATTTATCAATCGTCCTTGTCAAGTTCACTTATTTCACTTTGTATCTGTGTCAGCTTCGGCGTTACTGGAGGAGTTCCTCCAACTCTACCACCCCCACCGGGATTCGCAGGTAGTTTGGCTGACACACGTATTGCCTTCCGGACAATCCCACCAGCCTTCTTGAGTGTGTCAGCAAATGAAAGTCCGGGATACTTACTAACAACACCGGTAGCTGTGAGCTCAATCTGCTCTCGATGCTCACTCAGCTCAGGGTTGTCTCTGAAGTAAGTGTCGATTGCACCCTGAGCCTCTGCGACCTTATTCAGTTGAGTACTAATGATCTTACTCGTACTCCGAGTAGCTGCTTCAACAGCGGATGTATAGATGCCGTGCATAACTTTGTTCAATTCTCCACGATCCTCTAAGAGCTTCTCGAACCTTTCCTCATTAAAATACTCAGGAATGACCCCTGCATCTGGTGGAGGAACAACCGGTGCTGGTGGAGGATCACCTCCAACAGGTGGAGGATCTGCCACAGCAGGCGCTGGGGCTGGAGGTGGATCATCTCCACTTGCAGGGGGAGCGTCCTCGAAGTAGAACGGATTGTCCTTCAGAAGTGCCAATCGAAGCTTCTGATTCTCTGCTTGTACATACTCCAACGTTCCCTCTTTCGGTGCTGGTGGAGGGTCGTCACTCGCAGGTGGATCATCAGCCTTTGGTGGAACGACTGGTGGATCTGCCGAAGCAGGTGGTACATCAGGTTCTGGCGGCTCATCCGCGTCCACATCGAACGGATCAGGAACAACTGAGGGAACGACTGGAGGCGGATCTCCCGGTGGATCACCTGATGGAGCCGGTGACGGGGACGGCTGGGGCGGAGTCACTGTGGAGGCGGGACTCGCGGGCTCCGGTGGAACCACCTCCACTGGAGGATCTGGATTCCTCATCACCCTGTTTAATGCTTTCCAATTCACGTTTGGTCTCCTCGCTTTGTTTGTGTATGTCGATTGCTTCCGTCAACATTTCAGGAAGCCGCAACACAGTTATAAGTTCTGCTGATGATCCCTGTAGTGCTCGAAGCTCTTCAACGCCTACAACTGGATTCATCATGTCTTTTACGTTCAACTCTAACCTTGTGGTGAACATCGACTTGATGTCCTGCCACACGAAACTTCCCTCGAATGTCCTGATGTCAGTTTTAGAAGCCTTCGGCGGCGACATTGAAGGGTGACCGACCAAGAGATTCTGACTCAATCGGGACAAGATTTCCTCGTTCAGCTTCCCTGTTGACTTGCTCGTCAGGCATTGTTCTAACCACAGGAGGACGCGTAACAAAATCTGTCGCACTGGTAGCTCCAAGTTGTCGTGATATGTGTAAGAAGATACGCTTCATGTCAAGTCCCATTGCCTGTCCTGCTTGTGGATTAGCAAGCATTGGAGACACGAACTCGACCCACTTATTTGTATCTTCTTCACCGGGAACTGACCCATCGTAGGCAATGAGATTGTAGTCGAAGTCTACGAAGTCATCTGGTTGGATCTCCAAATCACCTCTTGGAATGTCGTTCGGGGACATCCCGTACTCCATTTCAAGACGTTCTTGCCAATCACCAGTGATACGAATTCTCTGTTCTTTAGACATAAACTGCTGGACATTATAAGCAAACATCCTTGCAATGTCTTGATGCGCTTGCAATGATATCAGCTTCGCGCTTTTTTGTATCCTCGACACCGCACTTCTGAAGGCATCGTGTGCTTCCGTCGCACTGCGTCTTTCTCCACCGGAGCGCATGATACCCTGCATGACGTCGGATACACCAGTAACTCTTTGGGTAAGGTCGAGGAGAAACCCCGTGTCTGAGATGTTGCTACTGGTAACATCTTGTATTGTGAGTTGTTGAATATACTTAGAGACATCGCCTCGACCCCAATGTGTTGGATTCATACGAATCAGTTTAACAAGCTCTTCACTCTTGAGATCCTCACCATTGATTGCAAGAGGATCGTAAACAATATTGATTCCAAGAGCTTTGCGGACGTTGATGACATGAGCAGAGATCAACCAGTCTGCAAACTTCTGAAGTCCACCAATACGTTCAAGGAGCGAGACGGGAGACATTGAATAATTGTCGAACAGTGGAGCGCAAATAGCTATAGGAAACTCGTCGTAGAAGAGTCCCAAAGGTTCCGCTGTTATAACAAGTCCATCACCTGCAACCCCAAACAACCACTTTTCAGGATAGACTCCCGTGCCTAATTTCCACTCTTCAGGAATGAGGTTGATGTACTTATAAATAACATCAACAGGACGAGAGTTCCACTCTATCTTTCCACGATCTTTGTAATCAGCAGACGCTGGCTCAAGCATTGATCTTCGTTGTAGGTATTTGAGGTACTGACAGTTGAACAGACTCTCATCGGTGCGCTCTCTGTTCAAGAGCTTCATAAAGTTAGTGTGAACAATAAAGCCTATATGCTCACTGTCTTGTGGATTGTTGACACTTACATTTGGATCAGGAAGTAAATCATAAGGACTAACATGACCTAATGTATTACCTTCCCACAACATACGAGGACCGAGTATAGCCTTTGGGTCTTTTGGTGTTCCCATACCATACTTCCGCGTCCACAGTGGAAAACCAGTACCAATTCCATACGATGTAGCGTCACTCCACATTGAGTACATACTCAAGGCAGCTTTGGATCTCCGTACATGTTGATCGATGATGAGTTCCATCTTCGCCGCAGTTATAGGGTCACGACCTTCGATTCCTCTATACTTAAGAATCGGGTTAGTCATGAACGTCGATGTATAGTGAGTTAGGATAGTCTCTCGTGTTGCAAAACTAAGAGGTACAACCAAGTGTGTAGGCTTCGTTGGATCTTTTGCTATGACATCCCTCTCCTTCATATTCGTGACGTCTTTGTAGGCAATCAACGACTTGTCTATCTCACGCCATGAATCATGTCTCCGACTCATATATGTGTGCGATTCATTCGCGTACTCCAGAACCGCACCAACTATTCTTTGGTGTAAATCAGACTCCGGAGACAGATCAAGACCATCAGGATACCGATCACGATACTCAACTTTAGTTTCATTCGTGAGTGTCCGTGTCCAGAAGTCTATTGCCGACTGTGGATTACCTTGTATGAAGATTGGCATCTATGTCGCCCATGTATGTTGTCTTGGTGAATATTGCGATCTTGCTATTTGAGGACCAAGTGCTGTAAGCTCAGGTTCCTCATAACCTACTATCGGAGGTTCGTAAGTCCTCTCAAGCTCTGCGAACTTGTCTATGTACTTCACTTGCATCATAGCAATCTTTTCGTCGACTGTTCCTTCAAATTCACTGAGATCAACCGGAGCAAATTGTCGATTCCCAAGATGTAACATCTCTATGATGTAAGCACCTGCATCCATTGCATCCTTCCGCTTGGAGAACGGAAAGGACAACAACTGTATCTCAAGAGGCTTGCAACAAGACTTGTTGTGGTATATACGACCTTGTCGGTAATAGGGAAGGAGACTGGCAATACGATTGTCCTTTTCATTCTTCATACCCTTTGACTTGAGATCGACATACTCAAGGTTATATCCCCACTTACCAAGAAAGTCCTTGAACGGTTGTGTGATAAACTCACCTAAGCCTGTTGACTCTATACCTACTGTATGAGCTCCAATACGCTTTGCCATCTCACCAGTCTCACGATACATATCATCTGGATGTAGTTTAGCCACAATGAGATCACGCACATACAAACGACCTGAGATTGCATCCAATGACCACCCAATGATTGCGGTGTCATTACTCTTTGCTTCAGTAGTACGAGCAGGATCAACAATGATTACTGACTCCAAGCCTGAGCGATTCATGATATCCGACTCATCGAAATACTTGAACATTGACTTCTTGAATTTCTGAGTCCGGGCTGATACCGGAACACCCAAATACTCGCGGTTGAACTCATCCAAAGAGTCTGCTTCTTCAAATTGCGCGTAGAGCTTTCTAATGTCCTCATCCGTAGCAAAGTCTTGCCATGTACTCTTGATGTCACGTCCATCATCACTGATGTCAGCAAGTGCCAACCGAATCGAAGTCCAGTTCTTATTCTCCTGAAGGTTTGCCAACAATGAATCCTCATGCAGAAGGGTTCCTACAATGACCACTCGCCACGGGAATTCACCCTTTGCTAACCTACGAGCTCTTTGCACACTGTTAAGGACATCAGAGTGTAACCACCTCCACAACTTTGCTCGTTGTTCGTCAGACATGACATTTTCAGTGCCTTCAAGATCATCACCAAGTATTAAGTCAAACCTAAACCGACCGTGCTTCATACCACGAATCTGCTGACCGACGCCACGAGGGACAACCATCGTTCCTTTATGTTCAATCAGACCAAATTTGTTGCGCTTGTTACCTGTCTTCCAAGTTCTCTTAGAATAAGGATCATCACGACTTGTTGATTTATAATTACCAAAAGTTGCAAGGATGTACTCATTTGATGTAAGTTCATTACGGAGGTCTGTACTATCACGTTCAGCTTGATCAGCAGTATTTGCAATTTGTGTAATGAGGTTCCTATCCCGATAGAGAATCTCTTTCATGGGATAAACCATATTCAGAATTGTAGACTTACCAAACCCACGAGGGGCAGTAACAGCAATCAAAGGCTCATCTGTGTTGTCAAGAACATCGAAGAGCTCTTTATGTCCTTCTGAGAACTCCAAGTGGAATCGCTCAGGGAAGAACAACTGACAGAACAGAGCTGTATCATATTTGCACTGAACAAGAATGTCATCCAACTCGCTCTGCGCAAATGCTTTACCTGCTACTTTCTCTTCGATTGCATTCATTATTTGACGTTCGGAATCTTTAAGTTCTTGAATTTATGTGTCTGACCAGTAGTGCCATCCATTGACATTCTAATTTGATACCATGTGCCCACAATATCACCGACTGGGATCGTTAGAGTAAGTGTAAACAAAGCATAGACACCTGCACCAACAAGAGCAACAAAATCATTTACAGCAGGTGCAGCAATAACACCTGCTTCAGTGTATAAATCAGCTCGTATATTACCTGCTCCATCTTGAGAGAATCCGTACCCTCTTACAGTAACACTTGTATCACCTTTATTCTTTTGTGCTGATAATACTCCAGCGTTAATGAAGTTACCAACACCAGCAACAGTGACCGTGTGTTCAACGAAGTCTATAATACCATCACCCAAATTTATTTCACTGACCTGAATACGATCATCTGCTACACTATCTTCAATCTCTGCAACAGTGTAGTTTGTTGTACCTACAGTCTGACGTCCTGTTGCACTGAGTCCAGCATAAGCTCGCGAGGCTCCAGTCTTCTCGTTCGCGCTGACAAATTGTGCCGATGCGTGAACGTTCCCACCCGGTATGTTGGCGGTTGTTTGACCAGACTTCCAACTGGTGATGTCGATGTTCTTTGCTGAACTGTCTGTTCCCACAACCGCTTCAATCATAGCAGGAGTTCGTGGTGTACCTGCACCATCTTTGATGCCAATTCCCCCAAGAGCACCAAACGTCAAGTTGCCACTTGAATCAAACAATGAGGTCTGAGTTGTGTCATCTACAACCTTTGTCGATCTGACTTCAACAACAGCACTGGAAGGTATGGTGTCATTCTGTCCTGCGGCTGCAATGAATGCACTCCATGCACCTTCTAATATTGCAGATGTACCTCCAAGATTAGCATCTACAATCTCACCCCTAATAGTAGCACTTGACTTGTTGTCAACATTTGACAGACCTACGTTAGCCTTTGTAGTATTTGAGTTCAAGTAGTTTGCATCAGGACGCACAGTTGTAACACGAACATCTACCTGTGCTTGACTAAGATAGTTTGCATGTGCAGAGTCCCAATTAGTGGCTCCAGCATCTACTGTCGCCTTTGTTGTAACTCCATCAGCAGCACCACTGACTACAGTTGATGCAAGAGTACCACCTATCTGAGAACCGGCTTTGAGTCCATTTGCGTCGAGATGCGCGTCAGCCAATGCAATGTCAGCTGTCTGTGCTACCGTGACGTACTTTTTTGTAGAACCTTGAGTTACTTCATCAAGCGACTTTGTGGCATCATTAAAGATTCGGTTTGTGATTCCGGTCGTTAGGGCAGCGACTGGAATTGACGTTACTGTAAAGTCATCCTCTTGTACATCGAGCGTCAGACAATCATCATTCGCTGTTTCAGTTCCACTATAGTTTCCAAGTCCATCTGTTGATCTGACTTGAATCTGAATATTACCATCAGCACCTATACTCACAGCAGCAAGTTCAACTGCTGTGAGTGTTCTAATTACAATGGGAAATAGAATGTCTATCCAGCTTGACCAACCCTCTGTTTCAACTTGCAGTCGATACTGCCAAACATAAGGTTGAATCCAGACATCAAGACTCCACGTGAAGATAATTCCACGCGGAATTGCAGTTGCAATAAGACCTACAGCTACAGGAGGACTTACCGCAGCTTCTGCTGGTGTTGTGTCCGTTACTGTCACTTCTATCTGACTCATTGAGCCATCTCCCTGTCAAGAGTTATATAACCTGTGAGTGTACGATATACTGTTGCATCGTCTGTAGTGTAAATCTCGAGATCATACTTCGCAATCTTGAAGTCGAGTGCCGCAGTTTGTGTAGGTGTCATAACCATTGTTATTAGTCCTTTTGCTCCGCCGGGTTCTACAACTAAACCAGCTACAGGATCACTTGTGAGATTGATAACTGGTGTAGCATCAGTACGTTTGATGCGGGCTACAAGACGCGCCTCATAGCCTGAGAGATCTAACGCTGCTCCGTCAACAAAGTGAGCTAAGGTCTTGCCTACCGTTGTTCCCTCTTCCATTGAAAAGTCATGACGTTGAGCGGGCATGACGCAGTTCCCTTCCCACAGGCTGTGGTATTTGATAACCTTCGAACCACCCCTGAAGCCAGTTCATGTTGATATTCGGACAAGTCTTGCTCGACTCTGTCACTTCATAATGACCTACTAACTTCAACGGACCGAATTGTACTTCGAGTTCTTTGTGAAGTGTATACAGTCTGAGGAGTTGATTACAATGAAATTGTCGATCCCCAATCAAACAAGTCCCAATCGAGTTCGCATTGACCTCAATCGCATGAGCACCCTTTTGGTCATAAGGACGACCGCGTTCAAGTAGACCTACGTGAGTCAACATGGGTGTCTTGTTGTCGAAAGATTCACGAGTTGGGAACTCATTACAGATTACATTATGATAACCAATGTCGCTCCAACCAAAGCCCTTGACATCCCACGGCTGGAAGATCTCATCACCCCAACCTGTGTGGAGCTTCCAAATAAGGTCTTTGTTACCATAGAGGGAAACAGAGCAGTGAACAACGTGCATGTTGATAGTACGACTCACTTGTTGTCCCTCAGAGCACCCTTAACCGCTTCACGGAAAAAGCGAGCGATGACTACTTCCCTGACAACATACTTCTTGCCGAACTTTTTGGTCATTCGCTTAGAGAGTTCTTCACCAAACGCATTACCGAGTTCAGCCGCAAGCTCTAAGTCGGTCTTGACATGACCAACCATCTTCAACCTCTTGACGACAAATATCCCAAGTGAGATGTACTTCCGCCACCTCAGAGCAGCAAGTCCCCCACCAATCCCAACAATGCTCAGGACGTTTTGTACATTATCTGTCGTTAATAGTTCTGACCACATATCTGAATCTCCTTATATTCCTGTTGACACAAACGCACCGCTTGCGTACATCTTGTAGATGACCAGAAGCATCCCAATCATCAACAAGATTAACTTACCTATAATGAGTCGATTGACCCATGTCAGCCTTAGACGAAACTGTGTATTGCGATCAACTTGCACTACAAGACCATCCGGTCCGTTCATAGACTCAACTAACTTGTCAATCGAAGTTTTAACGTCGTTGAATCTGTGGTGTAAATTTTCAACATCCCTCTCTGTAGGTGCAGACACTCTAAGACTCCTCGATGTCAAAATCTATGTTCTGATCATCTGTTGATACAATCATATCAACAGTATCTAATCCAGTCAGACGTCGTGTGACCATACGACTTATCTCACGCCGCGTCAGACGCTTTATCTCAGGGAAGTGATCCTTGAGGACATTTCTAACTGCACGATTTATGACTGACCTAAAGACTTGTGTGTTTATGATCATATTTATATCCTGTGAAGATTAACATTAGCATGATCTAAGGTAAAGTCAGTATCATCTGTAGTGTTCTGACAGCCTAAAAAGATTCGATCACCATCAGCAACAACCAAGATGCCTGACGTCCCCATACTACCCCTGTCAGTATTTGCATGGTTGCGCTCAGTGAGAATATTACTTGCTTCTGAGCTATTGTTAAAGATCTCCCATCTGAAAAGCTTTCCATTACCTACAGACTCTCCTGATAGAGAGAAACTAATGTGATACTCTCCTGCTGAACCTACACTCACCTCCAAGTACGAACCCTCAACTACCCTTCCAGCAGACGCTCCAACATTACCTACATAAGCGATGTCGTCGCAAGTAAAACTGGTTCCATTAACTACAGTAATAACAGTTATTCCATTATGTCCGGCATTGTTCATATTACTAAGTGAAACAACATCCCCTGTTATTAGGTTATGAGCTCCACTGGTCACAACCTGAAGCTGCGTAGCGTCACCTTCAGCATCTATATTTGCATCAACCTCACGACCTGCATTGAAGGTAAACCCATCAACATCACCAGTAGAAAAACCGAGCACGAGATGGTATACATCAGTTGTATCAATAGTAACAGTCTGAGTTGCATCCTTCATGTACATTTCACCAAAGAAGGCATCAGCAATTAGGAGTTCACGCTCGTTGCCAGCACTATCTTGGACATATATCTTGCCATCAGCCTTGTAATAAATTGATCCATGATCCGCAACTGGAGTCGGTGTTGATATTTCAGGAAAATGAAGAGCTGCATTACCTCCATCCTCAACGGCTTGAACAGCATGAAGATTATTAGCAATAAGAGCAGGTTGGTTAGTTGTTCCTCCTAAACCGGAATTAGGAGCTGCTGCAATCGGCAAAAATACTGGGACTGTTATATTAGCGACTACGTTTGCTATTCTAAAACGCCCTGATGTTCTGCCATCGAGCCTCGTTCCCCTTAGGGTAATAATGTCACCTGAAACATCACCGAGAGTAACATCACCGTTCAGTGTAGTATCACCGTCGACATTAAGATCGTCGCCTATCGTAATCCCTCCGGCGAGTATGATGTCGCCGGGTACAATCAGATTACCGTCAGCATCTATTCCAATCTCACGTCCCCAACCTGCACCTGACATCATATACTCCTATACATTAAAATCAATATTAAAATCAATATTAACATCAATCGTATGTCAACCAGACACCAGTAGTGAGTTCTTTAACCCCACTTGCACCATTGCCATACTTGACTTGAACATCAATACCCTCACAAGGTCCGAATGAGGTTGTTATTGGTAGACAAATTACATCGGCGTCTGTGAATGCGGCATTGTCTTTAAGACTCGCAATCTTCACTGTACATGTTGTCAGTGAAGTGTCACCCGGCTTTAGAAGTCGCGCATACACATCCACATAAAGCGTGGTTGCATCCGAGCCCTCATTCAAGTTCAGGTCGAGGTTGACCGCGATGTTTCCATCCATAGGCAGACGACTGTTTGTAGCCGCATCGACATAGTCTTGGAAGTCGAACGTATGACTGTGAAAATTTCCGTCAGCCAACACAGTTGTCTTGAGCTCAGTCCTCTGAGCAGACTTCCCACCAAACCGACTGTCGTCAGGGTATTCGTTTGCTCCTTGCGCCATACTTACTCCAATCTAAAATGAAAAACAGAGGATTAGATCCCAGATCTACTCCTCAGTGAACTCTGCATCTTCAGCCGGTGCAAGAACACCCCTCAACTCCTTTGCACGAACCTTGATTTCATTGAGGCGTTCTATATTGATGTTGATGTCACCCGGTTTCTGCTGTCCTACACCTGCGAGCCGCGCTGTATCAACAAGAGCATCAAACCGCTTCTCCGGTGTAATTGTGCGGATGCTCATACTTACCTCACCCTCTTCATTGACAACCGGCTGTCTGACAACTCCCTTTATCATCTCTTCCGCCAAACCCAAGTTCCCCTCAACAATCTTCTCCAACTTCCTTCTAAGATCAATAGCATCTTCAGTTGTCTTTGTCTTCATGCCTGCAAGGATCTCGCGCCCGAAGTCACTATTCTTAACTGCGGACACAGTGTCAACTGAACACTCCAAGAGCTTCGCTATTTCCTCGCCAGACGTCCTAATATAAAGCAGAGCAAGAATTTGCACCGATAGTTCGGTCACCTCAGTTAGTCCAGCTCGCAAGGGCTGTGGGAGATTTGTCATACCTACAATATACGACACTCTTAAGGCAAAGTCAAGTCATTTCGGAGAAAAAGTAGCCATAATGAAACATAAACATGCTGTCTTCCCACAAAATGTGAAGATGGTAGGTGGGGGGTGGCGAGGGTGGCTGTCCCCCCTGAAGGGGGGGGTTTCGTTGATTTGGAATCCCCTTGCTTGTGTGTTATATTGTATGTATAAGTTACAGTAAGACGTTCATCAACATAACTGAAGGAGTTACCAATGAGTAACCCACTAACAGCTAAGCAGAGGACGCTTGTCCTACCTGAGACTCTTGTGATTGCATACGCAATACCGGCACGACGCAGTTTCGACAAGGAAGTGTATGAGAGACCTGAGTTTCTCTCGAAGGACAAGGACAACGATGGCAACCTTAAGCCCATTACCAATACTGACAGGCTCATGAGCTTCGAGGTCGAGGTTGACGTTGCACTTGACACTGAGTTGAATGGTGTTCCAACCTCTGACATTGTACTCGAACTACTCAAGGACAGATGTCAATACAAACACTTTGGAGCGCAGACTCAAGAGGATTGGGAGAGAATGCAAGTCGGCGATGTCATCAAGCGTAAGCTGAGTGACCTGATCACTCCCAAAACGAGAACCAAGCGGGAGAGTATTGAGACTCAGATCAAACACCTGAGAGAGTTGGTTGCAAGCGGTGATATGAGCAAAGCAGACGCTCGTAAGAAGGCAAAGGCTCTCAAAGAGGAAGCAATTCAACGAGAGATGGATCGCCTTGAGAAACTACAAGGACAAGACGTTAGCATTTAAGCTGACTACAACAGAACATGAGAGGGTTCGAGTGAGAGCCCTCTCTACAAACTAAGAGAGGACAACAAGTGACAATAACACCAACACGTCTATCAGCCGTGAGGTTCATTGAGGAGCTTGACACTGGAGGCACTCGCACCCGAACACCTAAGCAGGCTATGACTCGACAGGGCTCCAACGGTTACAAGATGAGAGACCGTATTGAGATGAGACTCAACGCTCGCAGACGTAGCATCTGCCGTTCCATTGCTAACCTGCAACACCTTGACGTCTCTATATGAAGTACTCAACAGAAGAGGATCTATGGATCTTCTATTCATGGCTCTTACTCGTTATAGTCATCTGTTGCATAATTGCCTATACTTGGCAGATAGACATAAAGTGAATTGAGGGAGGAGTGGATCTGGGATCTACTCCTCACTGAGTTCATTTAACAGGATAGAATAACTATGGTTCATACACTCATCGAGATCAAGCTACCCAACAATGTATACAAGGCGTTCAGCAAGGGGTTTATCGTAGACTGGATCATCATGAGAATCCAGTCACTCGTACCATCAGCCTATGTACAACACATAAGGACGACAACAGTACCTTCAACTCCTCAATAGGAGTGTTTGGGAGGACAGAGGAGTTTATGTTTCATTATGTAGTGTGTAAGCCGCTTACGACTTACGGCTTACAGGGGGGTGTAAAGAGATGATCTGGGATTGAGTTTCACCTTGACGATCTCACCCTCTCACAGAGGGACAGGTTCACTCTAACAGACACTCTTGTATAGAAGGATGTCATCTCTCGGAGAAAGTCAAACCCTTTCTGTCTAACTATTAAAAGGACACTATTTTATCTTGACTCTATTATTTTTATATACATACTTATTTAATGACTCTATTTTATCTATTGACATAATATAATGAAACATAATAATACTATTATATAGGTACTTCACTGGATCTATTTGAAGAGGTATAAGAGAGAAGAGAGGACACTCAAAAAGAGATGATGTTAAAGAGAGAGATGATCTCAGAAAAAAGGCTAATCCCAGATCCACTCTCTCTACCCTGCTGTAAGGCGTAAGCCGTAAGTCTCTTACGCCCAACATAACTAAACATAACCACAAAAGGAACACAATGACACCTGAAGAGAAGACTATTGTAGACAAGTATACCATTGGAATGATTCCTATAAAGGACTTACAATCATTGTTGAATGACATCGATGTGTCCGGTATAGTAAATCAGCTCGACAGTCACAGTAAGGGTCTGTTGACAAGACTAAGAGCGACATGCTTTCGGTATCGACATCAATATAAAGAGTCTGGTGGACTTCAGTTGATACAAGTAGGAACCGGAAACAAGGCAAGTTCACATAAACAAGAGGACAGCAATGCACCCTGAACTTAAAAAGATCAGAGACGAAGCAAGGGAGAAAGAACGAGTTAAACGAGATGACTATCTCTGTTCGAACGTGGGACATGACCTTGTGGGTGGTCATGGTATGACTATTAAGGAGGATGGTTCAAGGTCGAGGATGTATAAGTGTCAGAGGTGTGGGGAGAATGTAAAACTGCCTGTTCGTAGTAAGAAAATCAAGCATCCAACTGGACAGTTCAAGAAGGAACAAAAGGAGCGAATGCATGAAGAATAGAAAGGGTGTAAAGGTTGGTGATAAGGTCAGGCTTGTCAAAAACATCAGTGGTTGCAGTGGAAGGGAGTTCAACAAGGGAGACGTCACTAAAGTTGTAAGGGTGCATGAGTATGGTGTAAGGGCTCGTCGGAAGGGAAGCTCTAACGGAATATATTACTTCAGTAACTACGAATTTGAACTAATCAAATAAACATAAGGGACTCTTAGTATGATACTACGAGCAGTTCTATCAATTAGAAAGGTAGTTCATGAACTCGATGAACACTTCCCGGAGGACAAGTCGAAAGTGTTGGTGTCTGCACTTGAAGCCATCAACATGGCGTGTGACTTGATTGAAGAGGGGATAGGTATCACTGAAACAGACATACAAATGGATGTCAAAGACATTGAAAATGACTCCGATGTTGAGGTCAGGATTACCACAGAGGGTGCTGTTGAGTCTGTTGACTCTGAACAAACAGAAGCAGATACAGAGAGACTCAGATGGGACACATGGCGAGCTGACTTCACCAACGCTGTTGTAATCATGGGAGCACCGACAACTGCCGCCTCTGGTTATACTAACATGATGAAGGACTTTAACTCTGGACAGACAGCTGAAGTAGCGGCACGTAATGCGGTTCGGCATGCAATGTATGTCGCCCAATCTCCACTATGATAGCGCCACAAACAGTTGACGGACGTGAGATCTATTGGAGGTATTGGAACTCAACCCTTGACACTGACTCACATCTTGACGGTATCGCCATCTACATCATTAGTGTTGTGAATCCAGGTGTAGATTGGGCGGCATACATTGGGGCGTCACAAGACGGTTCTCGTTGTGAGCCGGATGGCCTCAGGCACGTAATAAGATATGGAGAGAAGCTTCCAGAAGAAGAGGCTCACTTCATGCTCAGACACTTCGAATATGCACTCAAAGACTTAGAGTATAGAAGATGACAGACAAAACAGTTGACAGTTACAGTGCTCCTCTCACACCAGAACAGGCTCAAGCATACCTCGACAGCTTTACAGAAGTTATCACACTCTATCGGGATGGTAAGTACTGGACAGAAGACTCAGATTGTCCAGTATGTGTTGTGACAGAGTTATACTTCAAAACAGTTAAGGAACAAGGTGTAAACTGTCGCGCTTGTGTTTACAATAGATTCATAGAGTGCAAGTCGAATGGGTACTCATTTCTTCATTGTGGATCAGTAGGAACACCCCTTCCTGTAAATGTCGTTGATTTACTACTAACAAACCCAAATAAGTTCAAGGCAATTACAGTCAACAGAGCCAACTGGCTCGAACAACATATATTACCTAAGTTGAAGGAGATCGTCGATGCAGGACGAACAGCAGGTCAAGACTCGCTCGCTCTCTGACATAGCAAAGGAGATCGAACAGGATTGGTCAACCATGAAGAGTGGCGTCTGTGTTGAGGCGCAAACTTACCTCGACGCCATGAAGACACTACAGACAATGAGCGACAGCTACTTCCTCGACAGCGCCCGTGCGATTGTCATGTACTTCCTTGCAAATGCACGAACTTGGAGGGGTAAGGTTGCAAGGCGAGTTAAAATAGAACTCAAGTCGATGCTGGATGCATCGATATAACCATATACAATCAGGAGAAGAAAATGTCCAACGGTGAACACGGTGAACGTGAGAGTTTGTTAGAAATGCTCGACTTACTCAAGTCATTCAGTGAAGAAAGGTCAGACCACGAGGGACACGCACTAAACTGTAACTGTCCGCAAGTCAGAGTGGCTCCACAGAATGAGGACGACACTGTTATTCTAATCATGGTGGATGGAGTCATCACAACTCGTGTATACCATCAGGGCGACACACATGAGAGCGAATTCAACACCATGTTAGAGTCAAACGCGCTTGACTCTGTCATTGCAGGACGTGCTACAACTACACTATCACAGATGTTGAAACACTTGACATCATCGCCCAGCTTTATGTCTTGCATGATCACGGGTGAGGTGTATGTTGTAACCTCTGTAAAGCAGACAGCTCTATGCCCAACCTTACGAGTGCGAGATCATGTCATCACCCTCATGGAGAATGGTACTGACAGTAGATTCAAAAGACATGTTACAACAGCCTCGTTTGAGTTCCTTGACTTCATACAACAGATCACTCACCTTACACAGAAGCACTTGAAGTTCGAAGACGGAACAAACTATCCCGCTGAAACAACTGACATTCCTCCTGATGGAGTTGACACTGCTGGATCAGATGACAGTATGTCTCCAAAAAGCTATGAAGAGGGTATTGTGCAACCACGAGCAGCGACTCCAAACGCGGGTGATCCTCCAGCAGATGTGTCTGAAGTCAATGCGGGACGAGTTCCTGATGAATCAGCCTGACTCCCAACTGGAAAGTGGAGGAGTAGATCCCAGATCCACTCCTCCAATACCTAAAATA
>SDBT01000810.1_pt1 | contig 51618 bp, 44 predicted proteins | sample 2277101 | NCBI WGS metagenome assembly SDBT01 (sample SAMN10404973, study PRJNA504765) | marine sediment metagenome | isolation source: marine sediment core GS10_PC15, 103 cmbsf | place: Arctic Ocean: Southern Knipovich Ridge | collected 2010
TTCGCCCCATCTTTTTAATAAGTTTTGCATCCATGTCAATTCTCCTTATAAACACCATGCTTATAAAGAGTTATCGGCATAGACAATCTAAATTCTTGAGCCTATGTTGCGCTGTAGTATTAATATCCCTCTCATTTAGCTAATACTATTGATTTTTTTATAACAAATGGAACAAGTTGTTACATAAAAAGCCTGAATAAGGCGTTTTTTGCACGGCCAAACAAGTTTGACCGTGGCACCGGAGTTCCATTAGTAATGTAAAGGTCAATAAATTAACTTTCGCCCGATTCGGAGCCAAACAGCTTTATCTATTTCCATTTGCATCGCCGGCGAACCAGACGATGCTCACCGTGGCAATCGGTACAATATTTGGTGTCTGGAAGTTTGCCGGCCAAAACGTCTTTGTGTGGGACGTCGTTGATTTTCTTCTCAGGATGACATCCCATACAGAATGGATTAATTGCTTCAGGTAAATACATAATCTCAGGCGCTGTACCGTTTCCACCCGAAGCCCAGGATTCATCGTCGATGTGGGCGTCGCTTTGGCCGTGACAATCCGCACAACCAATACCATTGCGAGCGTGAACGACGGCAATATCCTCATTAACATAGTTTATATGGCAAACATGACAGCGGCTGTTATCGGCCATAGGCCCACTTGGCGACCCAACGGGATCGTCCTCAAGCAGCAAAGGCTCATCATCAAGAAGCAAAGGCGACTCATCATACGTTGATAACGCCGGTCCGCTGCGGGCGTTAGCTCCTCTATCCGGCTCGCAACCTGTTACAGCAATTAATCCCATCGTAAGAATAATCGCCAAGATAAAACACTTCATGCTTTTGGTCTCGCAGGCAATCACAGGTAAATAAAAAGCACTTCGCCATTTCCTCAATGGAAGTATTCGATAAGACGAGTATTCTCGATTATACGTACTCCCAGTCTTTAAGCCAGGCATACTTGGGGGGCAGCTTTGCCATGCCTTCGGCGTTGGCTGTATCCAACGCAGCTTTCTCGGACATATCAAGCTCGCGCCGTTCCTTAACGGCCTTGGCTACATTGTCAACGTGCTGAACATGACTCAGACCCGGAATGGGAATAATGTCGGGATTTCTCAGAATATAGCGCAAGGCAAGTCGCGCCATGCGGTTGTCCTCGACGAAGCGGTCAGAACCCGGTTGGCTGTCCCCTTTGAAAATCGAACCGGCTGCGAAGGGCTTAATCCCGAAAGCACCTATGTCATGCTTCTTCAATATATCAAAAATCGTATGTCTCGGATCCCTCTTACTCATGGAGGTATATGGAAACAAGACCACGTCAAGTTGAGGGAACTCCCTGACCATCATCTGTATCCAGCGGCGGTCGTGCGAGGAAAAGCCGATGAACCGGGCCTTGCCCTGCTTCTTGGCCTTTTCCAAAGCGTTAACAAGTTCGCAACAAGTGTTAAAACTGTGTCGCCCACCGCGTTCATGGGCGGTAACACGCCACAGGTCGGTATACTCCTGTCCTGATTTCTTCAAGAGATTATCCAAGACTTCCAGCAGCTTCTTCGATGAGCGGTACTTTTCGTGCCGTATCTCTCGCTCGCAATCAGACAGGGCAACGTACATCTTCTCGCGACGCCCCTTAAGGGCCTTGCAGCAATACATCACTTCGAACTCACAGCAGGCGTCAATGTAATTTATGCCGACTTCCATACACCTGTTGATGACATCTCTGCGATTTTTGTCAAAATCCCCTTTGCCTGTCTCACCGGTGTGGCCACCCATGCAGACGGCAGATACCATCAGGTCGGTCGAGCCAAGGCGGCGATACTCCATGTCGGGGTTGTAATTGAGAATTTTCGATGTGTCCACGCTTTGTGCCGGGGAGGCGCTACCGGAAGAACCTACAGCAGCGGTGATACCTGCAACCCCTACAGCACTAACCGATGCACTCTTAATGAACTGCCTTCTATTGATCATAATTACTTTACCTCATCAAAATCGATTCTGTAGTCCGCCGGCTTCAGGCCTTTCTTGAAATCACCGAAACCGAAAAAGGTCGGCTCGAACTTACCCACTAAATCAGCCTTTGCCCGGCTCGGAATTTGTTTCTCCATTTTCAAACACCAATAGCACGCGTTGACAAAAAGACGACGCAATCCCTCACTTTCAAAATCGGGCGCAGCTCCCATGGTTGTTGTAAAAACTCGGGCGGTTTTTCCCTTGTCACCGGTGTAGGTCTTTATCCAGGCAACCGGCATCATCTCCTTGTCGTTGTTCGGCGGACTGCCGGGCTTCATACCGCTCAACACCCTGCCCATGATAACAGGTTTGCTGTCACCGCTGAGCGTGCCGACTTCATACACGTCCGTCGGCCCCCAGATATCCTCACAACCGCGGACGATAGGATGATCCTTCATTCCCTTGGCTATAACGCCGCGCGTACTCTCGCTTCCGTGGTCACCATAATGCGCAACCCATGTTTCGCCCAGGACCTGCCGTCCGTAACCGCCTTTGAAATCCTCGGTGCCGCGACCGTATTTGAAATAAGCGCTTTTGCTGCCAGCTTTGTATCTGAACGCATGTGTTGCGGTTCTTACCCCGATGATAGGTTTGCCGGAGTTGGTGTAATCGATAATGTACTTCATCTGCTCGTCAGGCAGCGCACGCATTCGCGTAAAAAGAACCATCAGGTCCGCTGTTTCAAGCGCCTCCAGTCCCGGGATGTTGTCAAGCACATCCGGATTGATTTGACCGGTCTTCTTGTCAATCGCAAAGAGGACCGTACACTTGAAACCGTGACGTACGGCCAGGATCTTCGCCATCGGCGGCATGGCTTCTTCCGAGCGGTATTCTTCATCGCCGGTAACAAAGACGATGTGTTTGCCCTGGCCCGGCCCCTTAAAGCCGTCATAGACGACCCACTGGTCCCGGGCCGATGCATACGGCGCTGTCAGGCAAATAACCCCAGCCGCCAGCATGATACAAAATGATATCAGCACTCGTTTCGTAAAATCCATTGTTCTAACTCCTTTCCTTACCTTCGCTGTTAATGCTGCTCTGAAATTTTTCGAATAAAATTTATTAAACGCTTACCCGAGCAAAGATTATAGCATAAATCATTGACTTTTCAAGTTTTGAACAATATAATGTGTGCGCTGTATGAAAGGGTGCGTATATTTTTTGCATATAAAAGTATTGGGAATAATGTTATGCACAGAAACGTGTGTTATTTGCTCTCTATTATCTTGTTGTTGGGCCTGTTGAGTAACACCGTCGCGCTGAGGGCGGCGAGTTCGGCTCGTGTGGATAAGGAGAAAGTAGTAAGCCTTGATACGGACCCTAACCTTGTCGGCTGGTGGAAATTTGACGATGTTTCCGGCACAACCGCGGCAGATTCTTCCAGGCATAAACGTAATGGCCGGCTCAAGGGTGATTTTTCGTTTAAGAGCAACTCGGTCCCCGGCCGAATCGGCAAGGCACTCAAGCTCGACGGCGAGGATGATTACATACAGATTACCGGGTACAAGGGTGTTACCGGCACGGGCCCGCGAACCGTTTCGGCCTGGATTAAGACCACAAACCGCCGGAGTGAATTTGTGTCGTGGGGCCTGGATGACTTCGGTCAAATGTTTATTTTCGGCATTATCAGGGGGCACGGCATGGGGATAACACCCAGTGGCGGGTATTATTATAGTGGCGCCAAGGTGCATGACGACGAGTGGCATCACGTGGTGGTGGTGGTGGAAGATGTCGAGTTGCCCAATCTCCATGATGATGTCCGACTTTACGAGGATGGTGAGCTGTCTGAAATACATGACATAGGTCTTTTAGACCTTTGGCCGATTAATACCGGCAGCGAACTGGACGTCAGGATAGGCAGGAGACTTAAGGGTCTCATCGACGACGTTCGTATCTACGACCGACCATTGTCAGAGGACGAGGTTAATATCCTGTTTAAGTTGCGGAGCTGAATGATGGAAAACAAAGAAGTGAACCGGCGTGATTTTATGCGCGATGGTGCTATTGTGGCCGCGGGTGTGGCTGTAGGTCTGAACGCTGCGAGTAGTCAAACCGTGGTTGCAGCCGGAGCCGGGGCGGTCAATACATCCAAGATTCTCAATTACAACCAGAATATGGAGTACCGCCGGCAGGGCAAGACGGACCTGATGGTCTCGGCTGTTTGTCTGGGTGGGCACTCGGGCAGTGACGACAAGGAGCGCTGGGAAATCGTCAGCCGCAGTATCGACGCGGGCATCAATTACATCGATGCATGCACCGGGCATGAAGTTCGACGGGATGTCAAGGCGCTGAAGGGGCGGCGTGATAAGATGTATCTGGGTTTCTCGAATATCAGTGAGGAGCCCCGCCGTAAGGATTGGCGCACCGCCAAAAAGCTGGGCGAAGCACTCGACAACCTCCTCAAGGAGGCGGATCTCGAGTATGCCGACCTTTGGCGCATCACTTGTCTGGAACCGAGCGGCAGACACACCTTTAACACATGCTGCGAAATTGCCGAGGCTTTAGGTAAGGCCAAGAAGCAGGGCAAGGTCCGGTTCGGAGGCTTCTCCAGCCACGACCGCCGCTGGATCAAGTTCATGGTGGAATATTTTCCACAGATTGACTGTGTTTGCTTTCCTTTCACCACCATGAGCAAGAGGGCTCCGAAAGACAGCCTCTTCCCCGCATTGAAGAAGTGCGACGTCGGCGCTTTCGGCATCAAGCCTTTTGCGGGGTCTTCGCTGTTCAGGGACGACCGAGACGAAGACAACCGCCGCGCCCGCCTGGCTATCCGTTACATCCTGCACAGCAACACGGTAATACCGATCCCCGGCCTGAACAGCATCGAAGAAGTCGATAATGCAGTCAGAGCCGTGACAGAGCGCCGCCAGCTCGACCTGAAAGAAAAGGCCGAACTGGAAGAAGCCGGCAAACAGATGTGGGCAAAACTGGGGCCAAACTACCAGTGGTTGAAGAACTGGGAGTACGTATAGGAAGTTTGGGCCCAATGACGCTCGACCGTTGGCAATGCGGAGAATCTGAATAGAGAAATGCGAACACTCCCTAATTGCTGTTAACATTCAATCTCGAACCGGACACAAAAGAAAAGGAGCAGACTATGGCCGAGACAATGAAGGCGCAGGTGTTCTACGAGAAGGAGAAGATGCTGTTTGAGGATATCCCCGTCCCGACGGTTGGCCCGGACCAGGTGCTTGTCTCGGTCAAGTTCTGCGGTATTTGCGGCTCAGACGTCGCCTACTTTTTTGGAGATAGCTCCCTCGAGACCGAGACGGGAAAGGGACCGTTGGTCTTAGGACACGAATTCAGCGGCGAGGTTGTCGAGGTCGGTGACATACCGAAACAAGCGGGCCTGTTTGAGCAGGGCGATCGGGTTACGCTTGACCCTGTTCAGTACTGCAATGCATGTAAGATTTGCAAGAAGGGGCAGGTCAATCTATGTGAGAGTAAGGACGTCCTCGGAGTCTCTGTCAACGGCGGATTCGCACAGTACTGTGTGTCGCTCTATACAGGCCTTCACAAGATTCCAGATAATGTCTCTTATGAAGCCGCTGCCATGACGGAGCCGTTAGCCTGCGCGGTTAATGCGGTGAGGAAAATGGCGATCCAGCCGGGCGATTTCTGTGTGGTCATAGGGCCGGGCGCTATCGGAAATATGATGGTCCAGTTGATTAAGCGATGCGGTGCGGGAAAGGTCGTGCTGGTCGGCAGAGCGGGCAACGACTATCGCCTCGAGATTGGCCTTCGCCTGGGTGCGGATGAGGTCCTCAATATTGGTGACAGCAATTCACCTTACTATGTGAGTGACTTGAAGGCCAAGATAGCCGAACTCAGCGATGGTCAATTAGCCGATGCGGTGATTACACCAACCGGTGCAGTAGAGGCGATGGAATCGGCTTTTGAGATATCGGGCCGTCGAGCGAGGATTGTCTTTTTCGGCCTGCCGGCAGACGATGCGATAGTTCGCGTACCGGCGATGGAGACGATTTTCCAGGACAAGACGGTTCATTTCTCATGGCTGGCGCCGCTGACGTGGCCCACGGCTTTGGATGCGATTGGCCGAGGCCTTGTCGATGTCAAGAGCCTGGCGTCTTCGACGATTGAGCTTGAAGAACTGGAACAGGGCCTGCGCGACGTCAAGGCCCGTGCGGGCAATCCGATGAAGGTCCTTGTAAAACCCCCAAACTCATAATTAAAATAAACGGCTTGCTCTGTAGAAAACGTGGAAAATTGTCATTCTGAACCCCGATGTATCGGGATGAAGAATCTCATACTTACAAAAGATTGAGATTCTTCGCTTCGCTCAGAATGACATCTACAAGGTTTTCTACAGAGCAAAATGGCTTAATTCAGCCTGCCGATATTTCGCTAATAACATTCTTGATGAAACCAACGACGTGTTTGGCGTCTTTATCTGTGGTGGGACAAAAACAAAAATCAACCGTCCACCATTCCAGTCCGCTTAATACCGGCTCCATCGCGCCGAGTACTTCTTTGAAATCAATATGTCCGGTCCCAAACGGTGCATGCGTACTGGTCTGGTCATTGTGCAGTGTACCGTCCGAATCAATCAAATGAAAATGCCCAATATGGTTATCCAGCAACTGCGACAACTCGACCACTCCGCCGGCTAATGTTTCTTTGGCGCCCGTCTGGCGCGCTCCGACAACGGACACCATGTAAGCATGGCTGGTATCAAACAGCACCTTAAAATTCTCATGGCCGACCGCTTCGACAATCCGTTTAATCTCGCTCGGGCTGTTAAGCCAGAAACCCGGTTCAAATTCCCATACCATAAACACGCCGGATTTTTGACACACCTGGGCCGCTGCCCGCCAGTTGTCCGCCAGCTTGGAAAATCGCTTTTCATATTCATCTTCTGTGTGAGCTGCCGGCGGACTAACCGTATCGACCCGCAGAATGGATATGTCCATGTTATTACAAAATGCCAAACACTTCTCGACTGCAGCGAGATAGGACTCGGCGTCAACTTCGGCCGGTGGGACGTCTCGAAAATCCGGAGCATACCCCGATATCCCTAATCCCAAGTCAGCAATCTCTTTCTTTAGTTCCTCACACTTATCCTTTGTTGCATAGTCGTCCGGGTGAGGATGAGGCCGAAACCCGTTAATCTCAACGCCGTCATAACCCGCCTCGGCTGTGTACTTAATCAGCTTTGAAAAAGGCCACGGGTCACTTTCAAAAGGCCCGAAAGAAAACGCCCAGCTTCCAAGCGATATTTTTGGTATTCGCATCGTTTTTTCTCCTTTAATCATGTTCCAACAAACTCATAATTCCTCTATTGTGATATTCCTGAACCACGCTTCGCTCGGCGGCCCTTCATGGATCTGCAGACCGATGATCCCCTCCGATGGAATTTCCTCGTCCTGTTCAATGTAATCGACCGTCCGGTGCCCATTTATCCAGAGTTGGATGCGATTGTCTTCGCACCGAATAACATATTCGTTCCAGTCATCGGGCCGAAGTACCTTCAAAAGTTCGTCCTCGTCGGCAATGGCAAGCATCGTGTTACGTCGAGATTCATCATACAGACTGCCCCATACTGTGCTGTATTGGCCGCTCTCGCCGCCCATGTCGGCTTGATAGCCGCTGACTTCATTGTCGTCCCGAATGCGCCGGCTCCTGAATTGTATGCCTGCGTTGGCATCTTCGCCTGTCAGTTTGGCCTCAAGACGCAACTCAAAATTTTCATATTCTTTCTTCGTGCAAAGGAACGCATTCTGCCGGACAGATTTTTTCAGCGTACCTGCGACAATCGCTTCATCCTCGATTCTAAACCAGTCCAAATCCCCTTCCCATCCGGCAAAGCTCTTGCCGTTGAACAAAGGGACTGTGTCCGTTCCAGTTATTTTTGCTCGTTCGGTCTTCGTGAAGCGGCTGTTGGTGGCGGGACCAGATTCCCAGCACTGTTCGAGTGCGCTGGGGTTCGGTTCCTGGATAGGAAGTACGAAGGTCTCGCAGCCATTCTCGTCTTCTTCTACACGTCCGCTCTCTTTCAGTACCACCTGTCGCGCAAGCTTCTCGCACACATCTACCAGCATCGGGAAATTGTACGGAGTATGGCTGAACTTGCGTTCCTCCTTGAGGGCGGATGTGAAGCGGTCAGGAAGTTTTGAGAAACCGATGGACGTGAACAACACGCCGGCTGCGTTCGAGGGGTTGCAGTCGGAGTCCTGTCCGCATCGCGTCGAGATGATTATCGTCTCGTCCGGGTCGCCTTTTCCGTACAACAGTCCCATCACAATGTATGCACCATTGATTTTTGCATCAATATTGAAATCTCCTTTTTCACAGGCAAACTTCCGGTAGTCTGGGTTGTCATTATACTTTTGCTCAACGAGCCGCCATGTTTTCTGCCAGTCATCCGGGAACTGCTTATACCATTTTAATACATCACTGATGCACTCGTGGTACTGGCTGGGCTCGGGGATGCACCGCAGGCCCGAGCGCACTACTTTCTCCATGTCGGTCTCAAAGAAGGCTTCGGCGTACATTCCTGCTGTGAATTGACCGCCATACAGCCCATCACCATAGTTCATGAGCCTTCCGAATACTTCGCCGAGACGTATGCCGCTATTTGGCAGGCCCGGCGAGATGAGTCCTGCATAGTCCGCCTCAATCTGGTAGTCGATATCATCAGCGTGGCTGTTGAACTTCGGGTGGCCCGAATCAGGCGGCGCTATGCCGTTACGCAAATTTGTGCGCCCCGCTTTGTTCGCATGCCACAAATCGTAACCGCTGTTGGCAAAATCGATACCTGCCTGGCGGATCGATGCATCCAGACCATACACCTCCAGTGTCCTGAGAAATGTCATCTCCACATAGATGTCATCCTGCCTGAACTGGTTGACCCTCCTCGGTCTCCATTTAGGCATCTTATCTTCGGGTATGATCTCACCTCGCCACCTGAACTCCGTCGGGCCGCCCCAGCCGACCCCCGCCATCTGGCCGATCCAGCCCGCCTTCATTTTGTCCACGTATTGGTCGATGGTAATTCGACGAAATCCGTCCTCTTGGCTGACTGCATCTGACGTTATCTGACATGGCTGATTAGTGCCGGGGCCAGTCGTACAACCGGATACTGTCGCTAAAAATATTACTGTGACTACCAACATAAATCTTTTTTCGTACATAGTTACCCTTTCTTCTATATTGCCAATTATGGTTTCTCTATTACGCCCAGGGACGCGCCCTGTTTTTAACTTCTTTGGCTGCTAAAATTTCAATTGCAGTTTTGACATTGTCCCGCACTTGAAAATCGAACATGCCCACACAAACAAAATCCGTTCCGTTTTCAAATGCAAACTGAAAAGCCTCTTTCGGTTGGACCGCAACAGCCGCCAGACGAGTCAGGCATCCCAACAGCAAACCCAGCCCTATCAATATCAGCCCCCACACATTCAGTAAATCGACTACCTTCAAAATTTCCGGATTGGACGTAATCCAGCCAAAAAAATCGGCGAGTATCCACCGTGAATATCTTAGATACCCGGCGGATGTCCAGCCCGGCGTTAATAACTTTGCGACACCTTCATACAACAGATGCCAGCCGACGACGAGGCGAAGAATTACTAATACTGCACTTTGAACGGTTGATATTTTTTGATACCCGTTATTGTTTTGGCAATTGACCATGGCAAAATCTCCAATTAATTATCTGGCATTTTCCGTACATTCACCCTGGGCTATTCCGATGCGTCGGAATAGCTAAACCTCATTTCCAATAGAACATAGAGTTGTCTTAAAAATTCAATGACCAACCCCATAACGAGTTACCTTTTGCTATTTTAACCAATTTATCCGGTTAATGCAAGCTTTCTATCGAGAATGCGGCTGGAACTAATCACCCTCCGAGAAGGTTTCGCTTGCATCTGCCGGCCAAATTGTGACATACTGTATTTAAGTTTTCGAATCCCTTCCTGCAACAGGAAGGAGCCGCTTGTGTTCTCCTCTGTGCCTCTCCAGAACGCAAGCGGCTTTTTTGCGCCGGATTTTGCTTGACAAACATCCGGGGTATTCGTTATAATAAGTTTATGGAGGAGGTTGTGATGCTGCTCATGGTGGTGGGTGATGCCGTGAGCAGTTTTTTTATCCACTTGTGCGGCTTGCGCCGTAGTGTCGAGAAGAAAACGTTGAAATACTGTCCGAGTATTGGCCGCCGAAGGAAGTGAAAAGAAGATGAGCTGAAATTGTCTTTGCAACAAAGGCAGGCTTATCAGATGACATCAGCAGCACTATCAGTATTACCCGGCGTAGTAATACACTACAACTGAAAGTAAAATCAGTCCTATCAGTCCCATCGCAGATATTATAAGAATACCCGGCAGAATACGTTCCTTGTCACGCTCTATAAGGGCATTATCATTTGGTATTTGAGGTTTGCCGCCGTCAAACTTCGGCCTGATACACCAGATGAGCTTGTATGTTGACCTGATGAACTTAAACATCGCAAGTGTACCTATCCATGTTAGCAGCCCGACAGAATAGTAGCCTCCAATCAGTCCCATGATACCTGCTGCTGCAAATATTCCTACCAGCGGCGCTAATGGTAAACTGGTCCAGAATCCTTTTTCAAGCCGGTCAAGTTCAGATTGGGCCTGATTGATATTGTCTAAAAATCTGCCTGCAACCTTATCAGACTGAGCGACATCTTTTGGCATTAGTTGTAAACCGGTCAAGGCCAAAATCGGGGCGGTTTTGGCTACGTATTGTCGTTCCTCGGCCAACTGATTATTCGCATTACTATAAATGCGGTAAACAACAAATACCGACAGTATCGCTCCCAGGCCTGCACCCAGCAGCTTCAGATAGCTTAGGAACTCCTCATCTTCACGTCTGATCCGCATGATACTTCCCATTATGGTTATTACAACCGATGGTATCCTGACATTATAAAATATAACAAATATATGGCTGATTAGGCCACCAGACAGGACAAATCCCGGATTTTCATAAATTCCCTGTTATGAAGGTGTTTACCGCTTAAAATCAACAAAGTGTGATTGGGGCAGGGTAAAGTTCGAATTATTGTTTTTTCCAGTGATTTATAGGTCCCCCTAAAATATCGGAACGGCGGGCGGCTGCGCCGGATTCCGGCAATTTGCAACTTAACTGTTGCGCAGAGGAAATGTATCGAGGGTGGGGATTAGTGCTCATTTGCAGGCTAATATCGGCGAGAGAGAGATAGATAAAGCCCACTTTTTGATTACAGGAATTTTTTCTCGATTTTTCGCTTGACAGCTACTATTCCATGCTGTAGAATTATACTTACAAATTGAAACCCCTTTTGGAGGTAAAGAATATGGTATGCAAAAATCTATTTTCTGTTGTTTCATTAGCCCTGTTTGTCTTTATAGGTAACACCGCCTTGGCCGCCAAGACAACAGGCATGAGAAAATGTCGGCCCAGAAGTCGCAGGCGGCTGCGCCGGATTTTACCCTTAGCAGATACCCCACTTTTTCGTAATATAATATTACTAAGTCACCTATCTTTAGGAGGTAAAAAAGATGAAGCAATGTAAATTATTGCTCATTATTCTGTACGCATTAATTCTTCATGTGCCCACTATCCAAAGTGCCTGGCAAGAACAAAGTAAAAATTTCCCTTTGGATATAGTTCCTGAGGATAGATTCGGATGGTCTGTCTCAATAAGTGGAGACTACGCGGCCATTGGAATGCCTTATAATGATGATAATGGTGATTCTTCAGGTTCGGCATATATTTTTGAAAATAATGATGCAAATTGGATCCAACAAGTAAAAATAGTTCCTCAGGATAATTCTGATGGTGATAAGTTCGGAATCGCCGTAGAAATAAAAGATAATTACGCTATTATTGGTGCTGGTTATAGTGACGATAATGGAACCAGATCTGGTTCGGCATACATATACAAAAACGATCTAAGTTGGCATCAACAAGCTAAATTGTTGCCAACAGATGGAGCCGCTTATAACTATTTCGGCAAGTCAGTATCAATTTCTGGTGGTTATGCTGTTGTTAGTGCTTCTTGGAATAGTAGTGTTGCATATAAAGCAGGTGCAGCATACATATTTAAACGTGATCCTAATAATTTAAATTGGATACAACATCAAAAACTTGTACCAGCTGATCTTCAGGAACTTGACTATTTTGGTGAACCTGTAGCTATGGACGGTGATTATATCGTTGCATTGGGAGGAAGAGGTTCGGCATATATCTTTGAAAAGAATGGTTTAAATTGGGTTCAAACAGATAAAATTGAACTAAGTGAACATTTTTTTAACGATGTTTCGATTAGTGGAGATTTAATTGTATTCGGCGCATATGAGGACCACGATGTTAACAATGGTATGTATTCGGGAGCAGTATATATTTTCAGGCACAATGGTTTAAATTGGACTCAAGAGGCAAGATTGGTTGCTTCGGATGGAGCTCCAGATGATTATTTTGGTTCATCTGTATCAATTAGTGGTCACTATGTAATAGTAGGATCAACAAGTGACGATGATATGGGAACTTCATCAGGTTCTGCTTACATATTCAAATTTGAAAGTTCACAATGGAAACAAATAGGTAAATTAGTTGCTTCAGATGGAGCACCTGAGGATTATTTTGGTGGCGATATTGCAATTAGTGATGGCCATTCAATTGTGGGCACACCATTTTGTGACGATAATGGTAACAACTCAGGAGGAGTTTATTTCTTTCAGGAAATATGCCCCACTGCTGACTTGAACAGTGATTGCTTTGTAGACTTTATTGACCTATGTATTCTGGCCGGTCAATGGCTTCAGAACTAAGAGATTTTACATTCTCCGCACATTTTGAGTTGAAAAATCAGGGGTGTTTGCTATTCGACTTTTTTGTAGTAGTCGGCTTCGTGGTCGGAAAGCTTCCCCTGGCGTATCATTGTGCGGATTTTTTCCAGGTCCACGTCGTGGATCTCGCCGGCGGAGCCTGGGGCAGAGCTTAGGGCCATCTCGGTTGAAAGCGTCTGCCATGCACTGGATACGGAAACGGCTGATATGAATATCGCTGCCAGGGCTACGGGCACGAGAAAATACCGGCCCAGAAACCCCGGCCAGCAGCCGGGACTAAATATTTTTGGGACGGCTGGGGCTTTTTCGGTCGGCTGAGGTTTCCATTCGTAACGGCACTTGTCACAACATATACAATCCAGTTGAGTTTTGCCGGTTACTCCGAAGCGGCAACGGCCGAACTTCTTTGCAGGCATGAAACGCTTCAAAAGCGCGACACCGTTAAATAGTGAAAGAAACGCCCCGGCCGGACACAGATAACGGCACCAGAAGCGAACAAAAACTATTGAGCCGACGAGGGCAATTCCGGCGGTCCACAGGAGCAGCTTCGGCAGAGCGCGGGAAAATACCTCTATCAAGGGGTCCGCTGTCAGAGCCGTGTGATTGCGGAATGTGAAAAACACAGTAACAAAGACAAAGAGAATGATATATTTTATGAAGCGCGCCCAGCGCATTGCATCTTTTGGAATCGGAGGCCTGAATCTTTGGGGCAGGATATATCCGGCCAATTCCTGGGCGGCGCCGAACGGGCAGATGTAACCGCAATAATAGTTGCCGAAGATTACAACAAGAATGGGTACGCCAACCGCCAAGAGAAAGACGCCCGACAAGGCAAATGTGGGTAGTTGACCGCTCAACAGGTTCATGGCCTGTTCGGTGGAGTACTGGGTATTCAGGACGAGTCCGCCAACGACAACAGTCAGCACCAATATTGCAAGTCTGCCCCAGAACCCACCGTAGAAGCTGACTACCAGAGCAAGGACGCAAGTTCCGAGCAAATACATAGTTCGCCTGTCCAGCATCAGAGATGATTTTTTTGCAGTCGCGAGGCCGGTGCCGGTGCCGAGGACCTCGGCGGCGAATCTTTGGCCGGAGGTCTGCAGCGCCTGCAGAATAGCGTCGCAGCTTACGGTCGCACCGGTAACTGCGGCCACACCGGCAAAAGGGTCTTGCTCGAAAAGTGGCCGGCCGGTAAGGAGACTATGCCAATTGGTAAGGAGTTTCAGATAAGAGGGCGTTTCATTTGACTTTACAATGTGAAAATTGACGAGTTTGCCGGCGGCGTCCGTGCGTACGGCGAGGTTAAACCTGCCGCCAAAACCGCGGACCTCGGGTGCGAGCTGGGCGGTGCTGAAGATGTATCCAGCCGGTTTGGCGTCGGAATCGTGGAGTTTGAAATAATCGACTTGCCCGGCCTGGGGCCCGACAGCGGCACTGGTCTGCTCAAAATCAAGGCCTGCGGCAAGTGCATGAACTGTTGGCTGAGGCAGCGCCGGCGCGAGGAGCCGGGCCGAGCGCGCAAGCAGGTTAGACCACAAGATGATACATACACCGAGGCCGAACAGGACGTAGCCAAGCGGTCGCGTTACAACGGCGGGTCTCGGGGAAAGTGGGGCAGTGGCGCGATTTCTCAATGCCGCAAGAAGCACATTTACGAGCATGAGCAAAATGAAAACAAGCAGAGTCGCCCTGGTGCCTACGACCGGGACAATTGCAAGTCCAGTCAGGAAAGCGCCGGCGGCTGCTCCGATATGGTCGGCCATTTCGAGTCTGCCGGCTGCTGAGATTGTCTCAATATTGCAATCTGCCAGGCGGGTGGCAGCAAGGGGGAAATAGGCGCCGGTGCAAAGGCCGGACAAAACGAAAATGAGAGCAAAGGTCAAACGGGTCCAGTCCTGGAGGGGCCAACCAGTTGCGGCGGCGAGAATAATCGCGTGGGCAATTACTATCATCGGCAAAAGTGTCGTCGCGAGAATCTTCCTACCCACTAATAAGTACCTCGTCAGGCCTCCTCCGAGCGCCAGCCCCATCATAAAGATCGAGGAGATGACGCCTACATGCAGATATAGCGAGCCGAAGCGTGTCTGGTACAGGTACATCAGCACAATCACCACGCCGATGCCCACCCAGCCGGCGGAGAAAACGAGGAACGTACTGTCAAAACCGGATGGCAACTCTTGCCTGGAACTCTTGAGCACATAGACAACCCGCAAGGCGGCGAAAACGATCAGTGGTATGATAAAAGGCCAGATGCCTGCAACGGCGAGGTATTTAATCAGCTTCGTTGCGGGTGCGCCGGACTGTTTGGCCGAGAGCAGCAGGCTGTAGAGGCTCGCCAGCGGCTTGGCGTCACGATTAATCAACAGTCTCTCAGGCAGCTCAACGGAAGCATAGGCATCGAGCGCCTTTGCCGCGCGGTCCGGAAGATAGATAGAGAGGAGTCCCTGCGGCGGGAAGATGTCGGCGGCGCCTTTTATAGCGGCGAAGCGGTCCATAAGCGTGCCGGGGTCGCCGGTCAGAGACTGGGAATTTGAGGCAAGGAACCATGTCTGGTCGCCGGGAGTTATCACAAATTGGGAAAAGACTTTCCGGAGGGTAAGCTTAGTTGAGGCGCCGAGGCTTATGAGTTCTGTGCCCATAATATTTTCCCCGCCGGAAATGCGAACGGCCAAGACCGCGTCCGGCGTCAGAGATTCTGCAATTTGCCGGTAAAACTCGAGCGTGTAATAACGGTTCAGCACGGAATTCGTTGCGTCAGGCAGGTTGATGATTACTATATCATAGGATTGCTGTTTCTGTGCAGACAGGTCACGGATATCAGCAGTCAAACGGCGGAAACGTTCATCGGTAATTTTAAACTGGGGCGGGACAAATTCTTCAACTTTGCCCGCGTATTCGGTGTCACTGTGCGCCCAGGTGACCCGGTCGATTTGTTCAAGTTGCAGCAATTGGCGGCACAGTTCCAATCCCGAGCCAACCACCAGGATGTTTTTTGCCTTTGGATTTTGACAAAGGCAAATTGCAGCGACGCGGCCGGCAGATTCAGCGTCGGGCATTGCCTCGGCTACACTGCCCTGGCGGATGGTGAGCCACTGGCCTTGATAATTTCCATATAGATATTCGGCCTGGGCGGTCCGGAAGGAGCCGTCAAAAGCGGCTTTGGGCAGCAGCTTGCTCCACTTTGTGAGCCGAACGCGCTGCATAACCGTGCCATCCAGACCGGCGGCAAGACAATACAGAATCCCCAAAGAAATTGCAGCCAGAGGGAGCAGCATCAGTCGGCGCTGTCTGGTGAGCCGAGCACCTAATGCCGCTAATGATATGATTAGCGAGATGATAAAGAAGATGGTTGCCAGATTTATCCCGAATGTCAGAAGTATCGTTACGCCCAGTCCGCCGAAAAAGCTGCCAGCGGCCTCGAGCACATACGTCCTGGAAACCGGCAGTTCCGAGTCGCGTTGGAGCCATTTGGAGGCGACCGGGAAGAGCAGACCCGTGATGCAACTGAGCGGCGCATTAACCACCGCCGAGGTGACTACCATAAGTGCCGTGGGAAACAGTTGATAAGATTGGATGCCCACCAGTTGGCGGGCGTGGAGGAGCAACATCCATTGTAAAACGAAGGCCGGGATATAGGCCAACAAGAGCAATTCGATATGTCGGGTCAATCCTTCGGCGAAGGTTTTGTTTCTATAAACCGCAAAAGCGCCAAGGCCGACCCACAGGAACCACGAGCCGAAGAAGACACCGACGGCAATATCGTTGCCTTCAAAAGCGGTGACAAATTCGCGGAAAAGAAGGGTCTGCGCAGCGATTGTGAAGAGGCCATAGCTGAATACGAAAAAGCTGCGCACCGGTTTCATCATTCATGCTCACCAAAAACGTCCGCCTGGAAGACGAGAAACTGGGCGTCCTGCTTCCAGGCGTCAGCAGGCAGGCCCGCCTTGGTGGATAAATGCGAGAGCATCTGGTCCACATCCCAGCCCTGCTCTGGCGCGACCTGAGGCAAATACACCGCCGAGCGGCCTTGTTTCCTTAAGATTACTCCATCTGTGCCGATTCTGATTTGGTCGGGCGAGGTAATTTGTTTCGGAACCGATAGCGCGGAAATCTCAAAGACAAGCTGGTCGGATTCAGCGCCGGTCACCGGAGGAAACCGGTAATCCTTACAGCCGGCATTGACGGCATTTCGAATGACGGACTCATATAACGGCCCGCGCGGCAGTATGTCTCCGATACAGCCCCGCAACATACGGTGCTTCTTAAGGGTGACAAACGCCGCGCCCCTGCGCTTCATCGGGCTGGTTAGTTCTACGGTCAGGTCAGAGAGGCGCGGGATCCTGTTTTCTTTGAGATAGAACTGGAGTGACTGTTTTGCCAGCTTCAACAATTCGGCTTTGTCGGCGTCGCTTAGTTTCTCAGCTTGTTCTTCTTCGGTTCTGTTTTTCTCCTGCCATTTTCCGGTAAAGGCCACCGAGAGGTAACTCACCGAATTGCTGAAATCGCCCATCATTTCACCACTCGTCGCATATTTTAGCAGCTCGGCCTTGGTGGATTCTGTAACCATTGCGAGCAGTATTGCGACCGGAATATAGCCGCATATCGTCGCCCCCGTTTTTCGCTTGTATTCCAAAAAGCCTTCGCTGTCGAGATTGGCAATATGTTCGTAGGCACCCATATCAAGTTTTCTTATTTGGTCACGAATGTTCTCCCTGAATGGTGTATAGCCATAGTTCGAGCCGTAATGCACAAAGTCGGAGCTTGCGACAACGAGGGTATCGCTGTCAATGAGGCTGAGCAAGGTATCCGCAGCGCGACTAACCTGCGCAGACGAACACTGTCCAGCCACAATCGGCACGAGTTTGAAATTCGGCTGGGTGTACTGCAAAAGCGGCACCTCAATCTGAACACTGTGCTCGTACTGGTGCGCGCCGGGGACATTCAGGAACATAGGGTTTGTTTTGAGTTTTTCCATAAAATGAGTATCCAGCGGCACTTCGCCCAGCGGCGTACTGTAATGAGTGGCGGCGGGGACACTGAGCACGCCCGGCATATTCACACGGTGACTCGGGCCTATCACAATGACACGCTTGTAGTGCTTAGCCGCGGTCTTGACGCCGTAAGCGGCCGTTTGCCCTGAATACCGGTAACCGGCGTGCGGGAGGATTAATGCGATGATATTATCTTTGGGCCTGACGTCGGCCTTTTGGAAAAAACTTCTGATTTCTCCGCGAAGCGCATCTGTATCGGCAGAATACCATCTGCCTGCCAACGAGCTTGTCAGCACGGTCTTTTTCTGTTCTTTGGCTTCCACTTTTTTTTCCTCAGCCTCTGATTGGCTCGCTGTTGCCTGTGGCTTATCCTCTTTTGTCTTAGAATCGGCCGTTTGCGGCTGCGGCCGGTCATCGGACTTCGCACAGCAAATAAGCAAGGCACAAAGCAGGCACAGGACAACTATTACGCCGGGAGGCAATTTTTGGCGACTGCATTTGTTACCGTTCATATCAACCACTCCATTTACCGACCTTGTTAATATCTTCGAGGGGTTTTGCGGGCCCCGGATAGTTTTTGCATCTGACAGCTTTTGTAAACCTGCGCGGCACGGTCTTTTTCAGCAGCCAGCAAAGAAAAGCCAGCCCTGTCGAGACCGCCCCGGAAATTACCTGCAGGAAATTGCGTCGTGTCATTGCCATACTCCATAAATTTTTCTTCGGCAATCCGGACAGCGGCCCCGGCTCATCCTGTTTTGCAAAATGGTATAGCCGCTCCGCTCAATCAGCAGGCTCTTACAATCCGGACAATATGTGTTCTGGCCCTCGGCGCTGAGGATATTTCCGATGTAAACATAATGCAATCCTTCTTCAAGTGCTATCCGGCGTGCCATATCCAGTGTTTGGGCAGAAGTGGGCGGCAAGTGGCGCATTTTGTAGCGCGGTGAAAATCTCGAAAAATGCATCGGTGTTTCACTGCCGAGATTCGCTTTTACCCATCGGACAAGCTCGCGTATCTGCTGGGCTTTATCATTCAACGTCGGAATCAGCAGATTCGTAACCTCAAGGAGTATCCCGCTTGCCTTTGCCATGACGAGGGCGTCCAACACAGGCTTTAGTGTTCCGGAACAGATATCGCGATAGAAATCTTCGGTGATGCCCTTCAAATCTATGTTGGCGGCATCGACATATTTCAGCAGTTCTTGCCAGGGCTCGGGACTTATGTAGCCGGCCGTTACGAGCACATTGCGGATGTTGTTCTGTCTGGCGAGCTTAGCAGTGTCATAGGTATATTCGTAATAAACAATCGGGTCGGTATAGGTGTACGCCAGTGAGGGGCAGTGGTTCTTCCTGGCCAGTTCGACAAGTTTGGAGGGCGGATAAGGTGCGGCAGGCGTATCCTCCGGACTGGCCTGGGATATCTCCCAGTTTTGACAATTGAGGCAGTGCAGATTGCAGCCGACTGTTGCCACCGATAAGATTGGGGTGCTCGGCAGGAAGTGAAAAAGGGGCTTTTTCTCTATGGGGTCAATGTGAATCGAGCAGGGAAACCCGTACACCACGGTCGTCAGGACGCCGTCAATATTTATGCGCACACGACAATCGCCGCTTTGTGCGGTTTCAATTATACATAACTTCGGACATAGTTCACACTGAACCGCCAATTTAAACCCCTTAGCCCAACTTTCATTTACTGAACATATCCCAGGCTGCGAAGCCGCTCGATTTGCTCATCCGACAGCGGTTTGATAATCAGCTTAGGCCCTTTTTTCTTACGCTGCTCGACATATTCGGTTCGCTTGGCAAGCGGAACTTCATAAGAAGTCAGCGTAAAAGGAATCTCATATTCGGCAACGGCCTTCAACATCGCGTCCACTTGTTTTGACAGCTTGTGGTGCAGTTTGACGCTTTTATCATAACGTACGGGGCGCTGTTCGAGAGGGTCCGCGGTTATGTCGAAGACGGCTTGTCCAATCAGGGCCCTTGTGTTCGGCCGCAGAACTCTTATCAATTTGTGTGTAGCCGTTCGAACGGCGAAACTTACCGGGTGCCGCTGAGACGGTATAGAGACCTCCGGGAATTCGAGGAATATCGCGCGGTCAGTGCTTTCGGTGCCGTGCAAAATCGACAGCAGGCTTTGGCCGTCTATTTTGTCCTTGAATGAGACATCGAGATAATCCAGTATTGTGGGCATTATGTCCATAGGTGAGGAAAGGCTGGATGTTCGGCGCGGAGTTGCTGCATCGACACCGGGTCCGGCCGGCGGCAGGCGAATTGCCAAAGGGACCCGCACAGTTTCTTCATACACATAATATTGGTGCTCAAAAAATATGTTGTGCTCGCCGAGGGACTCACCATGATCCGACAGGAAAATCACCAGAGCATCATCCCACAGGCCCTTGCTCTTCAGTGCTTCAATCAACTGGCCCATTGCCTCATCCACATACCGAATCTCGCCGTCATACCGGTCCACGTAATCGTAATAGTTGAGCGAACCATTAACTCGCTGGTAACTGAATATCTTTTTTTGGTCGAGTATCAATTCTTTGTTGCTTTTGTAAAGGCTGCGGAAGCGCTTGGGGGGCAAGTACGGGCCGTGGGGATCGATAAAGTTGGTGAACAGGAAGAACGGCTGTGGCGGATTAGTTTGTAACCACTCGAGAATCGCTTTCAAAGTACCTGCAGCAGACCTTTCATAATTGGGACGATTGATCTCACGATCTTCGGTCCTGTCATCGTAGATATCGAATCCCTGGTCGCAACCCGACAGTTCGCCCACCAACACAAAGTTGCTCACAAAACCGGCGGTATGGTAGCCTGCCGATTTGAGTATCTCCGACAGTGTTTTGAAATTTTCGTGCAGGACAACGTTGTTGTTATATACGCCGTGTCGAAATGGATACAGCCCCGTCAGCATAGATGCATAGCTGGCGCGTGTGTTACCGCGGGAAACCACAGCCTGGTCGAATACGACCGCCGTCTTTGCAAAGTCCTCGATTGCCGGCATGGTATCACGGTGATAACCGTAGAGGGCCATGTGGTCGGCACGCAGCGTATCAACGGTCAGGACGATGATATTCGGACGTTTACCTTTGCCCGCTCCGCCCGTATCGGGTACTTTTCCCTTTTTACAGGAAGATATCCCAAACACTATTCCAATTACCAATGCGATAACAGTGCCGTACCTGTTCAATACACTCATCCTATTTTTAAGATAGTTTTATTTCCAACCTAAGAATCATTCCCTGCTTGATTAATCAGCTTCAGGTTCGTTCAGAAACAGATACTATATTTCATTGTAACAAAAATCGCCGTAAACAGCAAATTTTCGACCTGGTCAAAGATTTACTGACATACAAGGCGAGCGGCACAACTGCGTTAAAGCCATGCATAACAATCAGAGACTTTGAGTACAAGGGCCCAAAAGATATTTGTGTATTTGATGTGAATTCGTTATAATTATATCGAGTGAACTTGGTGCAGTAGTCAGGTAGTATCCGGGAAGACCTGAATTCATATCCAACACGGCGACCGGGTTGGGATTTTTTGCGTTTACGGAAAAAATATGTTGTCAAGGACTACTGAGTATGAAGACGTCTGACCGCATACCGCAGCTATCTGAACTTGTGAGGATGTTTCTTGTTCTGATTATGTCGGTGGCAGCGGCGCTGACTGTTCTGACCCATATTGCTCAAATCACGGGCATAAGCTTTCGTGTTTACGCAATCATCGGCACATGTATAACCATAATCGTCACCGGATGTATATTATGGAGGGAACTTTCAAAGCAAATTATAAAGACTGTTACTGCGCATCCAGGGCCTGCGGCGGCACTGGCAGGCTGTTCGTTGCTGGGTGCGTTACTTTGCTTAGTGTCTCATCGGTTTGATTTTGATGATTTCTACTACGTCCCCAACGTCGTTTATTACCTGGAACATCCGACCGAGGCCATGGGATTTTTGATACACTTCGTTGATTCGGGCGGTGACCCATTTGTATCTTATCATTTCGGGAGCTTCCCATTCGAGTATTCCGAAGGCATCTTAGCATATATAACTCGCTACCATTTCCTGACCGTGTATTACTTCCTTGCGCCGGCCCTGTTCGGGGGTATGATCCCCCTGGTTTGGTTTTATCTCATATCCAGGTTTGGCTTCCGGTCACGTGCGGCGATTACAGGGTCGTTTATTATATGCATGTCCCTGCTCTTAATGGGCGAACAACACGGCAGCTTCGGCAACTTTGCTTTCAACCGAATTTTTCAAGGAAAGGTGGTGATGTTAGCCGTTGGAATTCCTCTGTTTGTTGGGCTAACCATGGATTTTTTCCGGTGGCCCGGCAAGCGACATTGGTTTTACCTATTTCTGGCTTCAGTGGCAATGGTTGGATTCAGCACTTCTGCGGCCATGCTGTTACCCATGCTTGCCTCAGTTTTGGTGATTGCCTCCTGCTTTTGGTACGTTCCCAACGTGAGGGCATGGCTTTTGCGAGGTTTTTTTTATCTGTGCACCCTTGTTTACCCGATCCTTTACGCGGGGACCTTCCTGCTAATGTCACCGGAGTTGCTGAACAGTAACAATCCCATATATCGCCACCGGCTAACAACGTATCTTGCAAATGTGAAAAACGTTCTCGGCGGATCGGTGGTTATTATTTTCCTGGCAGCGGGGACTATCTTAGCTATCTCGCTTCTGCAAAAACGTCATCGTCGCTTTATCGTCGCATGGCTGGCGTTGTTATTTCTATTATACCTGAATCCTCTTGTCGGGCCGATTGTGATGAAGTTAACCCGCCAGAGTGTTTTCTGGCGGTTGTTCTATCTGCTCCCTTTTCCACTCGTACTCGGATTATCCGGGGCGGCGGTGGCAGGGCGACTTGAAAACAAGAGTCCAAAATGGGGACGGATTTTTTTCGGTACGATAACGGTGTTGCTATTAGCGGCACATCTTCCCGCATCGTCATCGTCGGTATTCCGCCGCGGCCCACGCGTTACCAAATTTGGCATACCTCGGTATAAAGTGTTAAATATACGAGAAGCTCGTTCGGTTTTGGAATCGGCGCCGCCGCCGGGCACAATGTTAGCTTTGCAAGAGGTCAGCCGGAGTCTGCCGATGCTCACGGCCAAATATCCGCAACTATTAATCCGGCCACATGCTATTTACATATGGATGGACCAACGCGGCGCAATGGACAAAGCTATCCACCGGATACAAGCCCAGGCTTTTCTGGGAGGAAGAATGAGTAAGGAGAATCTTGATTCTCTTGTCTGGGTAATCCGTCAAAATCCACAGATTCGCTCAATTGTCGCTTACAGCCGTGTCGCAGAGGCCGGTAATCGCTATTTGTTCGGCTTACTGAAGAACTTCGGTTTTGCAGAACACATGCTTGCCGATGATCTGGTAGTGTTTATCAGGCCGACCGGATAGAGATCGCGGCTTTATAGAAATCAAGTGTCGGCCGGTTCTTTTTGAAAATCCTTTGGAGATTTGTACCACAGCCACAGTGTACAGAGGCCGCCAGCCGTAAAAGCGTAGCAGATTGTTATCGCCCGGTCGATCATTGCAGCCAGTATCCCCACTTCGAGCGGCATCCCGAGAACCACGGCGCCGCAACTGAGTACGAGTTCTCGGATTCCCAATGAGCCGGGTGTTATCGCAATAAACAAAATCACAAAGCCAAGTGCGCCCAGAATCAGGTATCCCGCTGGGTGCATTTCTCTGCCCATGCTGTGATAGATAATGCCGATGCGCAATGCGGTAAGCACAAATGTTATTACAACAAACACCACAGCAATCACTACCGCTTTTCTTTGCTTCGATATTTGACTGCGGCCGTCGATAAAAGTCCGCAACATTATGCTTATCCGTCCGTCGCCTTTTGGCGTCGGCAAAGGGATGAGCAAAAAGATCAAGGAACCTATGATAGTAACGGCAAAGATGCCGGCAAGAATCTTGCTTTCATGTCGCGCCAGTCCATACACTCCGAGAAGAACGGCCAGCCCTACCGCCGCAGCTATTAAAGTCATTAAGAATGTAATGTATAAAAAGAACGTGGCAAAGTGGGCGTAGGTGAGGCCACAGTGCCGCTTCAGGTAGTTCGCCCTGAAGACCGTGCCGAATTTCATAGGCGCATAGTTAAGCAGGATGGCGGCATTGTTTAGTAATAACATGTCCCCGAAGTCCGTTTTGGTTTCGAGGGCGTCAAGTAGTGAACGGATCACGGGAACGCTGGCCACAGATGTCAGGAAGCATAACAAATACATCATGATTAGTTGGCCCGCACTTAATTTGAGAAGTTCTTCGAGGTCCTGTCGATGCCGCACAAGATATGCGAGCAGGAAAGCCAGTATCAGTACACCAAGAATATGTTTAATCCATTTGTGCACGGTCAATTCTTCTCAAGACATATCTGTGGTTGTTTTTCCGCCATCTGCAATCCTATAACCAACTCTACGTGAGTAGCGGCGTTTCTAAGGCCGTTCCCTTTAAAAGAATTCCCCAGCTCTGGGTCCGCACAAGAGGAATATGAGATATAACTTTGTCCAGCCACATCATAGCAGCCGCCGCAAATAGTTTGAAAGGAACAAATTTGAACAAGCTGGCCATATCGGGAAAGCCGAGCACAGGGTAAGCAATATAGCCAAAGTATAAAACCTTATCTATAGAAAAATACGGTTTGAGGAGCTTTTCCAGAAAGCGACGATTAAGATTCTTGTGTTCGTGTGAGAAATGTCTGCCTCTGACGGCAATCATGCGAGGTAATGCGGACAACAGCGAGGTATTGGTGTCGGCCAATACAACTTCACCCGCAGGCTTGAGGATTCTATACATTTCCTTAACCGCCAACTCCGGCTGTGGTAAATGATGCAACAAGCTGCGACAAAAAACAAGGTCAAAAGAATTATCTTTAAAAGGCAACTGTTGGCTATTTCCAAGTACAAGCCGGCTGGAACGTTTGGCAGCATGCTTGAGCATCTGTGTCGAGAGATCAAGTCCAACAATTCGGTCGGCGGGAACCATCTCGAACAAATTACCGATTCCGCAGCCGTTATCCAGAATTCGACCGTCCACAGACACTTGCGAAAGCATCAGGCTTGTCCACCAGTTATGATATCGTTTTGCGTATTCATTTTGATAGCGGACCTGTTCATATTCTACGGCAACCTGGTCCTGGACCTCTATTTCTTCCTTGAAGCGCACCATATCATCCAGGATCATATATGGGATACCTTTTTGAACTTCGTAGTGTTCGGCGCAGCTTGTGCAGCGCAACCCATTGTCGTATTTGAGGGCACCCTTGCAAGCGGGACAAGCTAACTCTTTTATGAGGTCAAGTATATTCATTATTCGAGGATTTTCGCTGCCATGCATTTGTTCGGCCGACAATATCAAGGATCGCCGTCCAGTATTCATTTCGACATGACAGGCTGTTGGACTTTACACGGCTAAAGATATTTCTCCCTTCGTACCGAACTGATTTGATCGATCATTAAGCCAAACAAAAAGATTTGGATACCGGCAATCAGCGAGACAATGGCACCGCCTTCCACATGCAATCCTGTCAGGCATATTATGTATATCTGGTAGGCCAAACCCATGAAGATCAGAAACAGCGAAACAGGCATGAAGACTTTAAGAGGATTAAACAGGACGATTAACCTAAGCATCAGAAGAATCGTCTCGCAGCCATGTTTAATCTGATTTACGGTGCTCTTTCCTGTTCGCTGCTTTGTTTTGATTGGGATATATTTTACTCTGAAATTCATGCTTAAATAAGCTACAGTTGAAGTTGTAGAAAAAGAAAATCCGTTTGGCATAAGGTGTATGAGCTTTAACAACAAATCTTTTTGATATGCGCGAAGACCGGAATTGATATCGGGTATTTTACGGCCTGTGAGAAAATTCGCTATTTTGCCGAGCAACCATTTACCCGGGCGCCGCGTCCATAAATGATAGCTTCCTTTTGCCCTCTCACCGATTACCACATCGTGATCATTGATATGCTCAAGCAGCCGAGGTATATCACCGGGGTCATGTTGTCCGTCCGAGTCCATGATAACGACAATATTGCCCGACGCTGAGGCGATTCCGGTTTTGAGGCTGCTGCCATAGCCCCGATTATAAGGATGAGTGATGACCTTAACACTATTTTGGTCGGCGACCTTTGCGGTTGCGTCAGTGGATCCGTCATCTACGACTATCACTTCCCACCCATTTGTATCAGCCATCGGCAGCAGACCGCCGAGCACTCTGCCAATTGCATCTTCCTCGTTATATGCCGGTATTATCACCGAGACTTTCTTTTCTTCATTCATTGCTATCGCCTCTGCACCTTTTCAATTCTTGATTCTACTCGACATACCCCAGTGAACGCAAACGCTCGATTTGCTGCTCCGACAAGTACTTGATATTCTCTTGAGAACTCTTTTTTCGTTTCTCGATAAAATCAGGTCTCTCAGATTCCGGCATCCTATAGCGGGTCACCGTAAAGGGAAGTTGATACCTGCGAACTTGCTCCAACATTGCATCCATTTGCTCTGCCAATTCACGATATAACGGGAACCGGTCATCATAGCGAAACGGACTCTTCTCCAGAGGGTCTGCGGAGATATCGAATACTACCTGCTGCAATACGTTGGGCGTACCGCGCTGAAAGATCCTGACCAGCTTGTGCGTGTCAGAGCGTATTGCATAAGTATCGGGATAGTTGCTGCTACCCTTGGGTATGAATGAATAGCTTTTGAGGGGGCACTCCAGCAGTACTGCACGCTTTCTTTCCTCCTGACCCAGCAGAATCGGCAACAGACTCTGACCATCCATCTTGACGCCAAACTCAATACCAAGATAATCCAGTACCGTAGGCGCCAAGTCCATCGGTGAACAAACACCGCGCACGCACCTCGACACAGCCTTTTGGCCGGTACGCGTCCGTGGAAGCCGGATCATCAGCGGCACATGTGCGGTCGCTTCCCACACACTGGGCAGGTGATTAAGCAACCATTTGCGGATAATATCTGTGTGATCGCCCAAATGTTCTCCGTGATCCGCTGTGAAAATGACTAACGCTTCTTCCCACAATCCTCTACGCTTTAGCTCCTCAATCAACATCCCGAGAGCCCCATCCGTATAGCAGATTTCACCATCATAACGATCTACATAATCGTAGTAGTTCAACGAACCATCCACAAACTGATATGGTGGAATCTGCCTGCGATCAAGTATCCGTTTTTTTTCACTGTGATAAAGATTACGGAATCGCCCCGGGGGCCAGTACGGACCGTGTGGGTCTATGAAGTTCGTAAACAGAAAGAACGGCTGCTGTGCGTTCGAGCCCAGCCATTCCATGATTGCCTTGAGAGTGTGGGCTGCCGTGCGTTCGTAGGAGGGTCGATTAGGCAGACGTTCTTCAACGCGATCATCGTAAATATCAAATCCCTGATGACAGCCTGATATTTCTTTTACAAGTGTAAAGTTGCTTACAAATGCGGCCGTATGGTAACCGGCGGACCGCAGCAACTGCGGCAGGGTTGTCAGGTCCTCATGCAAAACCGTCGTGTTGTTGTACACACCGTGATGAAATGGATACAATCCGGTCAACATCGACGAGTAACTGGGACGAGTCGAGCCTCTTGAGACAACAGCGTTGTCGAACACAACCGCAGTTTTGGCAAATTTTTCGACGGCAGGCATCGTATTACGATGGTATCCGTACAAGGCCATGTGATCGGCCCGCAGCGTATCAACCGTAAGAACGATGATATTGGGCATTTTTGCTTTTTGTCGCTTGCCACAGCCACTCAGCCAAAGGTATGGTGACAAACCGGCAGCCAAACCCCCAAACATGCCACACTTTAGCATATCTCTTCGAGTAAGATTGGCGTTAGAAGTTTGTTTCCTGCTCACATCCGTTTTCCCTGTTTGTCAAAAGGCTACCTTAGCACTACAAAATCAAAGATCCGACACCTGCATCAGATTGCAGAGAGCCGGTTTTGGCCTCATCATCCGCCCTAATCGGCATCCTTCGGGCGGACCAACAATAACATAATCGGCAAAACCGACCCCCCAATTGCGATTGTTATGCAAAATAACTGCAGGTTTCACAATGTAATCCAACAAGAAATCGATTCCAAGTGTCTGTTTAGGCCATTGTCAGCTTACACGGTTCGTCATTGGAGATTATACATCAAATTTTCGCCTTTGTCAAGCCCTACGCAAAAATGGGAAATACTTCTCAAAAAAGCCCTTGCATTATCACGGGTTGGTGGTATAATTCTATACGTAGTACTATGGAGATTTTCTTGTGAGTGAGGATGGAAAAATGGCACCAAATTGTGTGATACGTCTGGATAAGGTTGGTTTATGCACAGATCTGTACAGTTTGTACATCGTAAAAATAACCATATTTTGAAAGGGAAAGAGTTTGAAAGGGAAAGAGGATGAATAAAGAATCAGCTTCCATTTTGAAAGTTTTGTTTAGCATGAGCTTTTTTATTGTATGCATCTGTGCTCCTCCCCTACAAGCAGACATACCCACCGAAGGCCTTGTTGGTTATTGGGCATTTGACGAAGGCCAAGGAGACATAGCCTACGATTCGGTCGGGGACAATCACGGCGACATCTATGGCGCCCAATGAGCGGCCAGCCAAGTCGGTGGTGCGTTGGAATTCGATGGTGTTGATGATTATGTTTCTCTATCCAGCAATGCTGTAACGTCAACAGAGTTCACAGTTTCAGCCTGGGCCAACCACTATGGTCCCGGGGGCGGTGAACTAAGTGCAAATTTCATATTCTTGCAGCGGGATGACCCTATTGGAAACAACCATTCTCTCATAAATCTTATGACGAAATTTAACGATGGCTATGCATATGCAAAAATCAGAAGCAGTGTTGGCTCATATCAACTACTGAAGCATCCAATGAAGAATTATCATGAATGGCACCATTACACAGTGACTGCAAGTACAACTGATCTTGTGTTATATATAGATGGAACAGAAGTGGATAGAGCTCCAAACAACCAGCAAGGCGATTACATAACTTCAATAGACCATGTTTATATTGGGAAAAATGAATATTCCGGATATCCCGGCAAAGTTCGTTCTTACTTTAACGGCCTGATTGATGAGGTTGCGGTGTGGGACAGGGCTTTATCCAGCGAAGAGGTGGAGCAGCTTTATCAGGCCGGTGCAGGCGAGCTCAGAGAATTGGTTGACCTTGAGATAACAGGGCCCGATGAAGTACCTGACAACAACTCCGCCGCGTATACCGCTATAGCCTACTATGATGACAGTTCCACTACAGATGTCACTGCAGAAGCAATTTGGTCGGTCGAGCCGGATATGTTCGCAAATATAGATAAAAATGGCCTATTGACAACACAGCAGTTGTATGCGCCTGAAGAGATAGTCTGGATATCGGCTGAATATACTGAGGATGAGATATCACTCGAAGCCGACAAGGAGGTGGTGATATTTGCAAATTGCTCAATCGAAGAGCTTATCATGCGAGACATCATGGATGCTGTCCAAATTAAGGAGAGAGTGCTTGAGGACCTTGATGCTGCCTTGGTAAGAGAAAAAGCAGCTCAAGATATACTACGGGATATGCAGGACAGCCGCGAGTTTGGCGAGTGGAGCTTTTTGCAGGTTGTTAAGGCGAGGGTGAGAGTTCTTTGGGCGATTATAAAGGAGATGTGGGCGAAGCGCAAGATTGAAGACAGCAAGGACAGTCTCGAAGATTCTCTGGAAATCCTAAACAGCAACGACTCACAGCCGGCACCGCCGCCGAACAACGGCCGAGGACGCGGAACAGGCTGGCAAAGAAGAGGACGTTAAAGATAGAAAGTAGTTGCTACTGACACAAGGATCGCCTCTGCTGCGATTTATTGAAGGTAGATTAGCTTGATGTTTTCCAGATTGGGGCAAGTGCGGCCACTACTTTCTTGTAGCGGTTATACTTTGCTGTGTAGATTTCCTTTTGGGCAGGGTCCGGTTCCTGGCGGCGGGCGATGCCGGTCATTGCTCCGACTGCTTCTTCATAACTCGAATAGCAGCCCACAGCAACGCCTGCCGCAATAGCAGCACCCAGCGCTCCTAATTCCGTTCCCGCCGGGATTTCAACCGGAATCTGGAAGCAGTCGGCGAACATCTGCACCCAGACCTTGCTTCGTGCAGCACCGCCTGTAAAGCGGATGACTTGCGGCGGCTGCCGGAAATTCAGGAGCCTTTGAAGGTGGGTATTATGGCCGAAGACGATTCCTTCATAGATTGCCCGAACAACGTGCGCTCGCGTGTGAAAACCTTCAAGCCCGACAAAACACGACTTTGCACCGGCCCCCACATTGGAGCCATAGAGAAACGGCAAGAAGGTAATAGTCGTTTCTTCGGCGCTCGCCGAGGTGACCATCTCATTGCACAATTCGTACACGCTCTTGCCGCCTTTTTCGGCAGCACATCTTTCGGCACTTAAAAACTCGGTTACGAACCATTCGAGGTTGCTCGCCGAGGTGGGGCTGCCCTCCAGCATCAGGTACCAGCCGGGTATACTGTAGCATGAGGTCATAAAGAGGTCCCTGTCAATAAGTGGCTCTTTCGCGATGTACTGGTTATTGCCCCAGGTGCCGGCTACAAGCGACATCTGATGCTCATCGATAATGCCGGAAGCCAGGCCGCATGCATCTATATCGAACATCCCCCCTGCCACCGGTGTGCCTTCTTTAAGGCCCGTCTGCGCAGCGGCCTCGGCTGTTACGGCGCCGGCAATATCGGCGGATCTGATAATCGGCGGCAGCAACTCTTTCATCTGGGAGATGCCGAACAGCTCCAGTACCTCGTCATCATACTCGCCGGTAACGACATTCATCAGACTTGCTCCGGACATATCCGTAAGTTCCGCATTGATTTCGCCACACAGGCGGTAGCGGATATAGTCCTTGCACATCAGCACCCAGCGAGTTTTTTCAATAGTGGCTGGCTCATTGTCGCGAAGCCACAGAAGTAGCGCAGCAGGTTGCGCCGCCCACACGCACTGTGTTGTCTTAGGCAGCACCTTTTCGTTAACTCCATCTGCAAGCCACTCGTCAACGTAACCTTGAGCCCGGCTGTCGGTGGAATTGATGGCGTTGCGGACCGCCTTGCCTTGCTTGTCAACAAGGCAGATACCGTTGCCGTATCCGGTACAGGCGATGCCGGCGATTTCGCCCGGGTCGATACCAGATTCTTTGAGGACCTGGCTTATCGCTTCAGCGGTACTCGCCCAGGTCTCGTCCATATCCCGCTCGCTCCAGCCGGGCTTCGGCTCTATCAGGTTGACTTTGCGAACGGCGGTGGCGATTTCCTCACCGCTGGTTGTAAATAGCGCCGCCTTGGACACCGTCGAGCCGTTATCAATTCCAAGCAGATACTTGGCCATGGTTCGCTCCTTTTAAACCGGTGCTGCCTCAGACATCTGGTCGTTGGTTCCTTCGGTCGATTCGGCGTCCTTGGAGTCCTGACTTTCTGCGGGCCTGGTGTCGTCCCGGAAGAAGAGCAGGAACACCACCAGAAGAACTGCCGAAATGATTGTTATCACAGTCCACATGGTACCCCAGTTTACGGCACCGGCGACAGTATATTTTTCCATCAGCCTGCCGTTCACGAAATTACCTATCAGGTTGCCAAGGCCAAATGTTATCAGAAAGAAGAAGCCCTGAGCCTGGGCCTGGATTTCTTTTGGAGCTTTCTTGTCAATATAGATCTGGCCCCCCACGAAGAAGAACCCAAAGATGAGTCCATGAACGCCGATAGCCACATAGTACATCCATGCCTGATCAAGGACCACACCCGCCAGAAATGCCGCGTAACGAACAACAAGCATTACCAGACCGATGGAAATCGACCATTTGACCCCTATTCGGGCAATCGCCACAGGGATAAGGAGCATAAAGAATATTTCACCTAATTGCCCGAGGTTCATCCGGGCTGTTATGTTAGTATAGCCCTGAGCATTGAAGAAAGCTGAGCCAAAGTTAAAGTAAGTTGCAAATGGGATCATCACCAGGAAAGAGACTACAATGAAAACGGTAAAGTTAAAGCTTTTCATCAGGGAGACCGCTCGCAGTCCCAAGGCATCAACAATCGAAGCGGGCTGCCCCTTGGCAGGCGGCGGCGTATTGGGCAGCGCCAGGGCAACTGCAGCGGCAAGAAGACTCGTCGCAGCCCCGCATAGCATGGGGACCTTGCTTGTCTCAAAGTTGGCAGCTTTGAATACTTTCAATGCAACAATGCTGAAAACCGCCGATGCCACCCAGCCGATTGAGCCGAAAACCCGAATTTGTGGAAATTTCTCCGATGGACAATGAGCCATGGCGATTGCACTGGTAAGGCCCCACGTCGGCATATAGAACATCATCGATAAAAGCAGCACAATGAACAGGACGGTCAGTTCAGTCTGTTGAGCAGCAAAGAACAACAAGATCGCACCGGCAAGATTCAGCACAAACAGGACCTTCTGGCTGGCAAAATGTCGGTCGGCAATCATGCCGATGACAGGCGAAGCAAGACAGCCCAGCGCCATTGAACTAAGTATCCAGGCCATCTGTGTGCCGCTCATCCCTAACTTGCCTAAGTAGGCGGCAAGAGGCACATACCACACTGCGAACATCATGAATTGCAAAAACATCATGACGCTCAAACGGATTCTCACGCTCATCGACATACGTTCCATTATTGCAGCTCCTTTCCCAACATTAACGTCCGGGCCTCTGGTTTCTTCAATCGGCCAATTCAATCACTGATACAGTATGCGGCTCGTCAAATGCATTGCCCGCCAAAGGCAGATCGATATTCGAGACGTACAGCCTTCCATTCCGCAGACACACTTCAGAGGGCCTGTCAAGCAGGCCGCCGATGCCGCCCGAATTGTTGGCATTTTTGGCAATCGTTGTTACCTTGCCTGTTTTGACATCGACCTTATGAACCGCATTATCGACAAAGTCGGCAACGTAAATGGCGTCTGTCCTCGGGTCAAACTTCATCCCGTCAGTGCTTTTGATGTCCTGGCCCTGAACAAGGACTTCATGTGAGGTGACTTTGCCGTTCTTATCGAAAGTGAACTTGACAATGCCGGCGGCGCCGAAATTGCCGATGTACATATTCCCATCTGAATCAAACGTCAAACCGTTGGCGCCAACCGGCCAATCAGGATTGTCCGTATATATGGTCGCAATGAGGTGCTTATCTTTGCCGCCCGGCGTTATTTCGATCGGCTTACCTACCCGAAACTCAGAATACCTGAATCGATACACGCCGCTGGGCATCGGCGTTACATCACCGGTAATTGACGTCTCGGTGACATAGACACCATCCGGCCGGCAAACGACCGCATTTGCCTGGTTAAGACCGGTCGCAAGGATATGGAAGCCGGCGGGCTTTCCCCTTTTGACCACAACACGCACAAGCCGGGATTTGTTGACCGCACCGGCCAGGCCCTGATTGTCCGCAACATATAAGTGGCCATCCGGCCCGATGTCAATGCCAAGCGGACAGGCCTTGTGCGTCTCGGGATGCACCGGCAGGATATAGAACTGTTCGAGCCCGCCGGCCGGTGTTATTTTCATAAGTCTTGCCCGGTATTTGTCGTTGTTGGTGTTTGGACAGCAAAGGAAGATATTGTTGTCAGCGGCGAGCACCATCCCATCAGGCGTGTTGCACTTTTCCGGCAACAGCACACCAATACTCGGATGCTTCAGCGTAGAACAGCCAGCCAGCAAAAACGTCGCGAGTAAAGACACCCCCGCAGCCCTGCTGAAGTACTTTCTGCAAACTTTCAGACCAAATTCTGAAACTGACACCATCGTATTAAGCTCCTTGAACAGTTAAGTATAACGAACTGCAACACATTGTCCTTCCAAAATCTTGTTCTATAGCTATGCCTACCGCATCAGCATTCCACCGGTCACATCCACGGTCGCACCGGTCATGTAGCCGGCCCTCTCGGACGCAAGGAAAGTTACCACATCTGCAACTTCCTCCGGCTCGGCGATTCGACGAAGTGGAATACGGTCGAGATATTTATCTTTGTTTTTCTCGAGGACTTTGGCAACCATCTCTGTCAAAATAATTCCAGGGGCTACGGCATTGACGGCGATGCCTTGTTGCGCTACCTCGCGCGCCAGAGCAATCGTAAAGGAGACGATGCCGCCCTTGCTGGCGTCGTAGGGTGCATGGCCTGTGGTCGAGCCTCGAAAGGCCGCCTGCGAGACAATGTTGACAATCCTGCCTGCTCGGTCGGCCTCCAACAACCGCTTAACAAACTGGCGGCTGGTCAAAAACGTACCGGTCAAATTCACCGAAATCGTCTCCGTCCACATTTCCTCGGACATGTCTTTGACCTGGCAGGTCGGGCAAACGGCCGCGTTGTTGACAAGGATATCGATTTGTGAAAACTTTTCGGCGACCTGCTTGAAAATCGACAGAACGTCGGCCTCCTTAGCAACATTACCGCCTACAGCCAGTGCCTCAAGGCCGTATTCGGCTTTAATCTGGTCAACTACAGCTTGTGCCCTGTCAGCGGTCCGGCGATAGTTTACAGCCACCTTTGCGCCCTCAGCCGCTAACGAAAGGCATATCGCCTTACCCAGGCCGCGTGAGCCGCCGGTAACCAGTGCCACTTTGTCTTTCAGATTCAAGTCCATAACTTTTTCTCCTTTTTCAGGGCTTCAGAACCACTCTCAAGGCCTCGCCGCTTTGCATAAGCTCGTAGGCCTTGAAGATGTCATCCAGGCCTAATATATGGCTCGCGAGCCTGTCCGCGGGAATCGCCCCTGCGCTCAACAACTCAACTGCTTTAGCGACCTGCCGCGGCGTCGAATCACTCGTTCCCACAACCCTGATTTCACCGTAGTGTATTATTCTGCTGTCAAGCGAGAGCGAACTGTTTCCAGCGGGCAGGGAAGCGAACAGGCAAACCGTCCCGTGCTTTCTTACAAAGTCGATCCCCTGTTCCTGCGGTTGTGCAGCGGGGGCGGCTATTATCACCACATCGGCACCAATACCATCTGTCTCGTTCCTGACTATTTGAGTGAGGTCTTGGCGTGCTGAATTGACGACCATATCAAAGCCAAGAGTTTCAGCTTTTTCCAGGCGGATTTCATTTATATCGGCAACAATGATTTTGGCCGCACCAAATCCCTTCACAACGCAGGCATTCATTATGCCCATCGGCCCTGCGCCCACTACAACTACCGTGTCGCCAGATTCAATACTACAATTCTCGGCGCAATTGACCGTGCAGCTCAACGGCTCAGCCAACGCCGCGTGCTCGGCTTTGACTTCTTTCGGAACCTTTATGACGTGCCCATTGGCCAAAGCGCGGGCGGGAATGGTAATGTACTCGGCCATACCGCCGGGATACGTAAATCCCATCGGCGCAAGGTCTATGCACAAATTGGTGAAACCTTTCCTGCAATAGTAACACCGGCCGCAGGAAATCGAAGTGGCCATGACGATTCGCTCACCGACTGAGAAACCTCGAACCTGAGAACCGACTGTTTCTACAATACCGGTGAATTCATGGCCCATAACCTTCGGAGGTTTGATTCTCGGATTACCATGCCGGTATGTCTTTAAATCCGTCCCGCAGACCGCACAAGCATCGACCTTGACGCGAATCTCGTTATCGCCGCACGCCGGTACAAGAATCTTTTCTACCCGGATGTCCTTCGGCGCATAATAAACTACCGCCTTCATCTTGTCCGTCACTGGGGCGCTCCATCCAGAACAGCTTGCGTCGAGGCGACACCGAGCCTCTTGCACCCCTGGTCGAGATAACCAACCGCCGTTTCATAAGACCTTACGCCGCCGGAAGCTTTTACGCCCATCGTTTTACCGACGGTCTTTATCATGATGTCGATGGCCTCGGGTGTTGCCGGGCCGTCCCCGAAGCCGGTGGAAGTCTTAACGAAATCTGCGCCGGCGGCTTCTGCGATTTTGCATGCCCTTGCGATTTGCTCGTCCGAAAGGTAGCATATCTCCAGAATGACTTTAACAATTGCGCCGGCTTTTTTTGCCTCGGCAACGACCGCCTCAATATCTTTCTGAACAAAATCGTAGTCACCTGAGAGGAACCTGCCGATGTTCATAACCATGTCCAGCTCGACGGCACCATCTTCTATCGCCAGCTTCGCCTCAAGAGCTTTAACCTCCGGCCGGTTGCTGCCATGAGGAAAGCCGACGACCATTGAGACATCGACTTCGCTGTCTTTAAGCTGCTGGGCCGCGAGCACAACATCAGTCGGCCTTACGCACATACTTGCGACGCCACACTTGTTGCACAGTTTGCAGCCTTCAATAATGTCCTCATTTGTGGCAAAAGGTTTCAAGACCGCATGGTCGATTGTCTTGGCCACTTCTTCCCGGGTAAACATATTCGATGCTCCTGATTATTCTGGTTTTTCCTTTTCGAATCTGTCTAATGCATTTCTCTGCCGCCGGTAACGTTTATCGCCTGGCCGGTCATGTAATCTGCACCTTCCGAAGCAAGAAAAAGTGTTACTGCAACAACGTCTTCAATCTTAGCTAATCTCTTAAGCGGCACCTTCGCGGTAAACTTCTTGATGACCTCATCTTCCGGCAGATTGAGATTCTTGACGTATTCCACCGAGACTTTATCCCACACGCCGGTACTTGCCGTGATACCGGGACAAAGGCAATTCACAGTTATCCCGAACTCGGCCAACTCGTACGCCAGCGACTGCGTCAGGCCGATTATAGCGGCCTTCGCCGCCGAGTAGTGGCTCATAATAGCAGAACCTGTCTTGCCTGATTTTGACGAAAAGTTAATGATTTTGCCGAACTTGTTGGTCTTCATAAGCGGCACAACATTTTTGACAAACAGGAACGTCCCCTTGCAGTTGACGTCGAACATCCGGTCCCATTCGGCCTCGGTGATATCTTCAACCTTGCCCTGGCCCACTATGCCGGCAACATTAACAAGAATATCTATCCTGCCCTCAAGAGCCTTTGAAGCCGCCGATACAACCGCCTCCACCTGCTTGGCCTTCGTTACATCCGCCGCCAGATGTTCGCACCGGCCGCCGGATGCAGTAATTTCTTTCACAGCAGCATCAAGGCCCCTGGCGTCAATATCGGTAACAAAAACCTTTGCACCGTTTTCGCAAAAACCGGCCGCGATGCCCTTGCCGATGGCGCCTGCCACACCGGTAACCAATACTGTTTTGCCCTTGAAATCCATCGCTCACGTGCTCATTATTTGAACCTTAACTCTTGTATCACAAAACGGCATAAAACGACACTTAAAAGTTTGGTACAGCCGGCGGAGCCTGGAATACAGAGACCACCCCTACTTCCGCCCGACACCGACGTTTGCCGAGGCTGTCAGCACGAAGTGCCCCTGGCAAGACGACCCCCGACAACAATAGTAAATTAAAGGGAGCAGGAACCTTTTTTGATCCTCGAACCTGTGGTCTGAGTTTTGTGTTATTTCACGCAGAGATTCTTCACCAGCCAAAGAATAAATCGCGGTGTCAGAGGAAAAAAATCCTCGAAAGGCATAATATCGCTAGCGCTAGGCCGCTGGTCCTGGTCATGTTTCATTCCCGGGCAGCCGCGGTCGTAGTAGCGCCGGCCGTTGATGTTATACCACGGGTACTCCCGACAGCCCCTCGGCCGGACCGAATATATTGAGCAAAGCCCATCTTTGAGCAAACAGCAGACGGAGTTGTCCGACTTTGTAAATATTTTGCCGTGTTTGTCTTTTATGAGCGATTCGGCGGCAATATTTTCAGCTTCGGCTGATGTTACCACCGGCGTACCCAAAGTCCTGCAACATTTGGCGCATTTATCCATAAGGCAGTCAAGGCGGGTCGCGCTCGTCGCCGGCACCAGGCGCAGCAAGCCTTCTCTTCGAGCTTTGATAATTGCTTTTATCAATATCCAGGTCATGTTCTTACCTGCGAGTTTGGCGTTTTGCCGACCACAAAGCCGGTGCAAAGTATTACCGCCGAAACAACGAGGCTGCAAACAGGAGCTAAGAAAACCAGGCTTGTGTTTCCTGTAAATCTGCCATATATGGCAGTACCCCACCCCGTGACAAATCCTGCGCCCACCGCCAATGCCGCCCAGTTAGACACCCGCCCGAGGCGCTCTCTACCCAACAGCAAGCCTGCTATTACAAGTGGGCAAAGTCCTAATTGGGCCCCATATATCGCGAATACAAGGTCAGCTATGGAAAAGCCCGCCAATGACAAGAGCTGAACCAGTATAGTCGAGATGACCGCCGCGGCTACAAGTATGGCCCTGGAAAGGCCCAGTTCTCTTTTTGATGCGAGCCTGTCGTTCAGTGCCCGTTTTCTCAGCCGCGAAAAAACGTCCTCATACAAGGTATGTGAAACTGCTATAAGTTGTGTCGAAGCGGTTGACAGCATGGCACCATACAACCCGAGAGTTACGAAGAACAAAACGAATTTGGCAAGAGCGCCCTTTGTGCTGCCGATAATGTTGACCACCGAAACCAGCGGATTAACACCACCACCGGGCCTTACCATCATAAATGCAAAACACGCAAGAAGCGCAAAAAGCCCCCAGGTCGCGGCGGAACTGAGCACACTCCTCAATAATCCGCCCGTCACCGTTTGATTCTTCTGCGCCCCCGCTATCCGCTGCCATATACTCATATCCGAGATAAAAGCCGGGACATTGATGACGAAGATGCCGAGAAGAAAGGCCCAGAGCCCTTCCCTATAAGAAAAATCTAAAATTTGCGATGGTATTTTCGCAAAGTTCTCGGCCCAGCCGCCATGCGTCAAGACATAGTACAGGTAAAATGCAGGCAGCGCAAGAAGCAGAAGCCAAATAGAAATCATTTGTATTCTGTCCGTTACAATTACCGCGCGAAAGCCTCCCAGCGCGGTATATACGAACGCAACTACCGACAGAACCACAACGACAACCCACGTCGGCACACCCGGAACCAGCCCGGCGAAGAACTTTGAACCGACTGTCAGTTCAACTGCAAAGGCAAACAGAAAGCCCAGGCTGGCGCATACAGCGCCTACGTACGAAAGCAATTCGGAATTGAACTCCGTACCCAAAAATTCGTGCAATGTCGGGCGGTGATCATAAGCGCACATGCGCTGCCAGATTCTCTTTGCAAAGAAACGTACAACAAGCAGGCCGGCTGATGTGGTAACCACCGTCCAGAAAAGCCACACCCCGAAACGACCGGCCAATTCAAAAAAGGCCATGACGACAGTGGCTAATGAAATGGTCGTTGCCACCGTACTGGCGGAAAATTCTCGGGCGTTGGCTACGCGAGCCTGTCTGCTCAACTTCAAAGGGAGCAAATCAGCGATACCTCTCGTCCGGCTGCCAAGGAAAAGACCAACCGCCATGTAAATAATAAATGCAATAAGAAGTGCGCTTACTACAATCGCTGCCATAGTTAACCGGCTCCGCTGGGATGTATCGCAAGTTCGACGTTAATTCTCTTGGTCAGGCCCTGGGGTACACGTGCATACTCACCCTTTGCAATATCGACAAGCACCCCCAGCTCCGGGCCGGGATAAAGCTCCACTTCCCAGCCCTGCGCCGAAAGTGCCGCAAAAACCGTTATCTCTTCGAGGAGATAACGGCATGAAAGCTCTATCGCCTCTTCGGTCGTAACTATCGGCTTTTGATTGCGTCTTGCCTGCCTCTTCACAAAAGAAAAAGCATCCCTTTGGACCGAAGCACGGAAGGCCGACTCTGAAGCGAAAAGCTCGTCAATAACGACTTTCGCCTTTTTATACTCGTTGCTTTGGAGGCATGCTTCCCATCGACTCACGACAAGTCGCCTCGTTGGAATCTGTTCGAAGAATTGGCTTGTCCTGTGCATAAACGAATCGCCCAGCCGGCGAGCAGCTTTGGCGGCTTCGGCGCGGTCCGAACGGTTAAAAATTTGTTCGTTGAATCGGCATAAATAGTCCCCCACCACAACCAGACACCGCTCAAAATTACCAATGCCCCATAACAGCAGCGCCTGCAGGCTCTTTCCGTGAAAACCGGGATTATCAAGACTAATCCCGATGTAGCATCGCTTGTGCGAAAAAAGTTCTTCTTCAGAAATCTTAGGCGTAGTCCTTACTATGCTGATTGAAGGTAAGTCGAGATTTTCAAAGTTCAAATCCGATGTCACTGCATATTTCCCTGATACTAACCAGCTTCTGACATGTCTCATCATAGGCAAGACTTGTTCCGTAAATATCGGTGGCCTCTGAACCTGCCGAGGTGTTATCAATAAAGAGCACCGCGTAACCGTTGGTCATAATATAAATCCAGAGGTTGTTCATTTCGACATCTCTGTATGACAATATTTCGTCTATTTGCTTTGCCAGTTCACTTCCAGATTCGATTGCCAGCTTCTCATTCATAGTCTCTTCAAAGTTCTGCAACTGGCGTTCGTATTTGACACGCTCGGATTCGTATCTTTTTCTCAGGCTGTCGGCAAGCTTGAGCGGCACTGATTCTGTTTTTACTTTCGGCTTATCACGGTGAATTATCAACATCTTCTTGAAATTATCCTGCCACAGGAAACTGTAATCGAAGGTTTCGACATCCAATACGGCCTCGGGTTTGCGAATGATTCCGATTATGTGCGATAACCTGTTCCTGTGCCTGCTCTCCCACTGTGCCAATTCGACCGGCGTTACACGCGGAGTAATGCCTCTGAGGTTATCGATCAGCTCCAATATCACATCAAGATAGAACGGCGCGACCCCCTGCAGAATGTCTCCTATCTTACTGTACAACTGTCCGGAAATGGGATATTGATATGTCGGGGTCATGAAATTATCAATCGCCTCGGCCGTCAGTGCCACAGGCTCGGTAGTCAAAAAAGTCTCCAATTGCTTAACAATACCTGCAGAGATGATTTGCCGCGACACCTCGCTCGTTCGCCCGCTCTTTATCAGGGGCCACAGGTTCTCAAACGACGTCAGTGTCTGCTCCAGCGCGGGATTGGCCTGTGTCAATAGCTCCGCTGTCGTTCGCATATCATCAATTGAATCCCTTACCGAATCGATTATCTGGATGGAAACCAATACCTGGCACAGAGGTACAAACTCTATTGTCTCAAATGTCTGAACCACCTTTATCGCCCTTGCCGGCTGCAGTATTGCCGAGCCCGCCTCGATCATTCGATAGTGCGATGCAGCCAGGCCCAGCGATGATGCTATCTGGGTAGAGGAAACACCGCCCATCTTGTCCCTCATGCTCTGAAACACCAGACCCAACGCCTGGGCCAACGGGTTTCTAACCTTCTGGACCATACTTGTCTCCTTATATCTCAATCCCTTTCATCCCCCGCATCGCCCTACTCCTCTCAGCCAATTATACACTGTCACGCCAAAAACAGCAAACTAATTTGTCAAAATCTCATTTTTACGGCGATTTTACGGCCCTTATAAGTCCTTGTAAAGCAGATGTTTACAAACTTAGACTTTGTAAAGCAAAAAAAAGTGAACAATAATGAAAAAATGACTTGACTTTTTCGGTTTATGGGACGTATACTAATATAGAGAGAGGCGTTAAGCCTTGAGCTATTTGACATATGTGTCGAATGTAACGCTTTTGACGACTACCGTTCCAAATAGGTGGTCGCCGTTTTGAGCAAGAAAGAATCCTTGAAAGGAGGTACATCATGTTGGAAGCAAAACAGAAAAGAACCAGTAAAGCCGTCCTTGCAGTCCTGGCCCTTGTGCTAATGCTGTTTTGCGAACCGGTATTAGCAAAGAAGGGCGCGAGGCCTTCCGGGAAAAGAGGACGAAGCAGTTCCCAAAGCCGGCAGGTTCAAAGGTCGGCCCCTGCCGCAAAAGCAAACAGGCCTTCAAATGTCGGCAGGGCCCGCGCCCCGGCAGCCAGCCCCTCGCGACCAAGCAGGCCTTCAAACGTCGGCAGGGCCCGCGCCCCGACAGCCAGCCCCTCGCGACCAAGCACGCCTCAACCGGCGCCGAGAGCCTCAACTCGCCCAAGCCGGAGTAGCCCGCCGCCAACAGCCGCCAAACCCAGTGCACCCAGACCCAGCAGGCCGGCACCCCGCTCGGCCCCGCCGAAGGTCTCAGCCCCCCCGCGAAGCGTAACGCCGGCCCGCAGTATCTCCAAGCCCTCTCCCGCGCCGACCACACCAAAGCCGCCAAAACCGGCACCGACCACGACCACACGCGTTAGCCCGGCAAAGACCTCGCGCATTACAACGTCGGTCCGCCCTGCCAGAGCCCCTGCCCCCCCCGCGAAAACCAATCCAGCTACAAGCTCGCCCACTCGCACAAACACTGCCGAAACTTCGCGCATAGCTACACGGATCAGTACACCGAAATCACCCCCTGCCGTGCGCCCCGCGCCAAAACAACCGAAGCCGGCCCCATCCAGGCACATTAGCCCGGCAAAAACCTCCCGCATTACAACGTTGATCACCCCTGCCAGGCCCAGGACACCTGACAAAAAGCCCGGCCCGAGCCAGCGAGCAGGTCGAAGACGCAAGAGCCCTACATCAAAGGTTGCCGACAGCATATCAATTGAATCAAGAACGACAAAGGTAACGCCCGCGACTCGAAGAGATATTGGCAATCCCGCGAGATCAGACCGTGTGAGAAACAGACGTGAACGAAACAGGACTGTCAACGATACAGCGGCCATCAGCCGCCCCGACAAATCCCTAAGTGTTGACAGCGAACGCACCGGTCACAGGCGAGGAAGAAGAGCCTCGAGAACAAGATACGAAGAACAAAACGATGTAGTAGAAGACACTCACCGCCGCGTCCATGTGTACAGGGATCACCATAACCGCATACACCACAGAAGAATCTGGCCGAGATATTATTTTCCCGTGTACTATGAATGGGGACCGTACTGGACGTTACGATATGTGTATCCCTACTATCACCGCAGATACGTCTTTGTCAGTCTGGGCGGATACTGGCCCGTACATTACAGATACATCCGTTATTACTGGTACCCCTCTCATTATTACGATTGGTGCGGCTACAGTCCTGTCGCCCGCGAAGTACAGAGCGATACTTACAACTACTATACCTACAATTATTATTACGACGACACGACCGCGTCCACAGATTCCACCCAGCCGGCCCAGCTCCTCAGTACTGTTGACGAAAACACGTTCGCGGACGTCCGCGCCAAACTCGCCGCCCAGGCTGAACCACCTGACGCCCAAACTCTGGCTGATACTTACTTTGAGGAGGCGGTCAAGACCTTTGAGGCCGGCGACTACAGCGCAGCCGCCGACAAGTTCGCCGACGCCATGAAGCTGGCCACGGATGACATGGTGCTCCCGTTTGCCTACGTCCAGGCCCTCTTCGCGGACAAGAAGTACCTCCTCGCCGCCCAGGCCCTGCGCGAGGCCCTGGCAAAGGTCCCCGTCGAGGAGGAAGGTGTCTTCTATCCTCGCGGCCTTTATCCCGAAGAGGACACTCTCTTTGAGCAAATTGATGAGCTTGCAGAAGCAGTCCCGCTGCGTGGTTTTGATCCGGACCTGCAGCTTCTCTTGGGCTATCAACTGTTAGGCACTGGAGAGCTCGAAGCCGCCGCCGAGCCGCTGCAGCAGGCCAGCCTGGATTCGACCAATACAGCTTGTGCGACGATACTGCTTGACCTTCTGGAAAAAATCAAAACTGAAACGGACGAAAATACCAACCAATAGCTCCTATCCAAGGCCGAATGATGCAAAAGAAGCAATTGACAAAATTAGTTGTACTTCTGACGACTTTGGCCTGCTCCGCCGCTGGGGCCGGTGATTGGCAAGAATTTGCGGTCGATATCTCAACAGACGACCAGCGGCATCCCGATATTTACGGTAATACAATTGTCTGGCAGCAGCTCGTCGAGGGGGACTGGGATATTTACGGCGCCGATATTACCGAGCCTCAAAGTCCGTCGTATTTTGAGGTTGCAGAATTTGTGGACGACCAGACTGAACCGGCCATCTACGAAAACATGGTAGTCTGGCAGGATTATGTCGAGACTGACTGGGGTATCTACGGTGCCGACCTGACCGACCTGGCAAATGTCTTTGTCGTTGCCGACTTTGAAGGCAATGACCAGCAAAACCCGGCCATTTATGAAAACACCGTCGTCTGGCAGGATAATTATTTCACCGACTGGGATATTTTCGCCGCCGATATTACCGACCCTTGCTATCCACTGGAGTTTCTTGTTACACCTTTTGAAGATGACCAGCAGGCACCGGCCATTCACGGCACCACGGTAGTCTGGCAGAACGGCACCGCCAGCGACCTTGATATTTACAGCACCGACTTCGCCGACCCCTGCAACCTGGAACATTCCCTTGTCGCAGGCTTTGACGATGACCAGCAGACCGCCGTCATCTACGACACGACGGTTGTATGGGATGACAACTTCTTTGGCGACGCCGACATCTTTGCCGCTGAAATCTACGAACCCCGAAGACCTATCGAGTTTACCCTTACAATGCTCAGTGCCTCGCAGCTCAATCCGGACATAGACGGGCACCTGGTCGTCTGGCAGGATGACAGATACGGCGACTGGGACATATTCGGCTACAACCTCACCACCGGCATCGAGTTCCTGATCACCGATGATCCCTGCGACCAGACCAACCCTGCCATCAGCGGCAACACCGTAGTTTGGCAGGATGACCGCAATGGAAACTGGAACATATATGCCGTCATATTGAACGGCCCCGAGGTCGCCCAGTGTACTGCCGCCATACAAGGCGATGTCAACGGCGACTGCAAAGTTGATTTAACCGATTTTGCCGTAATGACCGCGCACTGGCTCGAATGTAATCTCGAACCTGAACAGTACTGTTGGCAGTAGGGAACTGGTTTGTAAAAAAATGATATTGAGATAGAGAATAAATGTGGCAAAGAGTTTCAAAATATTAACCAGGATTTAACGGAGGTACAAAATGGCTAAGAATCTGAAAAAAATTGTGATGGTACTTGTCATAAGCCTTGGGTCGCTATATCTGGCAGGCTGCGACAGCGAGGCACAAATCGGCTCGGCTATCGGCGCCCTTGCCGGCGCCGGCATCGGCCAGTTGGCTGGCGGCGACACGGAAGCAACCCTGATCGGAGCCGCAGTCGGCGCAGGTGCCGGCTATATGTTGGGCAACGAAAGCGACAAAAAGAACGCTATTGCCGAGCGGGATGCTATCAGGGCCGACCAGAACAGCACTATCGTGTGGATTACCAACAGCAACGGCTCTCAGGTCCCCGTCAGACTCGCTAAAAGCGGCCCGGCCTACATCGGCCCAAGAGGTGAGATTTACAACCAGTTGCCGACCCAGGACCAACTTCGCCCAGTGTACGGCTTTTAGCTTTCGGACGGTCCGAAAGAAAATCTAACTATGTTCTGGCCTCTGTGCCGGATATGCTCGTATCCTCCGCCGGCATAGAGGCCTTTTTATTTGCCTGGCCAATAGAACTCCGAAGGGATATTCACTAAAGCCGCTCCAATAACAACATAGACGAAAAGACTTGCCAAATCCCACCGAGATTATAGAATAGTCACAGATAGGAACGAGCTTTCATGCTCGGTAAGAATTAACGAAAGTCATTTTTATTAAGGATGGAAAAAATGAAAACAACAGTATTTTCTTTTTTAGCAGTTGCAACGATTCTGACTCTTGTCTCAGGATGTGGGCCGAGTGCTAAACTTACGGTCCCCGAAAGACAAAAGATTGTTGTCGATATGGAGACCGAGACCCTTCAAAGGCTTTACCAGGAGCAGCCGGCAACGAGAGATAAAATCAGAAAAGCCGCAGGCTACGGGGTTTTTTCCAATGCCAATGTGAATTTAATCTTGGTAAGTGCCGGCGGCGGATATGGTGTCGTTGTTGATAATTCGACCGGCCGCAGAACTTATATGAAAATGGCATTAGGAGGTCTTGGCCTTGGACTGGGCGTCAAAGATTACCGACAGGTCTTAATCTTCAAGTCCAAAAACGCTCTTGACAAGTTTGTCAGCAGCGGCTGGGAGTTTGGCGGCCATGCCGATGCCGCGGCAAAGGCCGGCCAGTCCGGAGGAGAACTAAGTGCCGAAGGAGCAATTGGCTCCGATATCGAGGCATACGCCATGACAGAATCCGGCCTGGCACTTCAGGCAACTGTCACCGGCACAAAATACTGGAAAAACGCCGACCTAAATTAACAACAGGCATTAACTGTGTTAGAAGCCGTTGCAAAGCTGTCACCTTGAGCGAAGCGAAGGGTCTGGTTGGCTGAAATATGGGATTCTTCGCTGCGCTCAGAATGACTTTTTATCTTCCGAGATAGTTTCTCAGTTATCTTCCTGAGACTCCGCCGGAAACGACAAATATCCCCGCGGCTTGTAGCGTCGTAGCTCACACAGCGAAGACGTAAGCGGCTCCACAATTTTACATTTTGCATTTTACACTTTGCATTTCCTATGCCTCCCCCCGTCATTGCGAGTCCCGATACATCGGGGCGCGGCAACCTTGACCGCAACAAATGATAACAATTCCAGCACAATCAGCAAGGTTCGTCATTGCCTCCCTCCCCGTCATTGCGAGCGGCTTTAGCCGCGCGGCAATCTTGACCGTTACACCTTATAATAACCGTCATAACGCGGACTTATATTACTACAAGCTGTACTTTCTTAACATCTAAGCCGTCTAACGAAGTAATCGCAGATTTGCCTTTTTTAACGTTTCAGCCGGACAACTTCTTAATTTGACCTGCTAGAATGATTTGTTAGAGGCACTAATTTCTTATTTCTTCAACTTGTGTATCTAAAATTTGTTTCATTAATATGAAGGAAAATTTCACACCTTCTTTTTCGGTAAGAATTTCTTTCAAGAAGATTTTATTATCATTTTTATATTCTGAAGGGAAATTTATACTTAAATAGGTCATTTGTTTTTTGTCTGCTTCCCAAAATCTATATTTTACTGTTTCTTTCCCTGTGTATTTTTCTAAAAACTTGTCAATGGATTGTGATTCTTTAAACCAATTTATTATTGATTTTTTTACCCAAACATCATTCCAAGCATTAAAAAAGGGAAAGTGTATCAACGTTCCTAATAAATTTAAATAGTTCACTTCCTATTTCAGCCTCCATAGGTGGACGAGCTTTTTTGATGTGTTCGATAACCCATTGTAATGGTTCGTAATTTAAAAGTTCGGAGTATATTGAAAAACCTTCTTTTGTTTTTGAAAATCTATACCAGTCTTCTTTTTTCCAAAAATCGTCTGTTCCTATTTCTTCAAAAAGATCATAAAACCTATTATAAGCTAAAGTTAAAAATTCGACTTCTGCCTTATTCGGTCGTAATTCCATTTGTGTTTTCTCCCTCGCTTATCGTTTTGCCTTTTTCTTTTGTTTTTTTCTTGTTTCTTTTTGAGAATTTTCCCGCAGGGCCACCAGCCCTAAACAAAACAGCAAACCGAGTTACTAACGCACCCAAATGCACATAACCTAAAATAACTTGAACCATCAGGACAACCTGACCAAACCAGCTATCAGGATTAGCGGCTATGTCACCAAAGCCTAATGTTGTCATAGTAACAACTGAAAAATATAAGGCATGCACAAATCCCCGAATATCCCCCACTACATTGTTTACCATTACAAAACTAGGCCATAATAAATAAGCGATAGCGAACGCTATAGCCAAAACGGAAAAACTTAATATAATCCGACCGGTTGACAGTCCGTAATCACTCATCCACCAGAACCAGCGCACGGGCAATTTTAGATATTTTATTACTATAAGAACTATTTTTCTTTCAGATTTTCCTGAATACCAGCTCTCCCATTTCTTTCGCCTGATAGTATATTCTAAGAGTTGCTTAATTCCCTGATCAATTCGCATAGAGTCTAATCCAACGCCCTCAAAGTTTGTACTTCGGTCAACTTTAGAAGTTTCATCAATCCAAGTTTTACCATTCACTATCGCATAACTAAAGTTTGCGCCTTGGAGTTTTGTACTTAATATCTCTGTACCTTGAAGATCTGCACACAAAAGAATGGCCTCTTGGAGATTTACCTGGATAAGCCAAGAACTTTGAAGATTCGCATAAGAAAGAACGGCTTTTTCAAAATTCGCATAAGAAAGACTGGTTCCTTGAAGTTCTGCATTGTTAAGTGTGCTTCCTTGAAGATTTGCACCAGCAAACTCGGCCCCAACAAGGCACGCATTAAAGAGATTAGCCTCCTTAAGTTTAGCATTTCTTAGATCTGCGTCCCTAAGGATTGCTCTTATAAGAACTGACCTGTTAAGATTTGCCCCTCTTAAATTTATTTTTGAAAGGTCTACACCTTCATCAGAGTTCATCAATTCAGTCATAAGCCGCGAGTGATCTTTATCAGAATTTAATTCAGTAGCGCAGATTTCGCTATTTTCTTTATAAATTGCAAGATTACAAAGGTCTGGTTCAACATCAGGATTTTCTTCTCGCCACTTGTTCCAGACCTCAACGCCTTGTTTTAGAATTTTTATATGTTCTTTGTTGGCCATAGACAAATATCCGTGTACACAAAGGTAAGATTGATTATATAAACGACTCTATCCTTTTCTTGCAAATATTTTCTGTCACCCCATGTAGTTTTTTGACGACTGGGTCAAGCCATCTTCAATTTACGATTTGCTTTTTTTTCTCTGCGATTTTATCCCGCACTAAAGATATCATCGCGAAGCGTTTCCACCAAATATACAATATCAAATATCCAATCTAAAATTGATACGCCTCTCGTTTTTACTTTCTTAAATCCTGAGCTTGCTTGTCCTGTTTACCATGAGCGAAGTCGAATGGAGCTTGTCGAGGCGGTCGAAGGGCTCAATTCTCCCGTTAATACGTCATATCTACAATAACCTTAAGCAATAATCCCGTCAACCTTTTTTTGCCCCTCACTTAAACCTTTAGTGTGTGACCAAGCTGTAAGGGCTGGCTTCAAAAGTTTTTGCCGGCCATTCGTAAAAATGGCCTGTGCTCGAAGGTTCTGGCTTTGGCGGATGTTCACATCCAGCCGGGCCAAACCAAGGGCACCCAAGCCAGCAAATAAATCAGCGTAACCCGCGAAATCTGCGTCTAATTTTAATTGAATCTCGGCGCCCTCCGCGGTAAGAATAATATCCGTGTTCACCTGTGTTCATCTGTGGCTAAAAATCTCTGCATTCTTCGTGTTCTTCGCGTCCTTCGTGGTTAAAAAAATATCTAATCTCTGCGTTCTCTGTGCCCTCTGTGGCCAATTTAATCTGTGTCAATCCGTGAAATCCGTGTCTAAAAATCTCTTTTCTCTGCGCTCTCAGCGATCTCCGCGGTAAATTTTTTTCATTCGTTTTTTTTCTTGACTTTTGTTTGTAATTTGGTATAATACCTCCCATGTTTGCCAGCAGGCAAACGACAGCACCGCCAGCAGGCGGCAGTTTCAGCGGAGCCCCGCACGTCTTAAGGCCAGCAGGTCCAGGAATCAGGCCGTTTTAGCCATAAAAACGTTCAGAATGATAAAATCCCGGGAAAAATGTTATGATAAATAATTATATTGGAAAATTCGTGTTTATTCGTGGTTATTCCTTCTGTGCAATCCGTGCAATCCGTGGCGAAATATTATCGACCAATTTTGACAAACTATGCAAAACAAACCCAATCTTAACATTCAACAACAAGGCTTAACTAAAGGAATTAAAAGGACTTATAATGATTTCCAAAAATCAAATATTAAGAAAACAAACCCAATTCAAACCCAATTCAAACCCAAACAAACCCAATTACAAAAAGGCCAAAATGAACGTAAATAAAGTATTAACAAAGGAATATGAAAATAAACGGTTTTGCAGACGCGCAGAAAACAAACCCAAACAAACCCAATCTCACCGATTTTACCTAAAGGCAGTTGGATTTTCACCGGAAGGCATGAAAAAGGATGGTAGTTTTGATAGTCAAAACTGTCGTAAGTCCTTGTCAATAAAAGGAATGCGAGCGATAGGATTCGAACCTACACGTCCCAAGGGACACCAGGACCTAAACATACTCGATACCCCTGTTTCTCGGTTTTTAATACCGTTAACAGGGGCACGACTTCCAAATACCCCCATATATTACCATACCTCGGAGTTCATTTTCACCGGATTTTCACCGGAAGGGTGAATAGTTTTCGAATAGTTAATAAAGATGTGACAGATAGAACACCCCCATCTTCTCCCCTTTTCAACCTCTTTTGCCCTCCTACCAGCCTGCCTATCCCTCCCTATCCCAAAATCCCCCCTGTCGATAAAATCGAGTTTTAAGGAATCCCATATTTAGAAAAAAGAATTATTTCTAAGCTCAATAGTAGGGGTAGGGTTGTGAGAATAATAAAATAATTCCATCCCTATCCCCAAAACTCCTACCTGTCGAAAAAGTCGAAAACAGACAAACCTCGATACTAACAATGCTCTTAACTTCCTCCTGGGACAACGGAGAATTGTCCAGATAGGAAGTTAGAATAACTTCTACAGGGCTAATCCATGCTTCCTGGTGGCTCCCGGTTGGATTTTCTTGGGAAATATGGGATAATATGCCTCCGGAAGGGAAAATGCCCTGTGTTGAATTGATGTGTAGGTGAGGTGTAGTATGGCACGAAAATTAACAGACAAACAAATGCAAGTTTTGCGTTTTATCTATGACTACATCAAGAGCAATGATTGTGCTCCTGCCATAAAAGAAATTGCCAAAGCACTCGACATTCCTGTAAGCGCAGCCCATGACCGAATACAGCACCTTTTTGGTCATGGTTGTTTGAGAAAATCCGAGATAAGCCGGTATGGACGCAACATTGCATTGACTGAAAAAGGCATTTTGGCCTGTGAGGGCAGAATGACAACCGAAGAACTACAAGAAATCGTTGAACAGATAAAAAGTATTCAATTCCTGGTGGACGAGCGGAATTTAGACTCGTTGTCTTTACAAACAGAGTTGTCTGGACTCCACCAGATTATTGTCAGGCTAATGGATGAATTGGCGACTTGTGGTGATTCAGATACGCGGGCAATGTTAGCCAAGATAGAATACAAAGCACAACTATGCAGAGATGAGATTTTGAAACGAATATCAGTGGAAAATTGAGGGCAAGGCGAAGTGTGTTAGGCAACTACAATGGAAAAGGATCGTCAAATAATACATATTGATATGGATGCTTTCTTTGCCTCTGTAGAATATCTTGACGATCCTGAACTAAAGGACAAGGCAGTAATTGTCGGTGGCGACCCAAAAGGCAGAGGTGTAGTCAGTGCCGCATCTTATGAAGCACGTAAATACGGTATTCACTCTGCAATGCCTATGGCTCAAGCCTTAAGATTATACCCTGATGTTATTGTCCTTCCTGTTAGGATGAACAGGTATGTTGAAGTTTCCCACAAAATCCATGAAATATTCTACAGGTATACACCCCAAATAGAGCCTATTTCCTTGGATGAAGCCTTCCTTGATGTTACTGGTAGTATTAAGCTGTTTGGTGATGCTGAGCAAATAGGAAAGAGAATTAAGACTGAAATCAGAGAAGAATTAGGACTGGTATCTTCAGTTGGTATAGCTCCAAATAAGTTTCTTGCAAAGCTGGCTTCTGATATGGATAAACCTGATGGATTTGTAGTTATAACAGTAGACAGGATACAGGAAATTCTTGATCCACTGCCTATTTCAAAAATATGGGGAATAGGAAAAGTAACGGAAAAGGCATTGAAGTCCATAGAGATACACACTATAGAGCAGTTAAGAAAAACTAACTCTGAACATCTCAAAAGCATTTTAGGAAATCAAACCTCTCATATACTCAGATT